>ERZ791902.2-NODE-2-length-316629-cov-17.334614_pt1 | contig 316629 bp, 285 predicted proteins | sample MGYA00510149_ERZ791902 | MGnify/ENA primary metagenome ERZ791902 (study PRJEB30046, sample SAMN00792060) | human gut metagenome | study: EMG produced TPA metagenomics assembly of the A metagenome-wide association study of gut microbiota in type 2...
ACCGACATTTGCCGGAATTGGCGTTTCTTATATTAGGGACTTATTTTACAGCCCCCAAAACCATTTGCTGTCCAGCAATGTCATTTAGTTAAGTTACAGGGTTATAAGGAATCTTTCGCAGAATACCTTTCATTTTCCAAATCATGATAACCGTATTATTCCATGCATATTTGGGTATGACATTGCCACCCTTCTTTGTGCATCAGTAGTTCAAAATTCGGACTTTCTTATTCAGTCCCTTTGCATAAAACATCTTCTTGTATGCTTTATATTTACTTGCGGGAACTTTGACCACTGTCTTTTTGCTGATACCTCTAAAGGCATATTTGGTTATGGATTTTGAAGTCAGTTTCTCTGATTGAATCGTAATCTTCTCTAACTTCCCGCAACCATAAAAAGCATTTTTTTCTATCTTTGTAACATTCTTTCCTACTACAATACTTGTTATATTTGTACACTTGGCAAACGCATTCTTTCCAATCGTAACAATGTTTGAGCCAATCACTACCCTGGTAATTTTCTTATTGTTCTTAAAGGCATTGTCCGCAATGGATGTTACTCTAAAAGATACTCCATCAACCTTAACCATTGCCGGAATAGTAACCGTTCCTTTTGCAGTACTCTTTGGATCAGTATACTGTACTGTCGGTGTTTTGCCCTTGCCACTTGTAACTATGTAAGTCGAACCATCGTTGTCCTTTATCTTCGTACCTTTTTTCGGTACAGACGTCTTATCTTTTTTCTCATAGACTGCCTCCTTTCTTATATCTGTGGATTAAACTGCTTTTGGCTCACAGCCGTATGTCAGTTCGTGTATCCTATCATCTGCGTCTATCTTATATGTCATTGATAGAAAATTCTCTATCATATATTTGGAAATATTTTACCATACCTCCCCTTATTTTATTCAAGGTTTATGTGACAATTTGTTTATTTTTCACATAAAAGTTCTCATAAAAAATGCCATCTCACCACTTTTTTGTGATGAAATGACATTTTTTAGTCAGTTTATGCAGTTCGTCACAGTATTTCTTCCTGCTTTAACAGGTAATTCTTCCATATCTGTGACAGCTCATCTTGTTTTTGTGCACAGTGTATCTCCTCCAACAATCGCTATATGCTCTTTTTATATAAGTTCCTTATCCAAAAGAAAATCAATCACATTGATATTTAAAATACCATTATCATCATACCAACGCTTTCCAATATCTTTCCTTACAACAATTTTAGGAAAAGAATCTCCTGTAAGCGTAAATGGTCTGAGTTCTACTTCTGCTTTTTCATCCGTAGGCATCGCATACGCTGACTGAATATAAGTTCGTTTTCCTCCTGAACTTACGACAAAATCAATTTCCCTTGGAGTGCGAATTGAATTGCCTTTTTCACTGAGTGTCCTTGCATAAACAACACCAACATCAACAGAAAACTGTCTGATATTTAACTCATTATATAGGATGTTCTCCATTATATGCGTCATTTCCTGCTGACGAAAACCTATTCTTGCATTTCTAAGTCCAATATCCTCGCAGTAATATTTATTCGGCGAATCAAAATAGGATTTTCCTTTTACATCATATCGCTTACTTTCTGAAAAAAGGAACGCATCCTCCAAATGACCGATGTATGCCCGAATCGTATTGGCAGACACACCGCCCCCTTGTTTAGATTTCAGAGTATTCGCAATTTTAGTCGGATTTGTTAATGAACCTACCGATGAACAGAGCAAATCTAAAACCTGCTCCAGAACATCCTGCCTTTCGATTCTCTTTCGTTCAACAATGTCCTTAATATACACTTCTGAGAAAAGCGATTTCAAATAATTCATCTTAGCCGTATCATTAGGTCTTGACAGGATAAGTGGCATACCACCATAAAATGCGTATTCATCAAATGCTTCATTTTTATCCCCACCAACAGCAGAGTAATATTCCGCAAAACTAAGTGGATGTACTCTTATTTCATCACTTCGTCCTCTAAACTCAGTAAGGATGTCACTGGAAAGCATTTTTGAATTGCTCCCTGTCACATAAACATCTAAATTCGATAAACCTCTCAAATCATTAAGAGCATCGTAAAAAGTAATTTTCTTACCGTCCGGATTATATGGATTAGCCACCTCATCAGACATTTGAATTTCATCAACGAAAAGATAATACTCGTCTTTGCTCTTTTCCACTTTCTCTCTTACATAAGATGAAAGAATAAGCGGATTACGATATTTAATGTCTTTCGCAAGGTCAAGCTCAATCGTAATAATCTGTTCTTCTTTTACACCATTTTCAATTAAGTAATCCCGGTATATATTTTTAAGAAGATAGGATTTTCCGCATCTCCTGATACCGGTAATTACTTTCACTAATCCATCAAAACGATATGAAATCAACTGCTCAAGGTAACTATCACGCTTAATTTCCATAAAGCCCACTCCATTTCACTGAAAATTTCTGCCTATTCAGGCTTTTTCATTCAATATTATATATGTTATCTATCAGACTTTCAAGTTGTCATTGAAAATTATAGCCTAAAAAGGCTAAAATATTCAGTGAAAATATTATTATCTTTCTCTAAAAAATGCCATCCCACCACTTTTTTCGTGATGAAACGGCATTTTTAGTCCATTTATTCAGTTCGTCACAGCATTTATTCCTGCGTTAACAGGTAATCCTTCCATATCTGTGACAGCTCATCTTGTTTTTGTGCACAGTGTATCTCATCCAGTGGGAATAACATGCATCCGCAGTGTCCCGGAAATGTCGGGAAACAGATAATCTTAAGTTCGGTGCCTATCTCCGGACTGTAAGCCATAATCTCAAGATGTTCTCCATACAGCGTTACCCGTTCGTAGGTACACAGCCATTTATCGTCCATATTGGAGAAGATACTGCCGAAGGTATTCCCGATCAGTCCGGTCAATGGTACATGCTCCACCTCTGCCAGCTTCTCATTGCCATAGCGGAAGATCCAGTCCACTGCATGCCTGTCCTCATTGAATACCATCTCGATATCCGTAAAGGCAAATGGCATCTGATCAAAGCTCCGATAAAACGCATGATACTCTTCCGGTGTCTTTGGTGTATTCGGCATGGCAAAGCCCTCAATCAGTTTTTTCTGCTTTTCCTGCAGCTGGGCAAGGATTTCTTTTTTCCTGCGGGTTGCGTAGTTTAACTCTTCTCCGTTGATAAGTGTCAGCGTATCTTCCAATGCATGGATTGCCATGATACACACCAGATAGGTACGGTGTACTTTCAGAAAATATTCCCCGACCTGTGCCTCCATTGCCTCTAAGGTGCTTCTGGTCTTATATACGCTTCCGCTTGTCACATGAATGTAACAGTCATTCACCGATGCCTTAATATATAGGATATCTGTGACATCGATTACCCTACGCTTATGACCTGCCTTAATTTCCAGTGTTCTCTTAAACTGCATGATAACTGTTACTCCTTGTGTCTTACGGATTTGTTATTATTTTACTGTATATTGGGTGTTATGGCAATGAGGAGTTTTATCATGTTCTCTTTTAACTCTCCTTAACATTAAAAGTGGCCATGCTAATAAGCACAGCCACCATGAAGACTCACCAGAGGCGATGTCATTCACTTAAACGTCCCTTTAAAACTGGAGATAACGGTTTGTAAATCAGCATACAGATGACAACTGCAATCAGTCCTTTTACAATTGTAAATGGAAGATTAAAGCAGATCAGGCACTGCAATACGCTTTTCATGGATGGTGCAATCGCCTGATACATCTGCAGGATGGCTTCCTCTGCCATACCAGCCTTGTAATATACCGGGTAAACCACAAAATAATTGGAAAACACACTGACTATTCCCATAACCAATGCTGCAACCAGTCCACTGACTACCGCACTCTTTTTGGTCTTTTTATGTTTGTAGATATTACCTGCAATTGCCACAAACACGGCTCCGAGAATAAAATTGGAAAGTTCTCCAACAAACATACTGTTTGAAAATGCCAGATGGAGAACGTTCTTGATCAGACAGATCAATACCCCACACACTGGTCCGAGCGCAAAGCTTCCAAGTAGTGCCGGCAGATCCGAAAAATCAAATTTGATAAATGATGGCATGATCGGAATGGCAATCTCCAGATACATAAGCACGAACGCTACGGCAGAAAGCATCGCCGTAACCGTAATATAGCGTACTTTTGTATTCATGCCTCCCTGCTTTACTGCTGTCTTTGTCTGTTCACTCATACGAACTCTCCTTTCAGAATCAACGGAATTCCAGAGGAGTGTTGCCTGCATATATGATCAGGAAATAAAAAACCGATAGATTTCTCTATCGGGGTTCTTTTTCTAGCATACAGTCAACAATGCAAACATTAATTTGCACTTTTTCTTCTCTCATCCAGACTATACTGTCGGTACCGGAATCTCACCGGTTCGGCTGCAAAAAGCAGTTCACGGACTATACCGTCGGTCGGGAATATGCGTCATCCGCAGCACCCTGCCCCGAAGAATTCCTTCTTTATTTTTCATCGTTATTATATTCACATTGTCCGAAAATGTCAACACCGGCTGGACTTTTTCCCATTCATTTGCTAACATAATTTCCATGAAGATTTCAAATATATTACGCACGGACAAAACTTTAGATTTTTCTTTTTATATCATTGGCTGGGTATGTCTTATTCTCGCACTCGTGCTCGGACTTGCATGGAAAAGCGGTTATTTCCTGTGGATATTCCCTCCGGATGGCTGTGTCCTGCACAATCTGACCGGGTACTACTGTCCCGGATGCGGCGGCACACGCGCAATTCATGCCCTGCTGCACGGACATATTGTGCGCTCTTTCTTTTACCATCCGATTGTTGTGTATACCGCTGTCTTTTTCGGCTGGTTTATGCTGTCCCAGACCATAGAAAAAGCATCCCGCGGACGTTTTGCCATCGGGATGCATTATCGTGATATTTATCTGTGGATCGCGCTTGCCATTGTACTTCTCAACTGGCTGGTCAAAAATCTGTTTCTCGCCGTCTTTGGCATTGCACTTCTTGGATAAACATTCTATTTCTGATTTTTCAGTTCCTGTTCCAGCTCATGCGGACGCAGATCCACACCGCGAGATGCATCTCCTTCCGGGTCTTTTCCAAATGCATAATCATTTCCCGGCAGAATCGCATTGAGCACGATTCCGGTAATCGCTGCGATGGCAAGGGATGTCAGGGTAATGGAAGTGCTTCCGATCGTAAAGGTCAGTCCATCTGAGAATCCGAGACCGGAAACTAAGATCACACCTGCAATAATGAGGTTTCTGGACTTGGTGAAATCCACATGGTTTTCAACCACATTTCTTACACCGATAGCAGAAATCATACCGTAAAGAATAAAGCTGACACCGCCAATAATGGATGCCGGCATCGAAGCAATAATCTCTGCTACTTTCGGGATAAAACTTAAAACGATCGCATAACATGCCGCAAGACGGACAACCTTCGGATCATGTACACGGGACAACTCCAGAACGCCTGTGTTCTCTCCATAGGTTGTATTTGCGGGTCCTCCGATCATTGCAGAAATGGAAGTTGCAATTCCATCACCGATCAGGGTACGATGCAATCCCGGGTCCTCAATAAAGTTCTGTCCTACCGTTGCAGAAATCGCGGAAATATCTCCGATATGCTCCATCATGGTCGCAATGGCAATCGGTGCCATGATAAGAATCGCTGTAAGATTAAATTTCGGCAGGATAAACGGTGGAAGTCCGACAACAGCCGCCGAGGAAACGCCGGAAAAATTTAAAATAACAGATCCGTCCGGATTCGTAAAACCAAGTCCCTGCAGAACCAGTGCGAACACATACGAAATCACTACACCGAGAAGAATCGGAATAATCTTGAACATTCCTTTTCCCCAGATATTGAAAATAATGATGACCGCCAGTGCCACAATTGCAATGAGCCAGTTTGTGGATGCATTGCTGACCGCAGACGGTGCAAGGCTCAGTCCGATACAGATAATGATCGGGCCGGTTACCACCGGTGGAAGGAAACGCATCACACGTTTTACGCCAACGCACCGGATGATCAGTGCAAGGATCAGATACAACAATCCTGCCACGACAATTCCGCCACACGCATACTGCAGTTTTTCTTTATCTGCCATATTGGCAAATATCCCGGTATCCAGTGCCGCAACGCTGGAAAAGCCTCCCAGAAAAGCAAATGAAGATCCCAGAAAAGCAGGAACCTTAAATTTGGTACACAGATGGAAAAACAAGGTACCGAATCCTGCACAGAACAATGTCACCTGTACGGACAATACCTGTGAGGTACTCTGAAAATAGCTGTTTACCAGAATCGGTACAAGAATTGTCGCTCCGAACATAGCGAACATATGCTGCAGACCAAGCAGCAGCATTTTCGGCGTACCCAAAACCCTGGCATCTCTTATAATGTCTTTTTGTTGGTTCATTATGAAAAACTCCTCCTAATAATAGTATATTCTAATATCCGGCAATCAGCCGGAGCATTAGCTTATGTTTGATGGGATCTCCCCGACCACATCCAGATAAAAAATAACCAGTGTCTGTGACTGGTATGGATATACCCAGAGTGACCCGATGCCTAAAGACAGCAGACACAGTATCTGCAATCCGATAAAGCTCAGATAAATATAAAATAATCTTCCTTTACTTCCCTTCATGATCTGACGGCTGATCTTTAATGATTCGCGTGCCTTCATCTGCGGATGATCCAAAAGCAGATACAATGCCAGTGCATACCACATCTGCACGAAAACTGCCAGAATCGTGCTCACAATACCAAGTATCACCAGTACTGCAATCGCCGCAGGCGACTTGTCCAGGGCAAAAAATAACACAGCACCTGTGATCACAGGAATACAGCTGATCAGCGTTGCAATAATCAAAAGCAGTCCTGCAATGATATAACGGTCCGGGTGATTTTTAAACCCGTAAAATACCATGCCAAGTGTCATTTCTTTTTTCCGTGCAAGTGACAGATGAAGCTGAAGGATTCCGACAGACAATACCATGCTTAAAAGTGTGATCAGAAATTCCGCCACATAAAACATGATCGTCACCGGAAGCGGCTGTGCATCTTTCTGCAACATGGAAAATGGGAGTTCTACCGCCAAAGGAATCAGTGTGGCGGCAAGAAAAGCTCCCATTGGTATTTTATAATTTCCATTTAAATTGTCTCTTGCGATTCGTTTTAATTCTTTGCAAGGTAGGTTCATTTGTTTATACTCCGTTTCTGTAACTGATTGCTTTTCTCATTATAGCATGGCTATGCAGATGCAACAATCTTTTTATTTTGCCATAAACTGCTTCATCAGTTCATTATAATCCATGCCCTGCATATCAGAATAGGCCTTTAAAAATCCATCGATACTTCCATACTGATGGATGGCATACCCCAGAACGGATGCATACAGTACAATTGTTGCAATTAATGCAATGATCCCCAGGATCATTCCGATCTGTGCTTTCGAAGTATAGGACATCATGCCTCCGCGGGAAAGTGTTGCAAAAATAACCGCCAGCGCCCCACACGGCACAGCAAGATACAGACAGGTGCAGCTTAGTAATGCAATTGATCCAAGTATCAGGGAAGCTGCCTCCATGCGTGCAGATCTCCGGCTGCGATACGGCTGATTCGGATTTGGTTGATAAGATGATCCATACATATCCATAATACGTTTTCCTTTCTTTTTAGGATTGCTTTTATTGTAACATTTCATATATAATAGGGAAAGTATTATTTGACAGGAAAGGACTATTAAGGGGAAAATTTATGGATATTAATACAAAAATTGCGGAAGAACTCGGCATACGCAGGGAACAGGCAGCCGCTGCTGTGAAACTCATTGATGAAGGATGCACGATTCCCTTTATCGCACGTTACCGGAAAGAAGCTACCGGTGCACTGAGTGATGAAATCTTGCGAAACCTTTATGACCGTCTGGTGTATCTGCGAAATCTGGAGGACAAAAAACAGACCGTACTGGCCTCCATTGAAGAACAGGGAAAACTGACGGAGGAACTGCGTGCACAGATTCTCGCGGCCGAAACACAGGTAGCCGTGGATGATCTATACCGCCCGTACCGTCCGAAGCGCCGTACCCGTGCAACGATCGCAAAGGAAAAAGGATTAGAGCCACTGGCCAACCTGATCCTTTTACAGAAAATGACAGAGACTCCTCTAGAAGAAGCCAAAAAATATATCAATCCGGAAAAAGAAGTCAACACCGCAGAAGATGCCTTAAACGGTGCAAAAGATATCCTTGCAGAGTCGGTCTCCGACAATGCCGATTTCCGTACCCATATCCGGGAACTGACTATGAAGCACGGACAGCTTTTATCCGCTGCAAAAGATCCCGAAGCCGAATCCGTCTATGAGATGTATTATGAATTCAGCGAAAGTCTTTCAAAGCTTGCCGGACACCGGATTCTTGCCATCAGCCGTGGAGAAAAAGAGAAATTCCTCACAGTAAAAATTGATGCACCCGTGGACCGGATTCTTTCCTATCTCGACCGTAAACTCATCACCGCACCTTCTGCTCCCACAGCAGCTGTACTGCATGAAGTTACAGAGGATGCTTACAACCGGCTGATTGCACCTGCCATTGAGCGCGAAATCCGAAACGATCTGTTCGAAAAAGCTGAAGACGGTGCCATCCGTGTATTTGGCAAAAACTTAGAACAGCTTCTGATGCAGCCTCCAATCGCCGGTCAGGTTGTACTTGGCTGGGATCCGGCATTCCGTACCGGATGCAAGCTCGCTGTGGTGGATCCGACCGGAAAAGTACTTGATACTACCGTGATCTATCCGACTGCCCCGCAAAACCGCGTGGACGAAGCCAAAGCGGTACTGAAAAAACTGATTTCCAAATACCATATTACATTAATCTCTCTGGGAAACGGTACTGCTTCCCGCGAATCCGAGCAGATCATCGTACAGCTTCTCAAAGAGATTCCGGAAACCGTACAGTACATCATTGTAAACGAAGCCGGTGCCTCCGTATACTCTGCCAGCAAGCTGGCAACCGAAGAATTCCCGCAGTTTGATGTCGGACAGCGAAGTGCGGCATCCATGGCACGCCGCCTGCAGGATCCACTCGCGGAACTGGTAAAAATCGACCCGAAATCCATTGGTGTCGGACAGTACCAGCATGACATGAACCAGAAGAAACTGACCGAAGCACTGGATCATGTCGTGGAAGACTGCGTAAACCGCGTCGGTGTGGACTTAAACACCGCTTCTGCCTCCCTGCTGGAATATGTCTCCGGTGTGAGCAAAGCCATTGCCAAAAATATTGTAGTCTACCGCGAAGAAAACGGAAAATTTGCCTCCCGTTCCCAGCTTCTGAAAGTAGCCAAGCTCGGTCCGAAAGCCTACGAACAGTGTGCCGGCTTCATGCGCATCAGTGACGGAAAAAACCCTCTGGATGCCACCGGTGTACACCCGGAATCCTACGCAGCCACGAAACAGCTGCTGGAAACACTCGGCTATACGCTTTCGGATGTGACAGACCGCAATGTTGCCGGGATCTCGAAAAAAGTCCGGGATTACAAAAAGCTTGCACAGGATCTGGAAATCGGCGAACTGACTCTCCGGGATATCGTAAAGGAACTGGAAACGCCTGCCCGTGATCCGCGTGAGGATATGCCAAAACCAATTCTGCGCAGTGATGTGCTCGAGATCAAAGATCTGACTCCGGGCATGGTATTGAAGGGAACCGTGCGAAATGTCATTGATTTCGGTGCCTTTGTGGATATCGGAGTCCATCAGGATGGTCTGGTACATATCTCGCAGATGTGTGACCGCTTTATCAAGCATCCACTGGAGGTCGTCAGCGTCGGGGATATCGTGGAAGTGAAAGTTCTGAGTGTGGATGTGAAAAAGCAACGGATTCAGCTTACAATGAAGATCTAACGTTCTTGTTCCGTGTAAAAATCTGTCCACGGAATCAAATGGGACATATAGAAGAAAAAACAGGACATAATATACTACTTTTTTCTCATATGTCCCATTTCTCATACTTCATATCCCCAAAGTATAAATATTCTTCTTTCACCCACTGATGCGTCTTTTCCATTTTTTTATCGGGAATCAGGAAAAATCATATTACACTTCACCTGTCAAGCATTCTATTTTATAAAACATTTGACTTCTATATGGAAATACGTTATTCTAATTTCAATAAACACATATAATTCCAAATCTGATGGGTTGTTCGCCCGTTTATCCACTGGAATTTTAATTGAATACAGGATCAAAAACGACTCTGTTTTCCCGTTTTTTTCGGTTGTAAAACTATGTTGTTTTGATATATACTAAAGGAAAGGCAGGATACTACATGGGGAACACTGACATTGTGACAGCTCCGCTGTCAGATGCCAACGAGAAAAACACTACAGAACACAGCACTATTTTTGATGATGTATTCCGGACAATCGCACAGAAAATGCCGCAGCTTCTTATTCCGCTGATTAACGAAGTTTTCCACACTTCCTACAGCGATGAGGATCATTTTGAACAGTTGCGGAACGAACATTATGAAAAATTTGGAACTGTGGTCACGGATTCCATTATCCGGATCGGCAACCATATTTATCATCTGGAGTGCCAGTCCTCAAAAGACAAAACGATGGTCATACGCATGTTTGAATATGATATTTCAATTGCTATTGAGCACGCTTCTTTTGAATCAAATGATATCTGGGAAATTGAATTTCCGCAGTCATGTGTACTTTATATCCGCAATCACCGTTCACTTCCGGATTTTCACGAAGCGATTGTGAAGTTTGCGGACGGTCAGAAAATTCGTTACCGCGTTCCGATCATACAGGCAAAGAAATACACGGTCGATCGGATTTTTGAAAAACGGCTGCTGATTTTACTTCCATATCATATCTTACGGTATGAACACTTTTTGAAGCACAACGGAACGGATTTAAAGAAAGTGCAGCATCTGCTCGACGATTTCCGGAAGATCAACCGAAAGTTAGAGGAAACATCTGAGAAGGAACAAAAGTCACATCTTTATATGGATATGATTGTTTTAATCGAGGAGATTGCGGATTATATTATTCCAGAGGATAATGAGATCAGGAAAGGATTGGGTGAGATTATGGGTGGTAAGATTTTGAAATTACGCTCTGAAGAGTTGTTGGAGCTTGGAGAAGCTCGAGGGGAAGCCAGAGGGGAAGCTCGAGGGGAAGCCAGAGGCAGGCTTACCGGACTACATGAAGCCAAAATTGATGCAATTCAAAATATGATTGATCTTGGTTTAACCAGAGAACAGATTTTAAGAAAATATTCTCCTGAGGAATATGAAGAGGCGATAAATTCTATGTCGGTAAAAGCATGACTTAATCCGTCTATAACTGTATTTTTCTTATTTCTATGCTATGAGATGTATTTTAATTATATCTCATAGCATTCATGAAAGAACATTCGTTCAAATTACCATTATAATTACAATTTCATACGTTTGATCATAACTGCTTCTGTTTCTTACACTTTCCATATTGTAAAAACAGATGCTTATGATATATACTAAAGGAAAGGCAGGACATTACATGGGGAACACTGACATTTCGGTAAACACGTTACCAGATGCCAACACAGAAAACACGACAGAACACAGCACTATTTTTGATGATGTGTTCCGGACAATTGCACAAAAGATGCCACAGCTTCTTATTCCGCTGATCAATGAAGTTTTCCACACTTCCTACAGTGAGAAGGAACCCTTTGAACAGCTACGGAATGAACACTATGAAAAATTCGGAACCGTGGTCACGGACTCCATTATCCGGATCGGCAGCCACATTTATCATCTGGAGTGCCAGTCCACCAAAGATGAAACGATGGTCATCCGGATGTTTGAGTACGACATTTCCATTGCGCTTGAGCATGCTTCTTTTGCTGAGCATGCGGTCTGGGAAATTGAATTTCCGCAGTCGTGCGTGCTTTACATCCGCAATCACCGTTCACTTCCGGATTTTCACGAAGCGATTGTGAAATTTTCGGACGGACAGAAAGTGCTCTACCGCGTTCCGATTTTACAGGCAAAAAAGTACACCGTGAATCGGATCTTTGAAAAACGGCTGCTGATTCTGCTTCCATATCATATCTTACGGTATGAGCATTTTTTGAAGCATAACGGAACGGATTTAAAGAAAGTGCAACATCTGCTTGATGATTTCCGGGAGATCAACCGAAAGCTGGAGGAAACATCTGAGAAGGAACAAAAGTCACATCTTTATATGGATATGATTGTTTTAATCGAGGAGATTGCGGATTATATTATTCCAGAGGATAATGAGATCAGGAAAGGATTGGGTGAGATTATGGGTGGTAAGATTTTGAAATTACGCTCTGAAGAGTTGTTAGAGCTTGGAGAAGCTCGAGGGGAAGCCAGGGGGGAAGCCAGAGGCCGGCTTACCGGACTACATGAAGCCAAAATTGATGCAATTCAAAATATGATTGATCTTGGCCTGACCAAAGAACAGATTTTAAGAAAATATTCTCCTGGGGAATATGAGGAGGCTTTGCGTTCTATGCCTGAAAAAGTATAGTCAGATCCACTCCTGGCACATACCTAAAACCTCCTGTGTAATGCAGATATGGGCAGATATATTATGTGTAAATAAAAATGCAACATTCTATAAAAGAATGTTGCATTTTTATTTCTATATTTATTTTACTCAAACACGATCCTATTTATACTACTTACTTTTTATGGTATCTTCAAACGCTTTCCGCACATCATCATTATGGCTTGTGATAATAAGGACTGCATACTGCCCTTTCGTAAAAACCAACCCATCCTGAATCCGGCTGACCTGCTTCGGTTCATAGGACTGCAGCAAATTATACCGATCCTGCTGATGCTTTGTCAGGCTTTCTTTTGCCTCATCCACATCTGCCTTATCTTTCACGGCAATCACTACAATTTCATCTGCTTTGTGTCCATCCGAAGAATAGCTTACAAAATAGCTGTCCACTTTTTTATAGTCCATGTCAGAAATATTGGAAAACTTATCTTCTGCATCTTTTTCTGCGCTGCTGGCATTGAGCATCTCCGGCAGATCCGGATCCGCTGCTTCCATCGCCGTGCGCAGGTCATACATACTGACAGAACCGGAAGTGTTTTTCTTCGCACCACATCCCACACACATCACCAGCATGGTCAGCACCAGCAGAAGTTTCCAACCCGTTTTTTGTTTTTTCATCTGTTATCTGGCCTCCACAGTTTCTTCTGTACTGAACGTTGCCCCATTTTGTGCCGCATTATCCATGGTCATATCCTTATTTCCGATATCAGCACTTGCGCCATCCATCATCATGCCATCTCCGTTTGCAGATTCCAGTCCCTGAAATGCTTTCTGGACAGCCTTGTCGATTTTTTTCTGTTCTTTTTCGCTGATATTCTGGCTTGTATTGTCCGTGTTATATCCCGGCATGGTAACATTAAACAAATATCCTTTTCCATCCGGATCCTGAATCCAGTTGTAAGTTCCCAGACTGTATGGCATATCCTTATAGTTTCCGGACATCAGGAAATTGTCAATGGAAGAAGCTATGGCATTTGCCACCTGCGCTTTTTCCTCTGTAATATCCTCTTTAAACGCAACCATGACCCCGCCAAGCTTTTTGTCCATAGCAGCACGCAATGCTTTCGGCAGATCATATATACTGTCCACGGTTTTCTTATTCTGGTATGCCATATTGTACTTTAATGAGTTAGCTGCTGGGAAGTAATCGCGATCCCAGCTCTGGGACTGTCCATACATGGCATCCGTCACATTAAAGTTCGCATAATTTCCATTTCCTGCATCGGAATAAATATCGGTAATGTACCAGTCTCCGTCAATTTTTACCACATCCCAGCTATGGAATTTTTCTGTATTATGTTCCACTTTACATTCAATTCCCATCATCTGCATGAACATGCGGAATGTCGTCGCATAACCGACACATACGGCATTGTGGTATTTTAACACACCGTATGGATTATCACAGTCTTCCTGTGTACTCGGAATAACGGTCAGTGCCCCGGAATCCTGCTGGAGCTTTTTGGTCATCCAGTCATACACCGCCTTTTCCTTTTCAAAATCAGACATGCTGTCCGTAATCTTCATATCTTTGATCGCTTTTTTTGCCATATCAAGGGTTTCTTTTTCTTTGTCTGTCAGCTTTGAAGTATCGCCGGATTTGTAGGCATCCGAAATATTTGTGGTAGGTTTGATCTCATAATTATCTGCGATCTTTACGTAATCCTCGGTAGTCTCAGGATTTTCTTCCTTTTTCTGCTCTGCAATATAGGATTTTAAAGTCACCAGATTAAACGCAGAAATCGTGGTACTTCCCACAACGCCTGCTGCAAGAATCACCGCTACAATCCCTTTCCATGCACCGCCTTTTTTCTTTTCTTTTTTCTCCGGCTGCACCGGATTACTTTTTACGCTTTCATAAGTTTCCATATGTATTTACCTCATATTTTAATTGATGTATTTTTTCTACTGCACCTTTATTATAGCAGTTTCACATCCAAAAAAGGCTATCTTTAAAGAAACTTAAATAAATATTAAGATCCGTCTGTACGAAAAAAAGGACATCCACAGCGAATGTCCTTTTCTCCCATATGGTATCATCCTTATATTGCATCTTCCTCAATATGCTCCCTGCCCTGTGCAATGATTGACCGGACGTGGTCATCTGCCAGGGAATAAAAAACAGATTTTCCCTCCCTGCGGCATTTGACTAACTTATTCTGTTTTAAAATCCGAAGCTGGTGGGAAATTGCAGACTGTGTCATTGACAATGCCGCTGCAAGATCACAGACACACACCTCTGCTTCAAACAGGACAAACAGGATGCGGATACGGGTGGAATCTCCAAACACTTTAAATAATTCTGCAAGATCATACAGTTCCGTTTCTTCCGGCATCGTGTCATTCACGATCTTTAGCAGATCCGGATGTACCTGATTTTCACTACAGCATTCAATCTTTTCTTTTTCCATGAAGTTCCTCCTCTCCACCGGAACATTTCCGGCAGAATTATACCCTATAATTTTTTTACAAAAAGTGCACGGATTGCATTCAGCACAGCAATCACCATAACACCGACATCTGCAAAAATTCCCATCCACATATTTGCAATACCTATCGTTACCAAAAACAGGCAGAGCAGTTTAATCCCGATTGCAAAACAGATATTTTCATATACAATCCGCAGGCACTTTCTTGCGATACGGATTGCTTTCGCAATCTTGAGCGGATCATCATCCATCAGTACCACATCTGCTGCCTCAATTGCCGCATCCGATCCAAGTGCTCCCATAGCGATTCCGACGTCAACACGGGAAAGCACAGGTGCATCATTGATGCCATCCCCGACAAAGGCAACGGTACTCTTTTCTTCCCTGGTCTGCAACAGTTTTTCCACTTCGGAAACTTTATCTGCCGGAAGCAGCTGGGAATGTACTTCCGTGATTCCAACCTCCCCTGCTACCTGCTGTGCTACACGGTCATCATCACCCGTCAGCATTACCAGCCGGTGCACACCGGAATTTTTCAGTGCCTGCATGGCAGCCGCCGCATTCGGCTTAATCATATCTGAAATCAGTATATGACCGGCATAGACACCATCGACTGCCAGATGTACGATTGTACCGGTACAGCTGCAGTTGCGGTACGCGATTTTTTCTTTTTTCATGAGTTTGTCATTTCCTGCTGCAACCCTGTGTCCGTCTACCGTCGCGATCACGCCGTGTCCACCGATTTCCTGTACATCTGTGACCCGGTCCACATCCAGTTTCTTACCATAGGCTTTCTGCAGGCTGACACTGATCGGATGTGTACTGTGGCACTCTGCCAGTGCCGCATACTCCAGCAGCTGTTCTTCCTCTTTCGTATATACCGGATGTCCGGACTCAACCGGACAGCTGCCGGATGCACAATTTGTTCCATGAATTCCGCAGACTTCAAATACCCCCTGCGTAATTGTCCCTGTCTTATCAAAGACAACCGTGCGTGTTCCCGCAAGTGCTTCCAGATAGTTGGAACCTTTTACCAGAACACCCTCTGCACTGGCACCTCCGATTCCTGCAAAAAAGCTGAGTGGAATACTGATGACCAGCGCACACGGGCAGCTGATAACCAGAAATGTCAGTGCACGGTAAATCCAGATGCCCCAGTCTGCCGGAAGCCCCATAAACAGCATGCGGACAAGCGGTGGCAGTATTGCCAGTGCCAGCGCGCCGTAGCAGACTGCCGGTGTATAATAATGTGCAAATCTGGAAATAAAATTCTCGGAACGTGATTTCTTGGAACTTGCATTCTCCACCAGATCAAGAATCTTAGAAACCGTAGACTCTCCAAACTCTTTTGTGGTGCGGATCTTTAACAGTCCGGAAATATTGATACATCCACTGATGATTTCCTCTCCCACAGCGACTTCCCGCGGAACACTCTCTCCCGTCAGTGCACTGGTATTCAGGGAAGAATGTCCTTCCACAACCACACCATCGATTGGGACTTTTTCGCCCGGCTGTACAATAATCACCGTGCCGATCTCCACCTCATCCGGGTCTACTTTTTCCATCTGACCGTCTGTTTCAATATTTGCATAATCCGGCCGGATATCCATCAGATCACTGATATTCCGGCGGCTCTTACCGACTGCATAACTCTGGAACAGCTCTCCGATCTGATAAAACAGCATAACTGCAACGCCCTCTTTGTAATCACCGAGGGCGATCGCTCCGATGGTTGCCACTGCCATCAGAAAATTTTCATCAAACATCTGCCTGTTACAGATTCCCTTCCAGGCTTTCCGCAGAATATCATAACCGATCACAAAATACGGAACCAGATAGAAAAGAAACTCCAGCCACTTTGGTATGGAAACAACGCTTCCTGCAATCCCGATGATAACCAGAAGCACTGCCGCCACAATAATTCGTTTCAACACTTTTTTCTGCTTTTTATTCATGGTGCCCTCCAATCTGACTGATACCTATGGGAAAAGCCGGATTTAAAGAAAGATCTCACAATCATCTTCCACTTTCTTACAGTTCTTTAACACATCCTGCATAACCGCTTTCGCATCTGCACCCTCTTCAAATTCTACGTTCATCTTCAGTGTCATGAAATTTACAGTTGCATCCTTTACTCCGGTAGTAGCTTTTGCAGCTTCCTCCATTTTATTTGCACAGTTTGCACAATCCACATCAATTTTGTAAGTTTTCTTCATCGTCGGTTTCCTCCATACTTTCCTTTTTCATTTTATCATTCTTTCATATGAGCATTTGTTCATATGTTTGATTCTATTATAGCGTATAGTTCGTAAATGTCAATATATTTTTAATACGCTGGGATTGTTTTGGCATTGAATTTTCCAGACCATTTTTTAACAAACCGATTTGCATGTGTTTTTTAAGAAAATCAAGTGTTCTATCACGTTCCAAATTGATAGTGGACATATAGAAAATAAAACTTTCTTTTAGGTTCGGGACATATCTCATAACCTTTTTCACATATGTCCCATTTAAACATCTTCCCCGTATTCACCGTCTGTTTCCGGTTCTTCATAATCATCTGAGCCATCATAAATGTCCTGCATCAATGGTTCTTTTACTATCGTTTTCTTTCCAATAAGCACTGCCGCTACGGCTGCGGTAATCGGTACGGTCAGCACAACCCCAAGAGTTCCCGAAAGTCCCTGCATAATTTCTGTTCCGATTACATAAGAATTGATCAGCTGATTATAACTCAGATTGTATGCATAATTGACAACGAGCGTAGACAACGAACCACCGACATAGGCAAAAATCAGTGTATTTGCCATGGTTCCCATCATATCGCGCCCCACACGGATTCCCGACACAAACAACTCTTTTGTCCCCAGCTGCGGACTGCGTTCGTGCAGTTCCTGAATCGTGGATGCAATTGACATGCCAACATCCATGGTTGCCCCAAGTGCTGCTATAATGATTCCCGAAAACAGAAGCTGTCCTATTTTTATGTGTGTATTCTGTGCCACATAATTCAACGTTTCGATATCAGACACATTATACCCGGTAATGCCTGCGGCTTTTCCAAACACAACTGCGGCTGCGGCTGCCACAACCACACCGCTGACCGTTCCCACCACTGCAGATACCGTCTTTTTAGAGACTCCGCCCAAAAGCCACAGGGTCAGCAATGTCGAGAGAATGACAACAACAATGGTAATACCGATCGGTGAAATGCCCCGGTACATCAGCGGAAACATCAGATAAACAATACACACACCAGTAAATGCCAGACTTGCAATGGCTTTGACTCCTTTTTTCCCACCTATCATACATATCACCAGACAGAAAAAAAGTACAAACAGATAAATTGCCATAGTACGGTCTTTGCTGTATACCGTAACGACAGCATTATCATCTGTGGAACTGACAATGACAATTACGCGCGAACCAACTTCACAGTTCTCCATGCCAAACAAGGAACCGCTTGGATTGACGGCATCAAACTCTTCCCCTGCATATGCTCCGGATTTAACCTGTACGCGCACCTCCTGTGTCCCGTATCGGTTTCCATCTTCTGCCAGATTATCTTTCGTGATTTTTGTCACGACTGCTTTCTCATAGCTTTGCCCTTCCGTGGAAATCAGGGATACTTTTTCGAACTGGTTTCCTTTGACTAATAACAGTAGGAACCCCACCAGACAAAGGGTTCCAACTAAAACTTTTTTCCAGTTTTTCTTCATTATTATTTAGCTGCTTTCTTTACTGCTTTCTTTGTAACAGTAATCGTAATTGTTTTACCTGCTGCCTGATACTGGCTGGTTGCTGCTGCCTTCACCGTAATTGTAACCTTTCCGGCCTTTTTTACGGTAACTTTTCCGTTCTTATCAACAGTTGCAATCTTTTTGTCGGAAGAGGTATAGGTAAGCGGTGTTTTTGCTTTTGCATTTAAGGAAAAGGCTTTGTCTCCTACGGTTTTTTTGTAAGAGTTCTTCGCCTGAATGGTCTGCTTTACCGCATCTTTTACGATCGTATAGGTAGTAGATCCCTGTAACGTTTTTCTGGTCGTTGCATCATAAGTTGTTACAGAAAACTTTTTGTCCGTTACTTTTACTACGGAATAGGTTGGTGTCCAGGTCTGGCTTCTCTCAGAAATGAAGTCCTGTTTGGAAGCAATCAGGTTATAGAATTTTGAACCTGTTGCAGAGTTTGCTTCTAAATATACGGTTCCTTCCGGATTGGTAACGGTTCCGCCAACGGTCTTGTTTACGATTTCATAGCAGTTATTCTGTGCCTGATAATCACTGTCTTTTTCAGCTTCCTCTACAGATTTGTATCCATAAGTGCTGTAAGAAGTATGATCCTTTCCATCCCCCTCAAGCTGGAAGGTTCTGGAATAGGTATGATCATGTCCCTGCATCACCACATCAATCTTATACTTATCCATCAGTGGAGTAAGCTGTGTACGAAGCACCATACCATCGGAATCGGAATGGTCGTAACCACTGCCGTAAATATCCTGATGGAATACCACAATACGCCATTTGGCATCTTTATTCTCATTGATTGCTTTTTTCATGACATTCTCATGCGTTGCACAGTTATAGTTGTTTGTGTCAAGAACAATGAACAGAACATTTCCATAACGATAATAGTAATCGGTTCCTGCCTTTGTCTTTCCCTGTACATAACTGGTATCGGTATCGGAAAAAGCATTTGGATTATTAAAATGCAGGCTGTACTGATTCGAAACACTGTCGTGGTTACCAATGGTCGTTGCTACCGGAAGGGAAGTCAGTGCCTCTGCCCCAAGATATCCTGCATATTCCCGCTCGTTGCTTCCGTAGTTCACCTGATCTCCTGCGGACACAAGAAAACTTACATCGGAATGATCCTCGAGTGCTTCATTTAATACGTTGTTCCAGTTATAGCTGTCATTTCTTGCTGCAAGATTTTTTTCCGGTGCAGAAGTTACAACATTTCCTGCATTTTCCATCTTTTCACTCTCACTGCTGGTCTGGCCTTTGGAAGCCCCGATCTGCGGATCCCCGACATACAGGAAAGAAAATTCATCAAACGCCTGTGTGGTATAGTTTTGTGTATCCTGCCACTTTCCATCCTGAAATACCTGATAATAATAGCTGGTATTTTCTTTGAGCCCGCTTACGGTTACTTTATTGGAAAAATATTTTGTGATATCTATGGTCACAGCTTCGGTCTGCGCTCCGGTGAACTCTGTCGCACCATCCATATTCTGTCTGGTAGAGATTCTCACCTTTGGAGTCTCAGCCGTTTTGCTGTACCATGCATAATTTAATTTTGTCTCGTCCGCACCCGGAGTCAGCGATACATGTTCATACTCACTGCTGTAAGCAGCCCAGTTCTTTTTCCAGTTGCTCCAGTCTGTAGACTCCCGGGAAGCATCATTCCAGTGTTCCGTTGCTGCTGCAATCTTTGTCGGGATACCAGTGGCAAACATTCCTGCCAATACAGCGGTGGAGAGAACTCCTGCTGTAAGTTTCATCACATTTTTTCTCATAATTCTTTTGTTCTCCTTGTGAAATCTGTAAGATTTATTACAGGATTTATAATAAACGGGTTATGTAAGATATACTATCCGGTTTCTGTAATCCTTTTGTAAAAACAAAAAGAGTGGATGCTTTGGGACATCCACTCCACATGCCGGCTATGCCATGCCGTTTACGGTTTTATATTTATAGAGCATCTCCGCGTGGTTTTGTTCTTCCACCTGGATATCTGCCAGAAGTTTGCGCACATCGGAATCCCCGAATGCAAACACATCGGTATTATACGTTCCGGACACCATTTTTTCAGAACCAATGCTGTCTGTAGCAAGGAAATTATCGTTTTTCTTATCTTCCGGATTGGTCATGGAATCATATGTTGCCTTTGGCTCATACATCTTTCCATCTCTGTCATTGACGTTGCAGGACGGGACACTGCCTTTCATGACCTGTTCCAGAGACTCCACATGCTTTTGCTCCTTTTTTTCCAGATCGGCAAACAAATCCCGAAGCACCGGGTCCTTTGCTTCCTGTCCGTAACGTTTGTACTTCTCCACGCAGGAAAGTTCCTGTGTGTGCAGATCCTCAATTGTAGCCATCTCTTTTTCTGTTAAAACCATGGTTTAACCCTCTTTCTTTCCATAAGATAATCTTGTTGATTGCAGAACATGAACACTCCGCAACCTTCTCCTCTAGTATCTGTAAAAAAATACAACACATACCTGGTAAAATTTCGTCAAAAAGGGTTGAAACTTCTCACAACAGATTGTATAATTTCGTTTGTATTTTATACAATGTTTACAAAAAGGTGGATTATTTTATGGAAGAACGAGAAAAATTAAAATCCCGTCTGGGATTCATTCTCCTGTCAGCCGGATGTGCGATCGGAATCGGAAACGTATGGAAATTTCCATACACTGCCGGACAGGGCGGAGGCGGTGCCTTTGTGCTGTTTTATCTGTTGTTTCTGATTATTCTCGGACTCCCGATCATGACGATGGAATTTGCGGTTGGGCGTGCCAGCCAGAAAAGTCCGGTCAAAGCCTACCATGCACTGGAAAAACCCGGACAGAAATGGCATATCCACGGGATTATCACATTGATCGGCTGCTATCTTCTTATGATGTTTTATACAACGGTCACCGGCTGGATGCTTCATTATTTTTATATGACGGTCACCGGACAGTTTCAGGGACTGGATGCCGACGGTGTATCCGGACAGTTTACCACAATGCTGAGCAAACCTCTGACCATGGGCTTCTGGATGGTGGTAGTTGTTTGCGCCGGCGTATTTGTCTGCTCCCGTGGACTGCAGAACGGTCTGGAAAAAGTAACAAAGGTCATGATGACTTCTTTGCTTATCATCATGATCATTCTGGCGGTCAACAGCTTTTTTATGGATGGTGCAAAAGAAGGCCTTGCCTTTTATCTGATCCCGGACTTTGAACGGATGAAACAGATCGGTATTGCAAAAACCATTACGGGTGCCATGAACCAGGCATTTTTCACGTTAAGCCTTGGAATCGGCGCGATGGCAATTTTGGGAAGTTATATCGGAAAGGAACGCTCTCTGCTTGGTGAATCGGTAAATATTGCCATTCTGGATACGTTTGTTGCTATCACCTCCGGACTTATCATTTTTCCGGCATGCTTTACGTTCCATGTTGACCAGACTTCCGGACCAAGCCTGATTTTTATCACCCTGCCGAATATTTTTAACCATATTCCGCTTGGCAGACTCTGGGGAAGCCTGTTCTTTTTGTTTATGTTTTTTGCAGCGTTTTCCACAATCCTGGCAGTATTTGAGAACATCATCTCCTGCGGTATGGAACTGACCGGATGCAGCCGCCAGAAATCCTGTGCCGTTAATCTGGTACTGATCATTGTACTCTCCCTGCCATGTGTACTCGGATACAATGTATGGAACTGGAAAGGTTTTTCAATCTTTGGCGGGTCTGTGCTTGACCTGGAAGATTTTCTGGTAAGCAACCTGTTCCTGCCTCTCGGTTCCCTGGTATATCTGCTGTTTTGCACAAGCCGCTACGGCTGGGGCTGGAAAAACTACACAACCGAAGCCAATACCGGAAAAGGATTAAAAATTAAAAACTGGATGCGCGGCTACATTACCTATATTCTGCCGCTGATTGTGCTTTTTATCTTTGGATTTGGCATTTATGATAAATTTTTTACAAACTAAGGAGGATTTCTTATGTATCACGCAAATGAATCACGTTACGAAACCATGAAATACCACCGCTGCGGCGACAGCGGACTGATGCTGCCGGAAGTATCTTTGGGCTTCTGGCACAATTTCGGAGATACCGGTGTTTATGAAAATATGAGACAGATGTGCTTTACGGCATTTGACCACGGGATCACACATTTTGATCTGGCAAACAACTATGGACCGCAGCCGGGCAGTGCGGAGGAAAATCTCGGGAAGATCCTTCGGGAAGAATTTTCTTCCTACCGCGATGAACTGATCATCAGTTCCAAAGCCGGTTTTGACATGTGGCCGGGACCTTATGGAAACTGGGGCAGCCGCAAGTACCTGATTGCCAGCCTTGACCAGAGCTTAAAACGACTCGGTCTGGACTATGTGGATATTTTCTATCACCACCGCATGGACCCGGATACACCGCTGGAGGAAACCATGGGTGCACTCGACCAGATCGTGCGAAGCGGAAAAGCACTGTATGTCGGTCTGTCCAACTACGACGGGGAAACCATGAAACGCGCAGCTGCCATCTTAGAAGATCTGCACTGCCCGTTTATTATCAACCAGAATTCCTACAATATCTTTAACCGTACCATTGAAGAAAACGGTTTAAAACAGGCCGCAGCAGATGGGAAGAAAGGAATTATTTCTTTCAGCCCGCTCGCGCAGGGTATGCTGACCGACCGCTATCTAAACGGTATTCCAAAAGACAGCCGTGTCAACACGGACGGACGTTTCCTGCATGCGGATCAGTTTGATGAAAAGCGGATGGCAAGTATCCGGAGCCTGAATGAGATTGCGGCTGCCCGTGGTGAAAGCCTCGCACAGATGGCACTCAAATGGGTCATCCGTGACGGTGTGGTCACTTCCGTTCTGATCGGAGCTTCCCGCCCGGCACAGATTCTTGAAAATCTGAAAGTGTTAAACTCTGCTCCGTTTACGGAGGAGGAACTGAAAAAAATTGATCAGTGTGCACTTTCTCTCTAGGTAAAACAAACCCCGGATATTTATTTCCGGGGTTTTGTCTTTTCCTGCATCTGCTATCTGACTTTGACTTTTAATTTTAAAACTTTGGTCTTTCCATTGTTTAAGGTTACTGTCACGCGAATGGACGCAGTTCCTTTTTTGTTCGATTTTATGGTACCCTTCTTGTTTACAGATGCAATTTTTTTGTTATTGCTCTGATAAGAAACACTTTCTACATTATCCATATTTAAGGCAGCCGACAGGGAAACCTTCTTTTGTTTTCCCTTCTTCACCTGAACGGTTTTATTCTTCAATGTAACCGTTTTTAATATTTTCGTTGTGACCTGATCCATATCTTTCTGATCCATAAGGACATAATCCTTTTTGGAATCTGCTGAAAAATTCACATTTCCGGCTTTTGTAACCGTATAACTCTTGTCGTTTACAAGGACATAGGCACCTGTCTTTTGATCTTTTGCACACACATACAGCTTATTTCCGGTCTGTATGTCTGCTGTATTTACGGTCAGTGTATAGCTTACGTTGCCAGCCGGATCGGTGACCTGGATCGTCACATCTGTGTGTTTTCCATCGTTTTCTTCCAGTATCTGATTTATCAGATCAGCGGTCACCGTTGTTTTGATGGCTTTATTTTTCCGGGTTCCGGTAACGGTTACGGTTGGTGTATTTTGTCCGGCCGCGTTTCCATCGGACGGTGTTTGTGTACCAGCTGTATTTCCGTCAGACGGAGTTTCTACATCGGTTTTGTTTCCGTTGGACGGTGTTTCCCCTCCAGCTGTGTTACCACCCGAAGTATTTCCGCCACCAGAACTTCCTCCGGAAGATGAGCCGCCTCCAGTCGTTCCACCGCCTCCGGAAGATGAGCCGCCTCCGGTTGTTCCACTTCCTCCGGAAGATGAGCCGCCTCCGGTTGTTCCACCGCCTCCGGAAGATGAGCTGCCTCCGGTTGTTCCACCGCCTCCGGTGGAACTGTCCTCTTTGATTGTAACGGTCGCGGCTTCACTTGTCACTGTTTCGTAATAAGTCTGTCCATCCTTATCATCCGGCTCATATACTGCCTTAAACTGATAAGAACCGCCACGTTTTAAGCCTGATACAACCGTATCGGCTTCCCCATATACGAGTTTTTCCTGTGCCTTTATTATGGTTCCGTCCTGATAAAAAGAAATCGAACCAAGCGGAATACTGCCATTTCGGACTCCATCTACCTTTGCATACAGATGTACGGAATTACCGTTTTCTGTCTCTGCCGTAAGACGAATCGATGGTTTCGCCGCTGTAATGGTAAAGGTTCCGACTTTTTCCGCTATCACATCGTACTGGTTTCCAGTTACTTTAAACCACACCTCATAGCTGCCCGGCTGCACCGGAACAACATTTTTTCCATCCTGCCGATAGAAAACTTCAGGCTTTACCTGCGAATCTACCGTCTTTCCGTTGTCCGTTCGGACTACATTTACCGTGGAAACAAAGCAGCTCTGTTTCAGCCCTGTGTATGCAGCTGTCTGCTGGATGGTATCATACTGCATCTTTACGGCAATTGGATTTACCGTCACGGTTTCGTTTGCCTGGGAAGGAAGTGCCCTGTAGTTTTCATTGGCTGCTCCTGCATAAGAAACTGTAATTGCATTTTCTCCCATATGAAATCCGTTTGCCTCTGAAACCGGAATCTTTATGGCTGCCACTCCGTTTTGAAGCGTGATGCCGGATACTTCATAAGGGGTCTGGTTAATGTATACCGAAAAATCAGCAGACGGCACGTTCTTTCCCTGTAAGTTGCTATCTGTATAGACCGTCTGCACGGTAAGATTCAGTTCATCCTGCATGGACACGGCCGTTGGTAATCCATTTATCGTAGTGGTTGTTTCCTTTGAAGTAGCCGTCGAACCGGATGTATCCGGATCTTTGTTTACAATCAGAACTACCTTCTGCTCAATTTGTTCACCTGCTGAAAATGGACGGATTGTGATGTAGTAGGTTCCCGGTTCTGGCAGTTTCAGTTCGCCACTAGTAGCATCTTCATAAAATTCCGGTGTAATTGTATGTACCCCGTCCTGATTTGTCTCCGGATGAAATGCCAGTCTAAGATCCGAAACATTGGCATTTCCATCATCACCAACCGTTGAATAATATATATGATTATTGAACTCTACTTCGTATGTAAGTGGAACCTGATATAAAGTTTTCCCATTTTCGGGTGTCCCTTCCTGCCATTCCACATCCAGATAATACGATTTATCACTACTCATAATATTTGAAACATTCGCCAAAAGTACAGGATTTTTTACTGTAACATTTTTTACCGCAACCGGTCCATCCCCTGACAACTCACTGGTTTTCCAGATTTCTCCATTTCCAGACGATGTCCGTTCCAGTGTCATTCCCGCCTGTCCGCCTGTCGGTGTAAAAGAAACCGCCGTATCCGCAGCCCTTCCAAGTTCCAGATAGGTGTGACCATACTCTGCAATTCCGGATTTTCCATTTCTTCCATTCAGGGTTTCAAATGTAAGTGCACCCGTAATGGTATCTGTAACATTCAGCTTCTGTTCTTTTCCTAAGATCAGTCGGTTTCCTGCTGAATCCGCACTCACAATCGAATGTACCTGTGGAGTTTCCATCTGGGAAAGATCAATCGCACTTGCCCCTTCCAGCCTGACCGTACAGCTGTCCAACGCTGCCGGTGCAAATGTTCCACCGCCCTTTACTGTGAGGTTTCCTACTTTGCTTATACCTGGAATCCCGGTATAGGACTGGTCGGTATCTATGGTCAGAAATGTCTTCCCTGCGTGATTTTCAGATACTCCGTACACCTGTTTCGTATCGGAACCGGTAAGTGAAATTTCCACATCGCCGGAAACCGTATATTGTCCATCCGCTGCCGGTGGATCCGGCTCCTGCGTGGAAAACCAGTCATCCTGATTTACATATGGTTCAATGGCACCGGATGCATAGATTTCCCCATTTTGCGTACCGGAAACGTGCGCAAGCACGATCTGTGTCTTACCGTCATATGTTCCGTTCATGGAACCGGCATAAATATTCCCCAGATTGGTACCACCACCCGTAATCAGAATCTGTGCCTCTGATCCCGGATGATTCCCCATATTCTTTCCATTCTCATAAAGGGATCCGCCAAAGATATCTACATAGCGGAATCCGCTGTCGCACATAACATTCTCAAGAACAAGTTTATGCCCATTTGCAAAAATTGCATCGTGCAGACGATTGGAAAACCGCAGCGTAATGTTTTTAAATGTCACATCCGTATTCAGGATAAATCCCCCCTTACGGTTGGAAAAAGTATTTCCATTTCCATTGACGGTCACGCTTTTATCAAAAATAAACGGTTCCGCAGCCTCGGCATTTAAAAAAGCACCACTTCCCAAAATTGAGATTTCATCCCCATTGCCGGCAGCCGCATAGGCATCCTCAAATAAATTGTAGGGATTTCCATAGCTTCCATCTCCAGAATGGGTAGAATTTCCATCTTTAAATTCCGTATAGATCGTTCTTGCCGCTGTCTGCACAGCCTCCTGCGCCTTTACCGGCACGACAGGCTGCACGGTAATACACATGGTGAGCACGATAAAAAATGCCCATAGACGTTTTGCTACATTGTCTGGTTTCATCTGATTGTTCTTTTTCATCCATTTCTCCTGATAATAAGAACAGGGGGATGAGTCAAAAACTCATTCCCCTGTCACTTCATTGATAGTCTCTACCATCATCCTAACATGGTTTCCTATCATCGTCAACAAATTTATGACCTGTTTTTATACCTATATCATCTGCTGATTTTATATTTTATTATTTCTATCTGTTCTATCTGTGTGATATCAATCTTCTGATTGAAAATATAACGAGCCCCACAATATTTCATTTCACTTGCAGATGCATAGCCATCTCCAAGCTCTTCAAGATCTGTACCATCCATGAAAGGATGTTTCTTTTTTTCAGTTCCTTTTCTGTCATCGGTAAGAGGTAACTCTCCTATGGAATATTGCTTTCCGTCTTTTGTTGTTGCAACTACATGATAAAAACACCCTTTTTCTCTCCAGTCATTGACGGGACAAATACTAACCGTATAAGGTGTAATTTCAACAGGGATTGTTTTTTTTGTTTTCTTAACATCCGCTTTTAACATCTTCTCCTTCATTGGAACAACTTTTCCCTTAACCAAAACATTTTTTAATGGCGTATTTGAATTATCCGGTGATTGAAATCCCTTATATACTTTCGGATTTTTCCACGCAGTATCATCGGAATAAAAGCCGCACACATTGATCTGAATACCATCACCTGTATCTATTACGTCCACCTTACTGGTAGTATCTAACCCACCTAACCAATAATTTGTTCCTTCCAAAGATTTTACGTTCGGAAGGAACACCTTTGCACGCATAACCTTCGTATTTGAAGCAACCTGAATTGATGATATGATTATCTTTTGTTCTTTTCTGCCATCATCTTCTCTACTGTTTGATTTTGCATCAGAATTTTTTCCACACGCACACAGACAATATAGCATTGTAAAAATTAATAAGTACAGACTGATTTTCTTCATTCACCAGATTGCTCCAATTTCTTTTTCTTTAAAACACTAAAGATTAATATGCTTCCTATCACTATAATTCCAATGCCAGCCACATATTTCATCGAACTTCTGCTCTGTACTCCAACTCCTGTACTTACCTCAGAATCTTCAATATAAGTATCTGAAATCTCCGCTACAGAATCAAATGAATAGACACCGCTTTCCACATTTTGAGTTTCCGGAATTTTCTCCATAACCGGATACTGATACCCTAAGGAAATCCAGATACGTGCTGTTTCATCATCCATCCCAAGTGCAACCGGCTGTCTCATTCCCGGTTGACTTCCCACCAGTACTACTCTCGTACAGTCCGATAATGCCTCCCGTTTTTCCAGAAGTATATCATAGTAAGGTTCCACTGTATGTTCTGCTATCTCTGTAATCATCCATTTTCCGGCATGATTTTTTACTTCTTCCTGTTCTGCTTTTGTCAATACAGACTTTGCTTCTTCACGCAATGGAAGTCCTTTGGCTACGGTAAACATTCCATATGTCTTTTCCATTTTAAAAGGAATGACCCATACATAATTTGCACTTTCCAGAGCACTTGTGAGTTTTTTCGTATCTGCCGTCTGCAATTTTATAAGATTACAATCCACATATACTTTTAATGCCTTGTCATAATCGATGGTTGCATCCGGCTCTTCTTTTTTCATTTCATCCTGTAAATTACTGATTTCTGTCCAATCGTTGCTCGTTATTAACTGATCCTGATCTGAAACCGGTATTTCCGCGGCATAGACAGCAGAACCTGCTATCGTAAAAATTGTAATCATCATAAGCATTATTTTTAAAATATTTTTCATAGCCATCCCCCCTCTCTTGTGTATACTATACTTCATTTTTCCCATTATTCTTTCTGCATGTTAAAATTGGTTTGATTTTCGTCAAAATCTGCATTAAAAATCCCATAGCATACACCATGGGATTTTTTCAAAGATATAACACAATCTGAACCTCAAATATATTTTCATCGATATTTATAGATTTCCATCCCCCGTATTTGTCTACAACATCTGAAATATTCTGCATACCGATTCCATGCAATGCCTGTTGTTTCTTCCTTGTCAGTAAACGTTCTCCCTGTTTATTGACTTTTCCATCAAACGTATTTTTCACCTGTATCCCCAGAATTCCCCTGTCATATTGTATCCGAATCTCCAAAAAACGATCTTTTATCTGCTCCATTGCCTCAATTGCATTGTCCAACAGATTTCCAAACAAAACATTCCAGTCATATCCATCCACTGGCAACTGGCACGGAATCACGATCTGCGACTGAATCTGACAGGACATTGCCTCCGCTTTTGCCAGTTTATGATTCAAAATCATATCCAGTTCCAGATTCCCCGTATTCACATACTTATGCTCCGTCTGCAAATGCTCACTCATTTTATTTACATATTCCTGTGCCTTATCATACCTTCCTTCATTAAGATATGTCTGCAGAAGATACATATGGTTTTTCATGTCATGCCGCAAAGAATCCAGCTTTTTCTGATCCTGCTGCATGATATGCATCTGCTCCTGATAGACCATCATATGTTCCTTTAAAAGCCGTTGCTGCATTTTATCCTGATAAGCTTCTCCCAAACGGTCATACAAATAGAACATTCCAAGATCTACAACGATCATAATAGCCAGTGATAATACTGTTTTTGGCGAATTTTCGCCGGATACACTCTCAAGAGCATATATCCAGACAATATTTCCGGCTAATACAAGAATCATAAAGTAATAGTTCTGTGTTTCCATAACCCTTCGCCGACATATCACCTGTCTTATTCCCATTGCTATGAGCAGATTGACCATTGCCCCCGTGATGGTTCCCATTGCCCGCCCTTCGGAAAACAAAGAAAAATCTCCCAGATAATAATACATGATAAATTCTATGGTAAGCCCCAGCAATACTGTAAAACAACCTGCCATTATTTTCTGCAGTATACTTCCTTCATACAATATACCTTCTGCCGCCCAGAGAAGCAGTACCATACTCACCGTAGTCCCCATGGCATTTCGAAAACCAAATGCAACAACTGTATTAATAAGCCATACGAGCACATAAACAATATTTGCCATCCGTGGCAGTTTTCTTTTCTTTTCCAGAAAAACATCCGTCACTTTAAAACTTACATACACACTTAATATGTTACATACCGCTTCAAATATTCTTTCTATGTTATTCACCCGCCACACCTCATCTTTTCCATAATTGCATGATCAAGGTTATTTTTCATAGACCGACTGACCGGAATGTCATCCCCATTGATCATGTGTACGCTGTCTTTCTGAAAAGATTCTGCATACCGCAGATTAATGACATAAGATTTATGTACCACGCAGAATAAATGCGGATTCAACGCAGGAATAACCTCCGAAAGTTTTCCATAAACACATAATGTATCATTTGCTGTTACCACTTGAATTTTTCTGGCAAGGCTCTGCAAATAAAAAACAGAATGTTCTTCTATCCGTATCGCATTTCTTCCTTTCCCAATTTCTATAATATGTGGCTGAAACTGATACAGCCTTTCATATTCATCTAATATATAATCTACTCGTTCCTGTTGTATGGGTTTCACGAGGAAATTCATTGGACGCAGATCAAAAAGCTGCATGGCATACATTTCTTTTGCCGATACAAAAACAATCTGCATGGATTCATATTGGATCTGAGATCGAATCCAGTTTCCAACGATAATCCCCGAGCTGTCCCCTAATTCAATATCCAAAAATAACAAATCATACCTTTCGCTTTGCTGCAGTTTTTGAATAAATTCTGCTCCACTTGTATAACCGTCAACATCCACTTTTATTCTTTTCATTTCTGCAAACCGAAAAATACTTTGTTCCAATTTATAAATAAATTGTATATCATCATCACATATTGCTACTTTTATCATTGTATATCCTGTAATTTATTTTCCTCTCTATTTCAAGATTTCCTGCAACCGCGCATCTATATGCAGGAGTTCCTTCGCGCGATCCCTATATTGCTGCTCATGCAGATACGTATAGCGGAACGGTTTGATCGACGGTGCCAGATCAACTGCTTTCTCAAAATCCTCCCGCCGAAGATCCAGTGCTTTTACATAATCCCAGAACCCCGTCTGCGTAAAGATCGTGTCTACCCTCCGGTAACGATGATCCTGCACAACACTCATCAGATAGGTTGCAATGCCGACCTGAATCCCATGAAGCTGCGGATGCTCAAGCATCTTGTCCAGTGCATGGGAAATCAGATGTTCGCTGCCGCTCGTTGGCGCACTGCTGCCCGCAATCTCATTTGCAATTCCGCTCATCGCAAGAGAATCCAGAAGTTCCTTTAAAAACAGATCATCCTGTATCGAAGTAAACGGTGTGCGCACAAAACTGTTGACTGCTTTCTTTGCAATCATGACAGCAAAATCGTTGACTTTTCCGTACCCATGTTCTTCCTCAAAAATCCAGTCATACAGTGCCGTAATTTTTGATACCATATCGCCGATTCCGGAATATAAAAATTTCTCCGGTGCACTGCGGATAATCTTTGTATCCACCACAATCCCATATGCAAGTTTTGCCGGAACGGACTTGCGGCGTCCTTCCACCAGAAGGGAAGCACTGGCACTTGAAAAGCCATCGCTTGATGCCGATGTCGGGATGCTGATAAACGGCAGATTTCGCAGAAATCCACAATATTTCGCACCATCAATCACTTTTCCGCCACCGATGCCGATGACTGCCTGCGTCTTCGCCGGCATGGAAAATGCAAGACTGGTCAGATCTTCCAACCGCACGGTATCAAGTTCCTGATATTCTAAAATATCAATGTCCTCCTGCTGCAATGCTTCCATAACGGTAGAACCAAACATTTCTACAAGACCGTTTCCAAACAATACAACTACTTTCTGTAACTGTAACTCTTTTAAGTAAATCCCCAGATTGTCCAATGCACCCGCACCGATCTTTAAAAGTGCCGGAATGGAAATGTGTTTTCCTGCCATAATAAATGTTCTCCTTCTCATTCTCTTTTCTATTGATTTTAGTATAAACAAAGGTTCCTGAAATTACAATCAATTCCCCCGAAAAAACGCACACGCTTCTCTTTACAATTATGGGTAAGAAAAAAGACGATTTCCTGCGAAACCGTCTTTTTCTTATTAAAATTCTGACGAAACTCCTGTAAATTTACTTTGTCACTTTGATCGTCATCTTTACAGTCTTTGTCTTTCCGTTCTTTAAAGTGACTTTTACTTTCACCACTGCTTTGCCAGCTTTCTTTGCGACAATTGTACCATTTTTATTCACTGTTACAACCGACTTTTTGGAAGATGTATAAGTGATCTTCTTTACATTTTCCATGTTCAGACCCTTATCAAAAGTAACTTTTGCCTTCTTTCCGTTTGCAACCGTTTTCTTGATATCCTTTAATGCAACACTCTTTAAGATTTTACTGCTCAGAGCCTTTGCATCCTTCTCATTCAGCAGTACATAATCACCGGCATCTTTGGTATCCACTGTCACCGTTCCGTCTTTGGAAACCTTATAAGTCCTGCTGCTGATCAGGACTTTTTCTCCTGTCTTTTTATCAACTTTTACAAGTGTCAGCTTTTTGCCTGCCTGCAGATCCTTCGCATTGACAGATACGCTGTTCATCACTTTGCCGGAAGCGTTCTTTGTTGTCTGGGTAATCGTGATGTCGCTGGTTCCTGCCTCTTTGACTAATTTTGCAACCACATCTGCTGAAATTGTAGTCTTCTTTGTCTCGGAAGTATTCTTTACTGTTTTTTCCAGCTGTGCCCGGGCATCTGTCACTTCTCCCTTATCGTTCTTTTCAACGGTAAGTGTCGCATTTGTATCTTTTGCAATATTCTCAAATGTTTTGTCCGTTTTCCGGGTTTCCGATGGTTTTGTATCTGGTGTTGTATTTCCGGTATCCGGTGTTGTTGTGCTGCCGGAATTTCCACCAGAGGTACTGCTGCCGGAGGAAGAATTTCCGCCATTATTTCCACTCTGGCTGGTCTGTTTTACCGCAATCAGACCATCGGCATCTGCTTTTGCAGCTTCTGCATCACTGATCATTGTTCCTTTGAACGCATCAAAGTAAAGTACCGATTCCACATCTACCGCGGAACCTGCCGGGTTGGAATTACACCAGAGTCCGAATGCCTGCACATCTTTTAAAGCATCCCCACTAAGTTTTCCACCCATCTTCCCTTTAAAAGCGGAGAATGGAACGGTTACTTCATAGGCATCTTCTGTCTTCGCAAGATTGGTCAGATATACTTCATACTCTTCTCCTCCTGCCTTGATCTGTACAACAACCTTCTGCCCTTTTCCATCAAGTTTTGTCCAGAATTTCAATGCATTATAGGCTGAAAAATCTGTATTGCCCAGACTTGCATTTACCAGACCCGTCCAGACTTCCGAACCGGTTGTTTTTAATTTGTAATTAAATGCAGCACCATATGTACCGTCTGCCTTATGCTCCTGATCCAGCGTAAAGGACGAACTGCATCCAGCGGCAGAATTTCCACCGTAAGCTGCATCCAGAAGTCCATTACTCCCGACATAGTAGTCAAAATTTTCCAGCACACCTGCCGGAGCTTTGTCCTTTTCTTTTCCGATACTCAGATTTGTGATCGTGGACAGTTCTTTTCCATCTGCAACAAGTGTAATGGATGCTACATCTGTTTTTCCGATCTGATCCATTTCCTTTTGTGTCAGCTGCGCCGTATAGAATCCGTCGGAGCCTTTTGCAGCCGGCAATGTCAACTGTTTGCCTTTTGCCGTATCCTTTACAACAAACGATACCTCACCGGCATTGGAAACACTTGCCTTTAACACAGTTGGCTTTAAAATCGTATCCATATCAAACGGTGCTACCATGTATCCGCTGACATCTTTGTAATTATCCGTCTTTACTCCTGCGTACTTATCGATATTTCCATAGAAATTCGTACCGTTTCCAAATACTGAATCCTCATTGTTGTAGTAAGAAATGAAATCATTGATCATTTCCTGTCCCATGGTATCACTGTATTTATACGGCACATAGAAATTGGTATCGCTGAAATTTGCCCATACCATATAATATGGCATGTCGTTTTCCTTTGCGATATCATTCACTTTCTGATACCAGTTCACACCCGACTTTGCCTCACTGACCGGATTATTTTTTACAAGAAGCCCTTCGTTATCACTTCCATCCTTTTTCATCACACGTACACCGGTCTCCGAAATCGCAGCCAGCTTGTTATGCTGTTTTGCAAGCGATGATACAACCTGACAGGTCTGATCCAGATGATCAAAGAATGAAGTATCACTCTCTGCCGGATAAGTATTAAAATCGTTGTAATAATCAAATGCCAGAATATCTACATAGGCATCTCCCGGATAACGCGACATATACTCCGCCTCGGTCTCCAGCGGTCCGTTTGGTGAATACACATAAAGCATATTATGTACCCCTTTGGATTCCAGATACTCTCTGGTATATGCATACAGACTCTTATAACTTTCCGCCGTGTTTCCAGTTCCCCACCAGAACCATCCGCCGGTATTCTCATGCAGTGGACGGAAGATGACCGGAATATTTGATTCCTGTAATTTATTCGCATAGGTTGCAATGGTATCCAGATAAGCCGTAAAGACCTTATTCTTTTCTCCTCCTGGCAGAATCTTTTTTAAGCTGTCCCCGGACAGATCTTTGGATTCGTTGAAATTACAGTCAAAGAAATCGTAGGTTCCATCCCCATTGTCTTTGATCTTCGCGCTTGTGAAGTTTGGCATATGTGCAGATAATGTGACGATTGCTCCATTCTCTGCTGCCTTTTTGCTGTAATTGATGGAATTTTCCAGTGCAGATTTTGCATCTGTTCCACCTGCCTCGCTTCCAAACAGTGCAAGGGAATCGATTCCAAAAATACCGCTGACAGAACCGGTCACATCATGGACATCTCCTAACTCATCCTTTGTTCCAACCGAACGGCTGACATCATTCTGATGACCAAACAGTACCTGATCGCTCTCGGTCAGTCCCTGTAAATATGCATACAATGCCTTTGCGCTATTGCTGGCATCCGGATCTGTCATGGTCAGGATTTTATCTGTTGCTTCTGTTTTTGCCTGTGTTCCGTCTGTATTCGGTGTTGCGGTAATTGTCACAAAATCACCACTGGCATCCTTCTGGGAAAGTATCAGATTATCCAGATAAACATCCCCTGCAAAGGAACTGTTGGCTCCGATAAGTCCGATTGTCAGATCATCCATTGGTGTGGCAGATGGAGAAAATCCTAAAGTAACTGTAACTTTCTTATATCCGTTTCCTGCATCTGCTGCCTCGGACGAATCTATGCTGGTATCTTTATTGATTCCGCTATTGGAGAAAAATTTTATCTTGGAAATATTACTGTTTTCCGGATAAATCAAATCCACACTCACCTGATTATAATTGCTGATATCAGCCGGTGTCTCCGGTGTGAATTTCACTTTTGCCTCACTCCATGATTCGCCGGAGTTGGCTGTATAATCCAGGCTTACTTTTAATCTTCCGTCTCCGCCATTTGCATCATAGGAACATTTCGGAGCAGCATTTTCTTCTCCACCGTGGAAATACTGATATCCGGTTTCGCCTGCCCACAGATTTACCTGGAATTCATCATTTAAATCAGAAAGAACGGTTGGCTCCTGTTTGGTCAGTTCCTGTTTATCGCTTGATAAATTTGTGAGAACTACATTTGAAAATGTCACAGTTCCCTTAAATCCGGTTCCCACAAGGACGAATTCAACATCCATCAATGTATCCGGTGTTATTCCTGAAAACTTTACTTTCAGATCAGCTGAATACTTCTCCCCATCTTTCGTAAAAGAATCCTGCTGCAGCCACTGGCAATCCGTACTGTTGTTCCATCCCCAATCTGATCCCAGTTTTGTTACACCCTGGATATTCAGATGCGCTTTATCTGCAGCCAGCGACTGATAGGATGCTTCATCCAGTGTTACCTTTGCAGTTAATTCATACTCTTCATTCACATTTCCCAACGAGCCATTGATGGAATTATCATATGCAAAAGTAATTTTTCCTGCACCATTCCAGTCTTCTTCTTGCAATCCTGAAAAATCAATGGTTTCTGTTGTTTTTGCGTTCTCATTTTTGTACAGTTCTGTACGTGTTACTGTTGGTGCTGACGCTTCATTTGTTTCCGCCGCATACACAATCTCATTCTGTAAAAATGTGCATGCCTCCGGTGTCAGTGACCCCATCATTGCTGCTGCCAGCGTGATGGCAACAATCTGTTTTCCTACCCTTCTCATGTTTTTGCTCTACCTTTCCTTTCTTCTCCATTTTAGTTGTAAAAACCTTCCAGCACCCTCCATCTATCCGGTTTCACTTAATAAAAAAGCAATTGCACGCTGCTTCCCATATTTCAGGGAGAGGGTACTGCATACTTGGGGAGTGCAGTAAAAAATATGGGAACCAGTGTGCAATTGCTTAATTTATTTGATAAATTCAGTATATCACAAAGTAATTTTAAGTCAATATTTAGTTAATAGAAAATTAATCGTTTGTAAAGTATTACTTAATTTAAAGTTTTTTAGTCTTTTTTTAGTCTTTTAATTAGACATTTTCACAAGAGACGAAAGTACCAGTTCCTTATTAATTGAAAAAAGCACCTGTAAAACAGATTATGTTCTGCTCTACAGGTGCTAATATCGTGCTAGTTCTTTTAAGCTGCCTTCCAAAGAATAACCCCCTCTTTTTGTACATTCTTATAAAATGGAAGCACTTCCCCCCTCTTTTTCATATTTTCTTCTTTAATATCAATGATAGAAAAAATCTTATCATAACGTATATCCATCTCTGCTGACCAGCAAATAAATTTATTTCTTATTTCTTCATTCATATCATTTTTAGTGATGATTGCTATATCTATATCGCTTTCTGATGTAGCTTCATTTCTTGCAACAGATCCATACAAAATAATCATTGATAAATTTTCATGAAACAGATTAAGTAACCCTTTTACCAATTCGTCTTTCATAATATCCGTTAACATTTATTACACCCCTACAAAAACTCTTTTTTATAGTCTACCATTTTTTCTGCACCTATTCCATATTTTCTTTTTCATAAGATTCCACCAGTCAAAGAACAATTCAAAAATTAAGGGGACGATCAAAACCATCCCCTTAAAAATTTTAAATATAATTAATCAATTTTTCTTAACATTGCCAAGTCAAGGTTACACCAGTCATTTGCTCCTGCTACAGAATAAACCCCGATCTCCAACGTATGATTTGTAACAACAATCTTGTCTATACTAAAAATATTCCAATTAATGTCACTTGTTTCAATCGTGGTATCAAGCTCACTTCCTCCATAATTTTTTGCATAAAGTTGTAAAACATCCTGTTTCCCATTTGTCTTTGCCCAAATTGAGAATTTATATGTTCCATTCGGAATATTTGTATACGTTTTATATACAGAACACGAATACTCTTTATCATCCCAAAATGTTAATTTGTAATCTCCATCATATGCATCACCATATTCTGTTCTTACAGTATTTTCATCTGACGAATCACTTGTCCATACATTCCATCCACTCGGTGAAGTAGTTATCCCATTCTGTTCAAAACTGATATTTGTCAATAAATTTTCACACGGTTTATTAAGCACCTTAATAGAATCTAATGCATTTCCCTGAAAATTAAACAACGTCATGTTATCCCATGTATTACTTGGCGTTACGGTATCATTTTTATACGCAACCCCTGCAGATGTAGCATATGTTCCGCCTTCTACAGGTATCCATTCTGGTTCCCAATAAAAATATCCAATACCTTTGTCATCTGGTACATTTAAAATGATTGATTCCAGATCATTCATAAATTCAAATTGTCCTTCTACTGTTGCAGGATATCCTCCAACTTCTTCATCTCCACTAATGAATACATTTCCTTCACCATCACCATCTTCCGTTGTCCATGCATACGCAGTTTCTACAACACACACTTCTTTATTATAGGTGGTCGCCAAGTAATTCAAATTATACTGAAGCCCCTCCATGGTTCCATGCCACATTGGATAATAAGATAATCCAAATACATCAAAATCCAAGTTTGGTGACTCTTTCAATAATCCACCAAAATACCAGGTATACAACTGATTTTTTCCACCCTGATCCAGATGAAGCATAATTTTGGTACTTGATGCAGCAGAAGCACGTACTCCAGAAATTGCAGATTCTAAAAGGCCCGCTAATCCGGAAAAATCCTCATTCGTCCCTATTTTGCCATCTTCATGAAGAATCCCCGATGATATTTCATTTTATCCTTTTACCCCTCCGGCAACCAATCCATTCTGAATAAATCGCTGTAAGCACATAAAGATGATCATGATCGGCAGGGATGAAATCACTGCTGCTGCAGCAAACAAAGTCCAGTGCGCAGCAAACTGATCGCTGATAAAAGACTGCAGTCCGAGTGCAAGCGTCATTTTTCCCGGTGTCTGCAAAAAGATTGAGGTAATCACATATTCACTGTATGTTGCAATAAACGAAAACAGGAAGATCACGGCAAGCTGTGGCATTGCAAGCGGGATGATGATCTTATAAAAAACCTGGAATTCATTTGCTCCATCCACCATTGCAGCTTCATCCAATTCCACCGGAAGTCCATCGATATAAGATTTAAGTAACCAGATATTGTAAGCACTTCCACCTGCAAGCACAAGAATGAGCGCAAAGCTGTTGTCCACCAACCCGAACTTATAAATTAAAATATAGTATCCGGCAACTGCCATGCTGTTTGGAAACACCTGTAATATCAAAAGTGCCATCAGTCCATATTTTCTTCCCACAAACCGCAGTCTTGCAAACGCATACGCTGCAAGTGAAGTAAGCACAAGTTGTATGATTGCTACAATAAAGCAAAACTTTAGGGAATTAAAAACCCAGATTCCAAAATCCGTTTCCCGAAACAGTTCCACATAATGTTCAATACTGAATTTTTCAGGGAACAATGAGGACAGGAAAAAGCTGTCACCCGCGGAAAAAGAGGACATAACAATCCATATGACCGGAAACAGCACCACGATCATTGTGATCCATATGACCACTCTGCTTCCCCACAGTGTCCGTTGTTCTGAGGCGGATATTTTCTTTTTATTTTTCATTTAATCAACCTCCTTAAATGAGCCGGACAGCCGCATATTAATCAGCGTAAATGTTCCGACAATGATAAAGATCAGCACACTGAACGTTGCAGACAGTTCATACCGGTTCGACCATGTGGTCATCTTATAGGTGGTACTGGCAAGGATATCCGTATAACCCGCAAACTGGTTATCCACTCTCGCTGGTCCACCTTGTGTAATCATATATATATTTCCAAAATTGTTAAAATTAGCCGCAAACGAGGAAATTACAAGAGGAATGGAAAGTTTTGTCACCATCGGCAATGTAATGCTCTTAAAACACTGAAATTTTGATGCCCCATCCATTTTAGCCGCCTCATAGTATTCACCAGAAATCGCCTGTAGTCCACCAAGACAGACATTCATCATATAGGGAAATCCCAGCCACACATTCACGATAATCAACCCAACCCTTGCCCAGAATGGATTGGTCAGCCACGGTACATTCCAGGCAATACCGATTGTATGCAGTAAATTATTGATTCCACCATACTGCTCATTTAGCAGTCCCTGCCATGCGAGGATTGCAATCGTAGATGGCAATGCCCACGGAACAATTAGCACTGCACGGTAAATTTTTGATTCTTTCATATGCGGATTGTTTAACAAAATGGCAAGAATCAGTCCCATTGCATAGGAACCTGCCGTACTTAACAGCGCAAAACAAATCGTCCACCCAAGTACCGGGAAAAACACATTTTTAATGCTTCCGGAAAATACGGTCAGATAATTTTCCAGACCCACAAACGTGTAATCTGTCAGATGATACATGTTGTAATTAGTAAAAGATAAAATCACCGTATAAATAATTGGCAGACATGTCACCAACAGAATCGAGATCAGTGCCGGTGCCAGATAAGTATACCCAAGCGCATTCTTTTTCTTTCTCATGCCATCACTACTTTCCTGAATTCATCAATTCAATCGCTTCTTTCAACTGCGTAACCATATTTTTGGCAGCTTCCTCTGGTGTTTGCTCCCCAGACCACATCGAACGGATATTGTTTGTGTGGATACTCCAGAGCTGTCCCATTTCTGATACGGTCGGCATCGGCTCTCCATCATTGATCTGCTCGACAAATGCCTGTGTGTATGCATTACTCTGGATCTCATCAAGTTCCTGATCTGCCAGTTTTGCCGGTATACGGTCACCCGCCTCATACATGCCAAGTGCACCGTTTTCCAGCAGATAGGAAATAAAATCCCATGCTGCATCCTGATTTTTACTGCTGTTGCTCACAAAACTTACCTGTGTACCCACCGGGGTCACAAACGGCTGTCCGTGGAAAGTTGGCATTTTTGCTACAGCAAATTTAGTTCCTGCAGAGGTAAAACCGTCAATGTCCCATGGTCCACCAATATAATAAGCACATTTTCCGTTTTGGAAATTACTTCTTGCGATATCGGCTGTCACATCTGCCGTGATCAGTTTATATTTATTGCACAGGTCATTGATAAAGGCATAGGCATCCACACTGCCCTCATTATCAAGACCGATGTCTGCCGTGTCATATGCCCCATCCTGATATTTAAAAATATAACCTCCGCAGGCTCTCACAAAACCAAGATCGTAGTATATGCTTGTTGCATCAAACTGTACACCTCCGTCTGCGGCTGCCTGATCGACCAGTTCTTCCCATGTTTTTGGGACTTCCGATACAAGATCTGTGTTGTAAAACAGTGCAGTAGTCTCTACGGAAAGTGGTGCTGCATATCGTTTTCCATCTACATAACATGCCTGGATGGCTGCATCGGAAAAATCCTGATCCGCATACAGATCCTGTGGCACTTCTGCAGTAAGATCTGCGTTTACATAATCTGCAAGCTGGTCATTGGGAATACCCACCACAGCATCCGGTCCGGAAGCACTTTTTACTGCCTGTGCAAACTGCTGGACAGATGGAGACTGGTGAATGACTTCTACCTTTCGTCCGTTCTTTTCTCCCCATTCATCTGCATATTTCTGAATGGTATCCACTTCCACGTTCATGTTCGTCCAAATCACGAGTTTTTCCCCGGAAGCTTCCTTTTTTCCGGTTCCACTTCCACAGCCAGTCAACATTCCCACTGCCATTGTTACAGCCAGCACAGCTGTTATTATTTTTTTCATATGATTATCCTCCCTTTACATTGTTTTCATGTTTATCAGCGCGCTGTTTGCGTTTCCATTTTCGTCAAACAATGCCATATTTGCCATGGCATTTCCTGCTGTCATCTTGTCTTTCATGTACTTGCTGCCACTCTTACTTGCCCACGTACAGTCCGGTATTGGCAGCCATGCCGGTTCCCAGTAAAACACACCGATGCCTCTTTTATTGTTTACACTTCTTACCGTTGCAAACAAATCCCGCAAGAATGCTTCCTGTCCCTGCTGTGTTGCCGGGTATCCAGTGATTTTTTCATGCTCCTTCGAATAAACGATTCCGTTACAGCCAAATGTTTCCGTAGTATAACCAATTGAAGTCTCTGCAACAAGCACATCTTTGTCATACCGGCTGCTGATATCATTCATATTATCCAGAAGAAGTGAAAGACTTCCGTTCCAGTGCGGATAATACGACATTCCAATAATATCAAAATCCAGCGCATACGATGAAACCTGATCAAACCACTGTCGATACATTTTATTATCCGTTCCGAAATCCAGATGCAATACGATCCTTGCATCCGGACACTCCTCGCGCACCCCCTTAATCCCTGCCTGCAGAAGATGTGCCATATTTTCGGTCTGTTCGATGTAACCATCCGGCCACAACAGCCCTTTTGTAATCTCATTTCCAACCTGCACCATAGTCGGCACAAGCTTGTGGTTTTTCAATGCCTTTAACGTATCTACAGTATGCAGATACACCGCCGTTTCCAGTGCCTCTCCGCTTAATTCTTTCCAGGCTTTCGGTTTTACCTGTTTGGCCGGGTCTGCCCAGAAATCACTATAATGGAAATCAAGCATAAAATCCATACCGCTTTGTACAGTTCTTTCTGCGATCTCAATGGTAGTCTCCAGATCATTTCCACCTCCCCCGTAAGAATTTCCGTTTTCATCGTAGGGATCCGGCCAAATCCGAATCCTTACGTTATTGGTTCCGCATGTCTTTAAAATTGCAAACAGATCTTCTTTTTTCCCGTTCAGCCGATAGGACGCACCATATTGTTCCAGTTCTTTCACCATGGAAATATCCATACCCTTAATAAATTTCATAACTACTCCTTCACAAGTGTAATATCATCAATGGTTCCCCAGCCGCCCGGTGCTGTTGCCACGTGTGCTCCTACTGTGATTGCTCCGTCCGTTGGTGTAATGCCCGGGATTTCCACCGTATACCAGTTAACATACCCCTGCAATTTGCCATCTGCTTTTACCTCTTCGCCATCCACGAGCGCATAAAAATATACGGTCGGATTTTCATCCCCGGCTGCATCACCCTGAATATGAGCGGTTAGTTTGTAGGTGCCATCCTCAAGTCCACTCACTGTCTGTTTCATGGAAAAATCCACCGGATTGTTTCCTGAATAAAAATGCAGTGACTGTGCACCTGCAAAACAGTCTGTCTCACGATCATAAACATCTAACTCCTCTGTAACATCATTGTTGTTTGTCACCGTCCATCCGGAAAAATCTGGTTCTTCAAAACTTCCGTTGATCAGATAATTTCCGTTTTCATCTGGCGTACCTGTTGTATTTTCCTTCTGTTCTGCGGCAGCAACTTCTGTGCCTCTCTCCTCTTCAATGTTCTCTGTTTCTGTAGCTTTTTGTGTTTTCTCCGCATCAGCATTAATACCAGATGTGTTTCCACATCCTGACAATGCTACTGCCATGCTCGCTACAAGGACTGCATGTAATAACTTCCTTTTCATAAATGTTCCCCCTTTTCTAAAATTAAATCTTTACTAATATTCAAGTAAATTATTTACTTATTAAGAATGTATCATCTAAGCCTAATAATGTCAATACTCACAAATACACTTTTCACTATATTGCCAATTTTTATTTTTGTATTTTATGCAATATATACAAAAAAGACACAAAAAAAGATGTTCGCAATCGAACATCTTTTTTCAACAACTCTTCCGGAAAACTGGAATTCCATTTACAAACACCAGCTTGGTTACGCGTCCGCCATATAGTACCCTGTTTCGCAACAGATCAAGCGCGGTTTCACAGATACATGGAATATCAATATGAATAGTAGTAAGGGGTGGTGATAAATACTTTGCAATATTCACATCATTGATGCTAAAAACCGCCACCTGCTCCGGAATCTGTATATTGCCTTCATTTAAAGCCTGTAGCACACCCACCGCCAGTGTGTCACTTGCCACACAAAGTGCTGTTGGCAGTATCTCTTTTTTAAGCAGTTCTTTTCCCATGCGGTAGCCATCATCCACCGTAAATCTCTCGGAAATGAAAATGTACTCCTCATTGAGATACCCATAGTATGCAGCGCTCTGTCGAAATGACCACTCCCGGATATCCATGGAAGGTTTTCCGGTGTCAATATTTCTATCACTGCCCCCGATAAATCCAATCCGTTTATGTCCTTTTTCCACAAAGTAATCAACCATCTGTGTCACAAACGAATCCATATTGGGCTTCACGGCATCAAAAAGTTTTTCATCCGGGGATGTGCCGATAAACACGCCCCTTTTGCACCGTTTATACAAAGCATTGATTTCTTTTCTGGTGAGCCATCCAATCGCAATAAAGGCACTTAAATCTTTCGGAACATGATCCATGCCGTCTTTTCGGTCATAGATGCTGAGCTGAATATTCATCTTTTTCGCCTGCTTTATTATCTCATCCTTTACCCCGTGGTAAAAGACATCTTCGAGTTCATCCTCGTGGTCAACAAAATACAGCAATGCCACATTTTCGATCTTGGGATAGATTACTCTCTTTTTATATCCGATTTTCTCTGCTGTGGCAAAGATCGCCTCTCTTGTCTCATCACTAACAGAGATTCCCTCATCATAATTGAGTACCCGTGAAACTGCTGAGCTCGAAACCCCTACGATTTCTGCAATTTCTTTAATTGTTGCCATACGATTCCTCCAATGTTTTCATGGATTTCTTTATTGATAAATTCTGTTATAATTATTTTACATAAATATTTTACTTTGTCAAACAAAGTTTTACACATAAAAAAGGCATACATTCCTCAAAGGATCATGTATGCCTTTACAAACCGTTACCCAGTCTTATTTCGTAGAAACCGTAGAAGCTACCAGCTCCAGATTTCCTTCTATCTCGACATTACCGTATCCACAAGGAAGAATAAAATGATCTCCCTTCTTGACACTGGTATGATTCAAAAGACCATTGCCCTCGACTACGCTGACGATCAGGAACGGATAAGACTGCTCAAACTCAGCCTTCCCATCCACTTTCATGTGGAATACCTGATAATACTTACACTCGATGAGTTTCTGCAGTTTGTTGGTCTCCGCTTCCCCAGTCTCGATCATGCACTCGGACATCGGTGCTGCCGGCACTTTGATGACATCGAGACTCTGCTGTACATGAAGCTGACGCGGTTTGCCGTTGGAAAGACGGTCATAATCATAGACACGATAGGTAATATCACTGTTCTGCTGTGTCTCAAGAATTGTAATTCCACCCTTGATTGCATGCACGGTACCCGGATCAATCTGGATGAAATCACCTTTCTTTACCGGGACTTCACGGATCAGCTCACTCCAGCGTCCGTTGTGTACCATGTCTTCCAGTTCTTCGTGTGTCTTTGCATTGTGTCCGATAACAAGCTTGGAATCCGGCTCACAGTCAAGGATATACCAGCACTCCATCTTGCCAAGAGAACCGTTTTCATGCTCTGCAGCATAGGTATCATCCGGATGTACCTGAATACTTAAATCTGCCTTTGCATCAATAATCTTGATCAGCAGTGGGAATACTTTCCCCTGTGTATTTCCAAAGAGTTCTTTATGTTCCTCCCACAGATCGGATAATTTCTTTCCCTTATACGCACCGTCTGCAATCGTACAGGTTCCGTTTGGATGTGCTGCGATACCCCAGCATTCTCCGATGTCATCGCCCTCGATCGCATAGCCAAACTCCTCACGCAGCTTGGTGCCGCCCCAGATGTTGTGGGTAAATACCGGATTCATAAACAAAATTTCTTTACATGGCTGGTTACAGCTTAAATTTTCTCCATTCATTTTCATTACCTCTCTGTACCAGTAGGCAGAATCTTTTGCAATTCTGCGCTGGGTTGTGTAGTCTACATAAACAAGTCCAAAACGCTCTTTGTAACCTTCTGCCCACTCAAAGTTATCCAGAAATGTCCAGAGGAAATATCCGATCACCGGCACTCCCTCATTGACCGCACGCTGCACAGCACCCAGATATGCATCCAAAAATGTGATTCTTTCGCTGTCATGCACCTGTCCGTCCGCGGAAATATTGTCAAGATCGGACATTCCGTTTTCTGTAATATAAAGCGGCAGATGGTAACGCTCTGTCAAGAAACGAATTCCGTAATACAATGCCTCCGGTGTCACTGGCCAGCCTGTGCCTGTCTTAGCTGCCCCAGGGGCGCGGTCTACATATTCCGGTTCCCCATCTTTTCCACAACGGATCATATAACCGTTATATATATTTTGTCCCATAAAATCGAGCGGCTGATGAATGAGTTCCATATCTTCTTTCGTAATCTCCGGAAGATATGGTGCAAATTTTTCCAGTCCTTCTTTTGGATACTCTCCTAAAAAGACAGGATCGGAAAACCATGCCACATTCCAGGTCCAGTTATCCATTGGGTTGTCAAAACCAAAATATACCTTTTTTGCAGCCTCTATATCCTTTGTACCCTCCGATGCCGGATATGCCACACCACAGGTCGGTGCATATCCGACACGTATCTTCTGCTTTGCATATTTACGCAGATTGATCACTGCCTGACCATGTGCTTTCATCAGATTGTGTGCCATCTGAAAGGTTTCTGGAACGGAATACTGCATTCCCGGTGCATGTACCCCGCTTAAGTGTCCCAGTCCAATCGCACACTGCGGCTCATTGATTGTGATAAAATCGGTACACAGATCAGAGAAATTTTCTGCAACGACTTTTGCATATTCTCCAAACCACTCCACCACATCTTCATTGAGCCATCCGCCTTTTTTAAACAGCTCATATGGAAACTCCCAATGAAACATGGTGATAAACGGACGAATTCCGTTTTCTTTCATGCAAAGAATCATATCGCGATACATCTGTACAGCTTTCTCATTCACCTTCCCGGTTCCCGCCGGAAGGATTCTTGACCAGTTGAGTGAAAAACGATAATTTTTGATTCCAAGTAACCGCATCAAAGCAAAATCTTCTTTATAACGGTGCATATGATCGCAGGAAACATCTGCAGTCTGTTGTTCATACACCCTGCCGGAACGCACAAACTCATCCCACACATTCTTTCCACGGCCATCGTCAGGATCGGTTCCTTCCACCTGATAAGCACTGCTTGCCACTCCCCAGACAAAATCTTTTGGAAACATATTTTTCTTCCTCTCTCTATTTTTCAGAAACAATTACAGAGATCAGTTCAAATGCACTCGGCATGGTAGAATCTCCGGAAATCAGCCGTATTTCCACCGTATGTGCCCCTTCTTTTCCATGCACCAGAACCGGAGTCAGCGTCAGGGAATCCCCCCAATCCTCATCAAAGTTTGCATCCAGTGTCACCGCATGTGCTTCATCCCCATCCACAATGGCCAGTGCCACCGGCGCCGGTTTCGTTACACAACGCTTATACTGTGCTGCAATCTCACTTCCATTTACAGCAAACGTTAACGATGCTCCTTTTTCTTTTGCGGACCATCCATTTTTGAAGCAATCTTTGACTTCTTCCTGTACTCTGGTATCTTTGACAAATCCCTGGTTTTCAGGTTCATAATTACGATTATCCAGACGCACTGCTTTTTCATAGCAATTGTCTGTCAGTGGTTCTGGGAATTCTGGTTTTGCATCCTTTGTCTGTGTTATATGGATTTTCTCTAAGGCATAAGTAATCACAGATGCAACCAGCTCATGCCCTTTGTCGTTTGGATGCAGATCATCCTCTGTAATGTCGCGGTTTGGAATCCGCCCCGCAACGACCTCCGGATAAATACTGCTCTGCATGCTGACCGCCGGAAGCTGATAATGTCTGGCTATCTGACCGTGCATGATCTGTACATTACCACCGTTGTTATAATAGACATTGTGCACCAGCATCACAGCAGGTTCGTTTTCATCCTGCCATACACGGCGTACCAGTCCTTCATATGTCTCACGGAAAAATTCCGTTGATTCATCATTGACCGAAAATTCAATGATAACAAAATCCGGTTTATGGGAAAGCAGATCGGACTCGGCACGAGCCGTCCCGAAATGTGATGTTGTTCCACCGATTCCGGCATTGATATAATGAAATTTGGCCTGTGGAAATGTTTTCTCCCACCACTGAAATACGCGGTAAGCATAACACAGCTCCGGTGCGGATGCAAGACATCCCTGCGTGATAGAACCACCAAGGAAACCAATGCTTAATGTTTCCCCGGCCTCTGCCCTTGCCATCAAATTTTTCATCCGGTACTGATTGCCCGGATTTGAAATACCTCTTTCATATTCGATCTGCATGTTTACTCCTCCCAAATTCCTTCTCCAAGACTTTCGATGTATGCCGTAAGTTCTTTACTCATCTGCTCTGCCTCTGGAATCCGGATATGTCCCGGTGTACCTTTTCCATTTTGTGAATACAGGAAATGGTGTACCCGTGGACTATTTATTGTTTTGCACACTTCCTCAATGGAAATGTCCCAGTTTTCGTTATGTTCCAATATTGTAGTAGTTAATATAAAGGTTGCCTTCGGATATACTTCCATGAGATGCTCTAAAAATCTGCGGTAATGCTGCCGCCAGTTTTCGGAACGTGCACTGTTATAATCTTCTGCCATATAATCATCCGGGTGGTTATCATTCTGCCCGAATGCAAAAATCACAACATCTGGTGTATAACGTGAAAAATCCCATGGTTTTACTTCACTGAGTTCCGGTTGATATTCAATTTTATCATAACAGGATTCTATTCCCAGATAATCCGGCTCCATAAACCAGCCGGTTTTGTCAAGAAGGGCGATACCACCCTGTGAACTGTCATGCAGCTGTGCATGCAGATTTCGCGCGGTCATCCACGCATAAGAATACCAGCTGTTTGAATATTCCCCATCGTGCTCCGGATCCGGTTTTCCTACATAATCCACAGCTTCTGATACCTCACCGCAGGAAACGCTGTCCCCGAAAACTTCGATTTTACGGGACGGAAGCGGTGCCGGAGTAAGTACCTCGGCATCGCTTCCCAATTCAAATCCCAGTAATGTGACGATATGGCAGGAATCCATTCTTTTAAAAAGAGTGAGGGTATGCTCTGTAGGCTCAAGACCTTCTGCAATCACATACGTTTTTGCATCGGAATCTGAGGTGAGTAAGAACTGTCCCTGCTTTCCGTCTAATATATATCCCATCCGGCTCGACCAGTAAGCACGCTTGTTTGCCAGTGTCACGGAAATTTCTGTTCCGGTAAAACGAATCTGTACAAAACTTGCCGCATAGACAAGCACCGGTGCTTTCGGATCATCAAAATCAATTCTTCCACAATATTGTAATCTCTTGTCGTCCGGTGAAATATGCATAATTATCTCCTTCCGATTTCAGTGTCTGCAGGTGTTACAACACTGTTTGTTTTTATGTAATCTACAATCTCATCCAGTTTTGTAAATGCCAGGCCAACGTAGCTGTCTGCAGCGCCATAGTAGATCGCAATCTTACCGGATGCACTGTCGTGAATGGTTGCACATGGGAAGCATACGTTCGGAACGAAACCTCTCTCCTCATACCACTCTTCCGGAGTCAGAAGGAAATTCTCACAGCGATACTTCACGATGGAAGGATTATCAATGTCAAGGATTGCCCCACCGATGGAGTAAACATATCCGTTACATGTACCGGATACCCCATGATAGAATAAGAGCCATCCTTCGGAAGTCTCGATTGGAGCAGCTCCGCCGCCGATCTTTAAGGACTCCCACCATTCGCTTCCTTTGCCCATGACATGTCTGTGTTTGCCCCAGTATACCAGATCCGGGCTCTCACTTAAGAAGATGTCACCAAACGGTGTATGACCACTGTCTGACGGACGGGAAAGCATCATGAAGTTTCCATTGATCTTTCTAGGGAACAGCACGGCATTACGATTGAATGGGAGGAACGGATTCTCAATCCGTGTAAACGTCTTGAAATCTGTTGTTTTTGCCATGCCGATTGCTGCTCCGTAGAAATCCTGACACCAGATGATATAATAGGTGTCTTCTACTTTTACAAGTCTTGGATCGTATGCATAGATTGGCATAAACGGCTCGCCGTTTTCATCTACGAATGGAATCTTGTTTTCTTCAAAATCCCAGTGGATGGCATCTTTGCTGTGTCCAAGATAAATATATGGAATACCATTGGTCTGCTCTCCACGGAACACACCGATGAATGCATCACCATATGGCATAACCGCACTGTTAAAAATTCTTGCAACACCCTTTAACGGATTTCTTCCGATAATCGGGTTTTCACTGTATCTCCAGATCGGGGCTCCGTTCTGAGGTCCTTGTGGTCTCTCCTGCCATGGTACATTTGGTACCGGAGCTGTCAGCATCTTTACTTCACTCATAATCAACTCTCCTCTTATTTATGATTTTTTAAATACTCTAAGTTCTTCTTAATCAGGTCGCATCTCTGCTGTACACACAGTACACTTCTTCCCGGATCCTGTGGTGTATTAAATACATAATCAATCAGACGGTCAATCGTTGTAGTCGCCACATGCATTCTTGTATCAGAAGAAGCATAGTAAATAAATACTTCGTTCTTATTGTTTACGATTGCACCGTTGGTAAATACAACATTGGATACATCTCCGACACGCTCCTCACCTCTTGGTCCGATTAACAGTCCGGATGGCTCTGCAATTACCTTGGACGGATCATTTAAGTCTGTTGCAAATGCGTAAATAACATAGCGCAGACCTGCTGCAGTATTTCTTACACCGTGTGCAATGTGAATCCAGCCACGGTCTGTTTTGATTGGAGTCGCACCTGCACCGTTCTTTGCCTCGGTAATGGTATGGTACTTACGGATGCTGGTCATCTTCTCTTCGTCAATGACTGCATGTGTGATGTCCTCGCAAAGACCGAATCCAATACCGCTTCCGCTTCCGGTATCAATGAAGTCATCCATCGGACGGGTATAGAATGCATACTTTCCATCCACAAATTCCGGATGCAGCACGACATTTCTCTGCTGTGGGGAACGAAGGGTCTTTAAGTTTTCCAGACGCTCCCAGTGCTTTAAATCTTTTGTGCGGACAATACCTGCTGCTGCAACTGCCGCAGACAGATCGTTTACGCTGGTGTCTTTGCTCTCGGAACAGAATACGCCGTAAATGTATCCATCCTCATGCTGTGTCAGTCTCATATCATAGACATTTGTTTCTTCCGGACATACATCATCCAGAAGAATCGGGTAATCCCAGAAACGGAAATTATCAATTCCGTTGTCGCTCTCTGCTACGCCAAAGAAAGATTTTCTGTCATTTCCCTCGATGCGGGCAACCAGATAATACTTTCCGTTTAAATAAATTGCTCCGGAATTCATGACTGCATTGATTCCGAGACGTTCCATAAAGAATGGATTTGTCTCCTCGTTTAAGTCATATCTCCAGGTGAGCGGAATCATATCTCTTGTAAGAACGGGATTCACATAACGGTCAAATACCCCATTATAAAAGTCACTTTTTTCATTTTTGCGTGAAAGCAGCTTTTCCTGCTTTGCCAATTCTACATAATATCTTTCATGCATTATTTAAAGTCTCCTTATTACTTCCATACACATTCTTCCGTTATGATACGGACATTTCCAAGGTTCTACGATTGGACGGTCGGCAATCGGACTTCCATCCGGATTTACTTCCCAGAACCATTCAGAACCGGTTCTCTTGTCAATTACATGTTCTTTGATGAATTCCCATTCTGCCTCAGATGCTTCCAGGAAATTCTCTTTCTGCGGATGCTTCTGGTATTCATTCAAAAATCCAATGACCGTCTCTGCCTGTACCCACCAGATTCGGTGGTCATTCACTTCTCCTTTACAGCATTCATTTGCCAGAGAATGACCGTCAAAAGCAACCGCGTAGACATTTTCTGCAAGTGTTTCGGTAATCGGGGACATCTTTTCTTTGTAATGTGCATCCCCAAGTACCTCTACTCCACGATCCATCAGCCATGCTGTCTCAATGTCATGACCATAGGAATACAGATCAATGATCGTGTTGTAATTCTTATCAAAGAATACTTCCTGTCTCTTAAGCTGCGGATTATATACCTTATCTGCAAATACATCCATGATCCATTTTAAGCGTTCTCCCACTTCTTCATCATGGGAAACACGATAAAATTCTGTATATGCTTCAAACACATGAAGCAGTGTATTCATTGTTTTTTCTGCAAGTACACCGTTTTCAGACAGTTTTTCATTGGACTCTGGCTGAAAATCCTTTGTGAAAGCCTCCAGATATCCGATTTCATCCGTGCATTTGCTTTCAATCAGCACCTGTAACTCTTTGGCAAGCTTTAATGCTTCTTCATCCCCGGATGCATCGTAATAGGAAGAAAGAGCATAGATGCAGAACGCCTGATTATACGTATGTTTTGTTGTGTCAAGTGGCTTTCCGTCATAGGTCATGGACCAGAAGATTCCACCGTTTTCTTTATCGATGCAATGATCACGCAGGAACTCATAACCGTGTCTTGCCTCGTCCAGTAACGACTCATCTTTCAGCAGCATATAGGCATTTGCAAAAAACCAGGTAATTCTGCTATTTAAGATACAGCCCTTTTCTGCTTTCTTATCTACGTTTAAATCGTAGTCCATATATCCATAATATCCACCGTAAGTATCGTCCCTTAATGCTTTCCAGAAAGGAATGATATTTTCCGTCAAATGCTTTGTGACTTCTTCTTTCATCATGCTCTTATTCATGCCGATACCTCTTATTTTTCTAAAATCATTAACCCTTTACTGCACCTGCAGTAATTCCACTGTAAATCTGTTTCTGGCAGCAGACAAATACGATCAGCGCCGGAAGCAGGGAGATAATAACACCTGCACAGATCAGATTGTACTTGCTTCCCATTGGTCCTACGAACGTGTAGAGGGAAAGTGCCATGGTACGGATCTCTTTTCTCATCAAGTAAAGGTTTGCTGCGTAGTATTCGTTGTACACACCAACACCCTTTAAAATACAGGATGTAACAATTGCCGGTTTCAACAGTGGAAGCATAATCTTCCAGTAAATCTGCCAGTAATTTGCGCCATCAATGATAGCTGACTCATCCAGAGAGATCGGAATATTCTCCATAAACTGAATGAAGATGTACATAGAGATAACATCGGTACCACAGCTCATAATGATGTAACCGCCCAGACTGTTTACAAGATGTAAATCTGACATAATCTGGTATACGGTAACCTGCATTGCTACTGCCGGAAGCAGTGCTGCAATTGTATAAAGGTTACGGATAAACCCATTGCCCGGGAACTTGAAACGGTTCAATACATAAGCAAGCTGGGAACCTACAATAACGGATACGGTAAGCACAACCACCATAACTATGACAGAGTTTAAAAATGCACGTCCCATATTTGCTGTCTTAAATGCATTTACAAAGTTGTCAAAATTCAGCCAGCTTCCCGGGAATGCCATAACATTGGTATTCTGGTACTCGACATCTGTCTTAAATGCCGTTGTGATACAGGAAACAATCGGAATGATTGCACAGAATCCGAAAAAGATCAGCGATGCATATTCCACAATAATCCAGATAATGCTTCCTACGGAATAATGTTTCATTTTTTTACGTTTTACTGCTGCTGTACTACTCATTATTTCGCCGCTCCTTTCTTCATTTTCTCCTGTTTTTTGATCTGCTTAATCACCTGTTTTTCTGCCTTCAGCCGGGCTTTCTTTGCCTTATAGGATTCATCCTCCGACGCGGCATCCCTGAACACATATTTAAAGAACACATTCTGTAAGATCGTACAGATAAAGATGATCATCAGCAGAACAACAGACATTGCCGATGCCAGACCTACTTTCTGGCTGGTATGTGCGATCTTGTTCATAATTACGAAATACGTTCCTGTTCCGTTTGCACCGGTGGTGATTACGAAAGGCGCCTCAAACGCACTTAAGGAACCGGTGATGGAAAGGATAACATTTAATGTAATAATTGTCTTGATACTCGGGAGAATAATGTGTTTAAACTGCTCCCATTTATTTGCACCATCCAGGGACGCTGCTTCGTAGAGTTCGCTATCCACAGACATCATGGCACCAATAAACAGTACCATATTCTGTCCGGTATACCGCCATACGGAAGTCGCCGTCAGGGACCAGTTGTTTACACTCTGATCCTTTAACCAGTATGGAAGATTTTCTAATTGAAACCCACACCACTGCAGGATTGTATCAAATACGAATCCTCTGGTGAAGAAGAATTTAAAGATAAAACCAATGGCAATACCACTGATGAGGTAAGGGAAAAACATCAGCCCTTTGAAAAGATTTCCACCCTTTACCTTAAAGCTTAAAATTGTTGCAAGATACAGTGCAAGCACAAGCTGGATCAATGCACCGACCATATAGAATAAACTAAGTTTCAACGCCCCGAAACAATCGTTTCTTCTGAATACATCAAGATAATTGTCCCATCCGACAAATTCGCGCCTGTCTATCGGCGTTGTATATTTCATCTTATAAAAACTGAATTTGATCATTTCCGCAAATGGAAAATAAGTGAATAAAAAGAGTAAGAGCAATGGGATAATCATAAAACCGATACAGATAAATACCTGCTGGCCGGCTCTGCTCTTTGCCCATTTTTTTAAATTAAATGATTTTGATTTCATACTACGTTCCTCCCATATGAAACAGGCAATCATGCCACCGGGCCGAAAACAGTTTTTCGGCCCGGCAACTGGATGATGTACCTTTATGCAGCGTGGAACTACTCTGTAATTTCTACGCCCTCAGATTCCTGAGCATCTGTCCATTTCTGGTTCCACTCGTTCATAATATCATCAAAGCTCTCATCGCCATTTGCGGCATGCTCAATGATTGCCTGAATCTTATCATTACCGCCATTGTTAACATTTAACTCTGAATCAGCATTTAATGCATTTAAAAGATCCTCTTCGCCTTCTACAGCCGGTTCATCCTCAAGGAATGTTACACCGGAGAAATCAAGCTTTGTATCAGAAGATGACTTTGCAACCGGAAGTCCATCCTCGTTGTAAGAAAATCCAGACTTTTCAGTCATCCACTTAACAAAGATTAAAGCTGCCTGCTTCTCATCATCAGAAGCGTTTACGTTGATACCATAAGAGTAATCTGCTCCGGCTGATGCATACTGCTCACCGTTTACAGAAATCGGGAATGGCATATATCCGATGTCATCTGCGTTCTCACCGGCTGCTTCCATCTGTGGGTAAGCCCATGATCCAAGTACCATACATCCGATCTGTCCGTTGTTTAACATACTCTTAGAGCCTTCCCAGTCAGTTGTAGAATAGTCATCCTCGGTAAGTCCGCCAGCAACTGCATCGTAAAGGATCTTGTATACTGCATATGGATGTGTGCCATCGCCATAATCCTTGAATGGATCCTTTGTATGAAGGAGTTTCTGGTTGAAATATGTATTGTCACCAGTTGCATTATTTCCGATATAAGCATCCCATGCACCCATTGTCCAGCCTGCTGCATAGTTTGTGTAAAGCGGAATTGCATCCGTCTTGTCCTTAATCTTCTTTAATGCATCAATGAACTCGTCCGGAGTCTTTGGAATATCGGTCACACCGGCATCCTCAAACACTTTCTTGTTGTAAACGATACCCTGTGTCGTTGCTGTGGAAGGAACACCGTATACATCATTTCCATAGAGCCATGTGTTTGCGTAGTTGATCTGCTGGCTCATCTCATCAAGTGTACCGTATGACATATAATATGTACTGAGGTCTGCCTTATCTACTGCCGGAATCATGGTAATGGTTTCGTACTGTCCGGACTGTAAATGTGTCAGTGCATCATCGGCATAGTTTGTATCTGTAGTGATTTCAACCTTGATATTCGGATACTCTTTGTTGAAGTCTTCCAGATAAGATTTCCAGTTCTTTCCGCCGTAATCATCGGTATCCATATCTGTTCTGTGGTTGAACATTGTAATTGTTGCGCTTAAGTCTTTTCCTGTTTCTCCCAATACAATGTCTGAATAGCTTACAAGACCATCTGCGGAAGCGCTGTCTGATTTCTGTGTGGTATCAGCAGAATCATTTCCCTTAGAACCGCATCCTGCGAATAATGTTGCGGTCATTGCAGCTACAAGACCAAGTGCCATAAACTTTTTAAATTTCATGTTGTTCTCCTCCTTAAACATGTGAATTATTAAGTTAATTTAAGTATACATTTTTTGTTAATTTAATCATCACTCTTTATTGCTTTTAATCATACCATATTGCGTTTTCAAACACATTCCCTATAATGCACAATTTTGCATTTACTTTTTTGTATATTATGCCCATATATTTTTGTCCAAAAAGTAATTTTAAGTTATATTTTATTTTAAATTATTGCTTTTTACCTTTCATCCAATTATACTTAATTAAAAACTGGTTATGATTGAAAGAGGATGATTTTATGGAACAATTACAGCATCATGGGATTACAGGAACGGTGCCAAAGCATGTATTATCTGACAACATGAAAAACTTTACGGCTTTTCCGCTGTCCGCACCAGCGGATGATGGCTTTATTCATCTGCTCGGAAAAGGCATCTGTTCCTTTCCGAACAATTGTTCCATGACATTCCGTATCAACGCGCCTTATCATTTTTTTTATGTATATGAAGGCACTCTTTCTGTAACGGATGAACATCATACGTGTCGGCTGGCAGACCGGCACGCAGCACTTCTTCCGATTTCCGGTGCCCTCACGATCGAAATTTTAAAAGGCCGCTGCCACTATTTCCATATGTATATTTCCGGTCTTGCCCTCTTGCAGTTTCACACACTGCTCCCATCACCTCTTGCCTATCCGGCAGAGAGTTCTTCTATGTTTACGCTGTTCCATACGATGGAGCATTTACAGAATCTGCAGAAAGACACTTTTAATGATCCTCTGTCCGTCTGCCGGATCTCCATGTGGATTACCAATATTCTTACGGAAATGGCAGTCTATTCCTGCCATCCTGCCACACACCGGGATACGATCCCGGATTATCTGCGGGAAATTCATCATTTATTTGACACACAATACGGAGAAAATTATTCACTGGACGAACTGGAAAATACGTATTCCGTCAGCAAATACCGGATCTGCCGCGAGTTTTCTAAATACTATGGGGCTTCTCCTGTCCAGTACTTAAACCATAAGCGGATTGAAGAGGCTAAAAAACTGCTTCTGACTACCAACGACACCATACACGAAATCGGAAGCAAGGTAGGAATTCATAATACCAATCATTTTATCAATCTGTTTAAACGGGAAACCGGGGCAACCCCACTTGCATTTAAGCAGGATGCCCCGGTTTCTATATCCGAGCTACACTATCTTTAAATACCACATGTCCATCTACAATGAACACACCGGCTGTATAGTTTTCATTTGCAATTTTGCGGACAATCTTATGAATGGCTCTGCGTGCCATCTCCGATATATCCACCTCATATGTTGTAATTCCGATATCGCACAGCCCCGGATAAAGAAAATTATCAAATCCCACGACGGAAACATCTTCCGGAATCCGGTAGCCTTCATTTTCAAGTTTCCGGATCAGATACGAAGCTGCAAGATCGCAGTTACAGACAAATGCCGTCGGCATATCTTTCGGAAATTTATAATATTTTTCCAGATCCATCCGCCCGGTTTTGGTATCCCGGTCATCCATTACATAATCTTTTGGCACATCCATGCCGTGTTCCATCATTGATTTCAGATAACCAAGGTAACGGTCTGTAATACTGTTCGTCATACCAACGGTTCCCACATAGGCAATTTTTTTATGCCCCATGGAAAACAGATAATTGGTCAGCGCATAGGTTCCATAAAAACTGTTGGAAATCACGGTGTCAAGACCAACGGCATCGTTATAAAAATCCAGACAGACCACTGGCACGCCGCCCTCTTTTTCAATCTGTTCAATGTACGGCTTTGTCATATCTCCGAGAATAATCAGACCATCCACCTTTTTTTCCTGAAGCAGAAGCGGCATCTGGTTTTCCAGCACACTCTCCCTTGAAATACTTTCGAGCAGCGTAAAACACCCACGGGAAACTGCCTTCTTGTTTACTTCCTGATACATTTTCCAGTAAAAGGAATCGTATTTGTCCAGATATACTTCCTGTATCAGGACTCCGATATTATATTGTTTTTCCGCAGACTGCCGTTTCGTCTCTGAAGGACTGCGGTATCCAAGTTCTTCTGCAAGATTCTTTATTTTCTCCCGCATTTCCTCGCTGACACCTTTTTGTCCGGACAAAGCTTTTGAAACAGTTACGGTGCTGACACCAACCTGTTCCGCAATATCTGCAAGTTTTACTGCTTTTGCCATAATTCCCTCGATATTTTTATACTCATTCATTTATGCAGCCACATAAACCGGCTAATTTAAGTTAATTTTACATTCTTTTTTTTCTTCTGTCAATTAATCTGCCACAAAATGGTACAGATAACTTCGGTAATCCCCCTGCTCAGAAGGAACCAGCATACCGGCATTCATAAGCAGATCTCCACCGTATACGCATTCGTTCTCCATCTCACCTTCCAGACGATAATCCAGATTCGGATTCAGTCCCTGCAGGCGTACTTTTAAACTGTGGTAATTCGGGCGTGCGTGTACGGTCACGAAAGTAACCAGTGCCTCTTTTTTATCTTTGGATACTACCATATAACAATCGTAGAAATGATTTTCCCGGTAAGAAGCGATACGGTAATAATCCCCCTCTCTTACCAGATCGTTATACTTGTGATACATAGCTGTCTGCTGTGGAATCTGTTCCTGCTCTTCCTTTGCAATCTTTGTGATATCCAGCTCATAACCAAAGGTTCCTGCCAGGGCAACTTCCCCTCTTGTCTTAAACGGGGTATTTCTGCCCACGGTATGATTCGGGCAGTCCGAAACGTGTGCTCCCATTGCGGACAGTGGATAAATCAGTGCCGTACCTTCCTGAATGCCAAGTCTCTCGATTGCATCCGTATCATCCGAGCACCAGATCTGTGGGCTGTAATAAAGCATGCCCGGATCAAAACGCGCTCCACCGCCGGAACAGTTCTCCAGCAGGAGATCCGGGAAATCCTGTGTCAGACGTTCCTGCATCTCATAGACACCGAGCACGTAGCGATGGCTTAACTCGCCCTGACGGTCTGCTGGAAGTGCCAGACTTCCCAGATCGGTAAGCTGACGGTTCATGTCCCACTTCACATATTCGATATTGGCACTGCTTAAAATTGCACGGATCTTTTCATAGATGCAGTCCCTCACATCTTTTCTGCTGAAATCAAGGACATACTGATTTCTCGAAAGCGTTCCGGTGCGTCCTTTGACAGCAATCGCCCAGTCCGGATGCTCTTTGTACAATTCCGAATCCGGGGAAATCATTTCCGGCTCCATCCAGATACCGAATTTCATGCCAAGTTTATTCACTTCATCTACCAGATAGTTCAATCCGCCCGGCAGTTTCTTTTCATTCACAAACCAGTCCCCAAGACTTGTACTGTCATCGTTGCGGTGTCCAAACCAGCCATCATCCATAACCAGCATCTCAATGCCGTACTGAGAGGCAAGTTTTGCAATATCCAAAAGTTTTTCAGTATTGAAATCAAAGTAGGTTGCTTCCCAGTTGTTGATCAGGATCGGGCGTTTCTGATTGCGGTATTTGCTGCGGATCAGATGCTGGCGATAGAAATCATGGAAATTTCTCGTCATTTTTCCAAGTCCCTCTGCGGAGAAGGTAAGTGCCACTTCCGGTGTATAAAAGGCTTCTTCGCTTTCCAGTTTCCAGGAAAAATCTGCCGGATGAATTCCCATCACCGCGCGGATACTGTCAAACTGGCTCTTTTCCAGCTGCGCAATAAAATTGCCGGAATAAATAAAATGCATGGCATATACTTCGCCGGCGGTCTGTGTACTGGATGATTTCATCCATGCCATAAACGGGTGCTCCTGATGGGAAGACTCCCCGCGGATACTTCCCACGCTGGTCTTTCCATAACCGATCGGACGACGATCCATCTGGCGCTCTCTCCCCCAGGAACCGTGAAGTGTCAGCATCTCGTATCCATCGTCATCCATATCAAGGCATGCGGAGTATGCTTTCGTAAGATAAACAGCCTCTTTGCTGTGATTACAGATACGCACGCTTCTTGTAATCATATCATTTTCTTCAAACACGGTATAATACAGATCCACATCCAGCTGTAACACTTCATCCCTGCAGTGAAGAATCAGTGTCTGTGCGGTATTCTCCCGGTCAAAAGCAGACGGCAGTCCCGGAAGTTCTGGTTTCTGATCTGTAATTTCATAAGAGACATAGGTCGGCATAACCGCATGCTGTCCAGCCTGTGTGCGCACAGCAATGCTGCTTTCCCGATAATCTCCCACTCCGTTTCCGGAATACTCCGATGGAAATGTATCATAAAAAGAGCAGCGCTCTCTTTCATTCTCCGATGGAACAAACGGTGCCTCTCCGGTACGAAGCAGATAGCGCAGATCCTGCCTGCGCACACGCCTGCCATAATATACATGACCTACAAAGGTCCGGTGGTCTGCAAGACCTATGATATAGCTGGTATTGGCCGTCTCCAGACAAAACAGATCCAGATTTTCATCAAATACAATACTCATGTTACTCCTCCAGTATTTTTTCTTCTATAAACTTCACGGCCAGGTCTTTGTTTTTTAAACCATCTGCCAGGCCTACCACACAGGTATCCGGATACCAGCCGGTTTCCTTCACCCAGGCATTTTTTTCTAACTTTATGCCAATCGGATATTTTTTCCCTGTTTCGGTACTTTTTACATACACCAGATCGTCCTTATATTTTTCCAGCAATTCTTCTGGCAAATATTCCCGGATGTCTGCCAGATAGTCAAACTCTCCCAGTGAATAAAAGAAATCATAATCCGCAAAAAAGACATCTACCGACTGTGTCATAAAACGGCTTTGGATCATCTGAATGCTCTCTGCAGATGCCCCGTCATTTTCATTGGTCGAAGCCCCAAAATTACTGCTGACCAGCACTTCATTTTTTTCGGGGTCTACCCCATTATTTTCCAAAAAATCTTTGTAATAGTCCGAGTTATCCACCGGATTACTGGCTGATTGCTGTGCATTCACAGCCATAATTTCAAGTGCTGTGTTTTTTTGCGTAAAGTAGTGGATGACCAGAAAACTGAGCGTCCCTATGATGGCAAGTGCAACCATCGCCTGTAATCCATAATAATGAACCAGATACCACACTTTGTCTTTTCCATGCAGTTCCTTTAACTTCTCTTTTTCCGTTTTGGGTTCTTCTTTTTGATAAAGGACACTGTCCACCCCGGCTTTTGAGAAATCCGGTCTTATATTTTTCTGATCATCCATAAATTTTATTCTCCTGCGTATGCAAGCATCGCGGTGCGCAGCTCATCCAGTTTCTTTTCCGAATCTTTGATATCTGCTCCGACAACACCAAAGTAGAATTTGATCTTTGGTTCTGTTCCGGATGGACGTACACAGCACCATGCATTGTCACTTAACTCATAGTAAAGTACGTTGCTCTCCGGCAGACCTGTCGGTGTCACTTTGCCGCTTGCGATTTCTGTTCTTGTATCTTTCTTGTAATCCCGAAGTGCCAGAACATCCCATGCACCGATCTTTTTCGGCGGATTGCTGCGCATCTCGTTCATCATGCTCTGAATCTTTTCTGCTCCGTCCATACCCTTTAAGGTCATAGTCTCAAGGCCTTCTTTGTAATAGCCGTAAGTCTCATACAGGGAAACCATGGCATCCCAGAGGGTGATTCCGTTGGATTTGCACCATGCTGCCACTTCGCAGAGCATCATGACTGCCACACAGGCATCCTTATCTCTTGCATAAGTACCTGCCAGACATCCGTAGCTTTCTTCCAGGCCAAAGACGTACTCATAACTGTTCTGCTGCTCAAAAAATTTGATCTGCTCACCGATATACTTAAATCCGGTCAGTACCTCGATCAGTTTTACTCCGTAAGCTTTTGCGATTGCCTTTGCCATGTCGGTCGTTACGATAGTCTCAACCAGTGCACCGTTTGCCGGGAGTGTTCCGTTTGCTTTTTTCTCACGCAGAATGTACTCTGCAATCAGCATACCGGACATATTTCCAGTAAAACTTACATACTCTCCTGTCTTGGTATCCTTTGCATAAACACCCAGACGATCGGCATCTGGATCGGTTGCCAGAACGATATCCGCATCTACTTCTTTTGCCAGTTTCAGCGCAAGCTCAAATGCCTTTGGCGACTCTGGATTCGGATAGGAAACGGTCGGGAAATTTCCATCCGGAAGTTCCTGCTCTTTTACTACATAGACATTTTCAAATCCCAGTTCTTTTAATACACGGCGTACCGGGAGATTTCCTGTTCCATGTAACGGAGTGTAAACGATCTTGATATCTTTTGCCATCGCTTTGATGATTTCCGGGTGGATCGACTGTTTTTTGAGTTCTTCCATATAGCGGTCATCCATTTCTTTTCCGATGGTATGATAAAGTCCTGCAGCTTCGGCCTCAGATTTCATCATAGTCTTTACCTGTGAAAAATCAGTGACTTTTGCCACTTCTGCAAGAATATTTTTATCGTGTGGCGGTGTGATCTGTGCACCATCCTCCCAGTATACTTTGTATCCGTTATACTCGCGTGGATTATGGCTTGCCGTAATTACAATACCTGCAATACATCCAAGTTCCCGAACAGAAAAGGACAGCTCCGGTGTCGGACGCAGGGATTCAAAACGGTAGGTTTTGATACCATTTGCATTCAGGCAGAGCGCTGCCTCATCGGAAAACTCCGGGGACATGATACGGGAATCATAAGCGATCGCAACTCCCTTGTCCTGTCCGTTCTGCGAAATGATATAGTTTGCCAGTCCCTGGGTTGCCTGACGAACCGTATAAATATTCATACGGTTTGTTCCTGCGCCGATTACCCCGCGCAGACCACCAGTACCAAACTCCAGCTGACGGTAAAAACGATCCTCGATCTCTGCATCATTTCCTTGTAGTGCCAGCAGTTCTTTTCTGGTTTCTTCATCAAAATAACTGTCTGTGCACCATTTTTTGTATGTATCCATATAACTCATTTCGGATCCCCCTTCTATTCTGCTTTTTATTTAAGTATACCATAATTTAAGTTTGTGTAAATATGTTTTTAGTCTGAATTTAAGCTAAATTTTCATTCTGAAACTTGTGAAAATTTCCGATAGATGATGTCTGCTGCCGCTTTCCCGTAAACTTCATAATCCCCTCTTTTGACAGGATTTCTGCCGTCTCCATGCCATGCAGCCCATTCCCAGATGCCAAATCCGCCTACCCAGTCTCTCTTTTCGCAGGCATCAAACATCGCCTGAAACCAGTCTGCCTGTCCTTTTTCATCATAGTCCCCACGCACGCCCCAGTCATTCGGCACCTGATTGGAACCTTTCACAGACATACAGCCGGCTTCCGCAAAGAAAAACGGCTTGTCAAACTTCTTTACCACCTGTTCAATACGATCCAGCTGATTGTCCCAATCGTCAATCGGATAATACCCGCTGGATGAAATCACATCTACCGCATCCCACCATTTCACATTGTGTTCCTGGTACTTATCCGTATTGTAGGAAACCAGTCCATCATACTTCCGGCGGATTGCCGCAATCACTTCCCGCCATTCCGCTTCGCGGCGCTCGGTCTGCACCATCTCGCAGCCTGCAATAAACAGATCCACTCCGCACTGCTGCGCAAGTCCGGCATAGTGTTCCTGAAATGCCCGGTAAGAGGCAAACCAATTGCCCCACTTCGGTTCACACACCACATCTTCATCAAAGAAATTGATATGTGCCCGCCAGGTTCCGTCCTCACAGTTTGCCGTTGGCTTTAACGCCACCTTAAGGCCAAGCTGTTTTGCGTAAGCAATCATGGCAGTCAGCTCCTCATCCGATACATTCCGCTTGGTTCGGTAATCAATGGTCTCGGAAAATGCTGTCTTCTGCACACCGTTCGGTGCAAAAATCACATAGTTTGCTCCCGTCTTTTCTTTCATCAGTTTCAGACTCTGTCTGGTTTCTTCTTTTTCAAAGGTACCTCTTGCACAAAATGGTGCAAAGGTAACTGCATGTATACGCTCCATAATATTCTCTCCTTCTTTCGTTTTTTGTCTGGGTGTTGTTTCAACCGTTTCTGCGGGCAGTCTGTCTGTAAGGACTCCGTTCGCGATTTCTAGTCTGCCTAAGAGGGAACCTTCGAAACGTTTATTGCGCCCACTCTCATTTGTCTTGATATATACAACAGTTTAAATATTTTATTCTGTGACTGCGCAAATTGAACCGTGGGCGCGCTTATTCGAAGCCTCCCTCTAAGGCACACACGAAATCACTCAGACGGTGTCCTTACAGACAGACTGCCCGCAGAAACTATTGAACGTTAATCGCAGATCCGACCATGTGAGAGGCGGCAGGCCCGGAAAAAAGTTTCAAAATCACCAACTTATTGTCATGCGTATTATCTTACCTTTTTTTCCGGCAGTCCGCAACTAAAAAAGAAAGCTACGGTTTCGCACCGCAGCTTTCTCATTATGTATGTTAAAAACTAAATTATTTTGCTATGACCGTTTCACTCCACTCTCCTACAATTTTCTGGGAAGATGTGTTTTTATATGTTCTCACACGGACATAACTTCCAGATGGAATCTCATTCAGCATCAGAGTAGTGTCGGTCGTTGGATACATTTCTGATTTTGCGTTTTTAAAAGCGGAATTATCTGCTGTCTGCACTTCATATCCATCCGGCTGAGTTGCAAATGGATTCTTTTTGGTTACATTCTGGCTGATTCTGTAATCATAATTAAACTCATAAATCAATGTATCCATAGAATATGTTGCAGTGATCAGGCTTCCGTTTTTCTCAATAAACGTGTATGGTGTTCTGGAAAGTTTATTCGCAGTTTTTGTATTAGACCATGGACTGTAATAATATTTTCCTTTTACAACTTTATATGCACGAACCTGTACTTTATAAGAACATCCAGTTGACAATGCATCTATAACATGATCGTCTTTATAATTATATTTTTGTTTATGAGGGCTTACTTCTCCATGGTATACAACCGTCGCAAGTTGTCTAGCTCCATTCCATCCATAAAGTCTTACATGATTTGCAGAGGTTCTCCGGTATGTCCAGTCTGTCCAGTTACCATTGTAACACTGTTTTATCCGGATTTCATACCCGCTTGCTTTTGAAACTTTATTCCATCGAACATCAATCATTTGGGAAAAAGAATTCATCCAGGCAGTTACCTGCATTCTGCTCTTATCATATTTTCTTACATTTTTCATGACGTAGGCATCTGCTTTGTCAGATGTCAAATATTCATCCGCATATATTATACGATCGTCAACAATTGCGCCGATGCTAGACTCTATTTTTTCTGAATCATAATTAATGGTATACTTTTCTCTTTCAGCTTTTGTTGTATACCGGTTTTTGAAACTGGTAATATTCACTTTACCGATTTTAACCTTGTTTTTGGTATTGTAATTCTTTTTGGGATCCTGCATAAACCCTGTAATATTCTTCGTAGTATCCCCCTTCACCTCGCCATATATTATGTCTGAATTAAAGCAAAAGCTCCCGGTCATAACCACAGCAGCCAATATCAAACACCACTTTACAACTTTGTTAATCTTTGCATTTTTCATCACTTTACCTCCTGCTCATATTGCAAAACTTTTCCCAGGACTGCCACTTCTTTCTTCTTGATGATTTTGCTATACGTTCAATAGTTTCCTGGGGCTGTCTGTCTGCAGGAAACGGTCGAAACAATACCCGGACACATTCCTGAAAAAAGAGTTTCGCAATCATTTGATGTAATTATAACACGTTCTTATGAACATGTCTGAAGAATACCCAGAAATTATCATTTATTATTCGGAGAAAATATTGTAAAATAAAGCAAATACGAAAAGAGAGGACTGGGAATATGCATACAGAAAATAAAAAAGAACTGGCACTGGAAGTCATCCGCCGTCTGAAACAGGCATACCCGGATGCCGCCTGCAGTCTGGATTACAACGAAGCCTGGAAGCTTCTTGTCAGTGTCCGTCTGGCCGCACAGTGTACCGATGCCCGCGTAAACATGATCGTACCGAAATTGTATGAAAAATTTCCGGATGTCAATGCTCTGGCAGATGCACCCGTGGAAGAAATCGAAGAAATCGTGCGTCCCTGCGGTCTCGGCAAAAGCAAAGCCAGAGATATCAGCGCCTGCATGCGGATGCTGAGGGATGTCTATGATGGTAACGTACCGGATGATTTTGATGCACTTTTAAAATTGCCGGGTGTCGGGCGTAAAAGTGCCAACCTGATTATGGGAGATGTATTTGGAAAACCGGCCATCGTGACGGACACACACTGCATCCGCCTTTGTAACCGGATCGGATTGGTGGATCACATCAAAGACCCAAAGAAAGTCGAAATGGAATTGTGGAAAATCATTCCGCCGGAAGAAGGGAATGATTTATGCCACCGCTTTGTGCTGCACGGGCGTGACATCTGCAGTGCACGCACGACTCCGCACTGTGAGCACTGCTGCCTGCAGGATATCTGTGCACAGCGTATATAATCCACATCTGTGCATGTTTCCCTGTTATGATTACACAGAAGGCAATGCTTCTTCTGGTATCAGCTTTTGCATATCCGGTGGCAGCGGAGCCGTAAACTCCATCGGCTCCCCTGTCATGGGATGGGGAAATGAAAGTTTCCAGGCATGCAGTGCCTGACGATCAATATCATACGGTTTCTGCCGCACACCCGCTTCCGTTCCGGAAGCATCCTCGTTCTTATTTTCCAAATCCTCCCTGCGGTCAATCTGATTCCCCACATATGTGGGATTGTATAAAAAATCACCAACCAGTGGATACCCAAGATATGCCATATGTACCCGGATCTGATGCGTGCGGCCTGTTTCAAGCTGCAAAGCCACCAGACTACGCGATATCCAATCCATTACCTCTGTTGCAATCACCCGATAATGTGTCACTGCCCGGTCTCCCTTTTGAAAATCCACCACGCGTCGCAGACAGCGATCCTCTTTTCTTGCAATCGGTGCAGATATCACTCCAGCATCCACTGTCATGTTTCCTTCCACAATCGCTAAATATTCCCGATGGATACCCTGTGCCTCTAAACCGTGTGTCGATTTTTCGCGCACCATCTGTCCTAATATTGCTGCAGATACGGCATGTTTTGCCACAATAGTAAGTCCTGAAGTATCACGGTCCAGCCGGTTAATACAGCGGAAAACAAAAGGTTTATTCTGTTCTTTAAAGTACCATGCCAGCGCATTGCCGAGGGAATTATCCGGATTGTTGCGCGATGGATGAATCGGCATGCCCGCTGATTTGTTAATCACAAGCAGATCCTCATCTTCATAAACGATTGTAACAGGCAGTTTCACCGGACGAATCTGTTCGGAGCTTTCTGTCTCCTGAATGTATACGGTCAGGATATCGCCTTTCGTAAGAATCTGGTTCATATGTACATACGTTCCATTCAGGCAGATTGCCTGCTCCCTTTTACGCAGATCCGTCAGATTCTGCTCGGAATACCCCTTTTCTTTTAAAAATCCACTGATCTTGTGTGGAAATGGTAATTGTGTAATGTGATACGTTATTGTCCGGTTCATTGCCTTTTACTGATGCCTCATATTCTTCCGGTATTCACTCGGTGATACCCCACAAATGGATTTGAACAGTTTCATAAAATGTTTTTCATTCTCATACCCTACCATCTGGCTGATCTCAATGATCTTTTTGTCCGTTTCCTCCAATAGCTTTTTGGCTTCTTTCATCCGCAGCTCTTTGAGATACGTCACAAAATTTACCCCTGCGTAATTTTTGAATTCGAAGGAAAACACTGAATAATTCATGGATATATAATTGGAAACCACCGCCATATTCAGATCTTTATTATAATTTTCCTGAATGTAGGCAATCGCCTGCTGCATTTTCTGACCAACCCCATGGTCATCGCCCTGTGCACGTATTTTTTCATGCATTCCAAGCACCAGTTCCATCACAGCTTCCTCATATGCTTCCACCCCGGAAAACTGATAGATTTTCCGACAGCGGTTGATCTTCTCTTGCACATCGTCATCCACCAGATTGTGATAAATTTTCTCTACATCCGAAAGAAACTGGATCATTCCATCGGCAAATGCATCGGGCTTAATATGTCCCCGCCGGACTTCGGTAAACAGATTTTTCCACAACGTGGTCAATTCTTCTGTTTTGTTCGTACCGATCAGATGCAGTTTCTGCATCCATGCAGTCTCCTCTAACTGCTTATATGCGGACTGCCGGATTGCGTCTGCCACATGCGGCGGATTTATAGTTCCGATCTGATGTTTCTCCTGATAAAATGCCTGTTTTCTGCACTGCAGGGCTTCTTCATACGCACTGCGCACCTGTGCTATCCCATGCGAGATCTCACTGATTCCCGCATATTCCTGCCACAGTGTATTACTGAGCAGTTCCTCCATTTCTTCTGGTGCTAAAATACAGACATTCTGATCCAAAACATCCTGTAACCAGATCAATTCCGGAGTATCTTCTAACGCAAAAGAACCTCCCACGACACAGATCCGGTATCCCTGTGGGAAAAAAGTTTCCCCGAATTTCTGGCTAAGACTCTCAATTTCCTCCGGCTTGGGATTCTCATCCAAAAGCAGATGCCGCAGCTGGCTTTTTCCAATGACCTGTTCGGCCTGTCTTATTTTCTGGCGGCTTACAATTTCTTCTTCGAGTTTTTGCATGATCGAAGTGATTTTCTGCCGCTCCACTGGCTTTAAAATATATTCTCTCACGCCATTGCGCAGCATTTCCACCGCATAGGAAAAATCGTCATATCCGCTGATTGCCACGATTTCCGGCTTGTCGGACATCTTCTGCACTTCTGCAACCAGCTGGATTCCATCCATCTTCGGCATCCGGATATCAGTGAACATGACATCCACATGCTGTTCCTGCAGCATCTCAAGTGCCATCTCTCCATTGCTGCACTCTACGATATTTTCCACCGGGACTCCACATCTTTGAATCATCACGCGAATTCCCTGCCGGATCATTTTTTCATCTTCTACGATCAACACGGTTTTCATGACCGTACTTCCCTCCCTTGTATCTGCTTGGTTCCATAGGTCTGCGGCAGATGCATACTTACTTTTGTATAACATCCTTCTTTCGAAGCAATGGCCAGTCCATACGCATTGCCGAAAGCAATCGTGATACGGTCCTGCACATTTTTCAGTCCGATTCCATGACCATTTCCACTCGTATTATCTGCCTGCAGCTTTCCATTTATTTTTTCTTTGAGTTTATCCACCTGTTCCGGCGTCATTCCTTTTCCGGAATCTGTCACCTCAATCACACAGTCTGTTCCTTTTTGTTCCGCTTTTATGTAGATGGTTGTGTCCTCTGCCACATCCTCAATGCCGTGTTTGATTGCGTTTTCCACAATCGGCTGCAGCGACATCTTTGGAATCACCTGCTGCATCATCTCCTGTGGCACACGCAGGGATAAAATAATTTCATAGTCAAATCGCAGATTCATGAGCGCGACATAATTACGAACATATTCGAGTTCTTCTTCCAGAAGGACAGTACCGTTCGTCCATTTCATACTGTAACGCAGCATCTTTCCCAAAGAAGTCACTGCATCCGAAATCACATATTTCTCATCGATCTCTGCCATCATTTTTATCGTTTCCAGCACATTATAAATAAAATGTGCATTGATCTGATTCTGCAGAGCACGGATCTGGGAATTTTTGACCAGCAGCTGCCGGTCAAGATTTTCCTGCATCAATGTCTGGATGCGGTCAAGCATCGTATTTAACTGCGCGCCAAGTTCCCCCATTTCTTCGGAACTGTCTACCGAAATCCGCACATCCAGATCTCCTTCCTGCACCTGATGTACGGTTTTTAAAATTCCATACAAACGGCGAAGCAGATGCTTGACAAGCCAATTGATAAAAAAGCTCAATCCGATAAGCAGAAGAACCAGCAGCGCAACCGTAATATTCCGGGAACGGTATACGGCCTGCACATCCTCTGTGATATCCTCCACCGCTAAAAGTGCACCGCCCATGCCAGCCACCGGCTGATAGACACCTATCAGATTTCTTCCATTGACTTTTTCATACAAAACAACCGATTCCTTTTTGTCCTGAGTTCTTTCATACAATTTCTGTACCAGTGCACGGCGCTCTTTGGAATTGCTGTTTCCCATATACAGAGTGCCGTCTTCTGCCATAAAACAGGTCCATTCTTTTTCATTTCCTGCATACATTTCATAAAACATGGTATCCATTTTCATAGCAGCTTCTACATAGCCGACTGTACCATTCCGATAGTCTTTTACCTTTGTCACATAACACAAAAGCGGTGTTTCTTCCTGCAGATTCTGCTCAAAAATCGTATCCGAATATCCAAAATGCCAGCCTTCGATTTCGTGTTCTTTGGCCCAGCTTAATTTTTTCATGCGGGAATTCTGATACAGAACCGGCATCATCTCTAACACCTTGTCATTGGTTGCATACACACGCACCCCGTACAACAGGGGGTTGTTATAGATCAGCCGCTCTAATGCTGCAATATCGGTATCGTAGGTTTTTTTCATTTCCGCAGACGAATAGGTTTTTTCCGATACGGATGCATTGAGCATATCAAGCACCCCCGCATCCGAGATAAAAAACTGTGTGGCCATATTGATGGAACTGATCCCCGTCTCCATCTGGGTTTTGTTTCGCTCCATTTTGTTTTTCATATATGTCCGGTGTTCTTTGATTGTACTCTGTTCCATATTGTAAAACAATACTCCGAGTATCACACCCATAGGAATCATAACAAAAATGAGAATCGTTATGGTAAACTTCCGATTCAGTTTCATATTTTCCAGCTTTTTGCTTATTTTTTTCATCTAGTCCATTCCCAGTTTTTTCTTATTGATCTGTACCAGTTTATTTTTTTCTTCCATCACCAGATCATATCCCAGTGCTTTTCTCTGCTTTTTGTACGACTCCATGATCGCATCAAATTTTTCATCCGATTCTGCCAAAAGAAGCTGTGGCAATGTCTCGCTCCAGAGCTTCGTAATGTTATTGTTTGCAATTCCAGCATCACTGTCTGCATCCAGTGTGACATCGTATTGTCCCAGATATTTTGTATACGGATATGTCCATTCCTTCATCTGTGCCAGCGGTGCTTCGGTTTTTGGCATCCAGTCTAATTGCATCACTTCATTCTGCAGCATCCAGTAAGCATCATCCGCTCCGTATTTTGCATTGTAAGCGCTGCGGTCTTCATTGAGCAGTTTTTTTACCTCCGGTCTGAGTACCGCTTTTCCATCTTCTTTCGTGTACATCTCATCCTCTACTCCAAGACTGATCAGCTTCTGTCCATGCTCACTCATCATATAATCCATAAACGCAATCGCGCGGTCCGGATGCTTACAGTTTTTGGAAACGAGTGTAATCGTCCAACCGTTGATACTGGTGGTCGGGAGTACCGGATCATCGCCATGGCTGTTTTTCGGTCCATCCACTGCCATATAAATCCGGTCCGGATCTTTGACATAAATTTCTTTCTGCTGATCTGCAATATCTGTGCGCTGATAAATCATGCAGAAATACCGTCCCTCCAACAGTTTTTCATTCATCTGTGTCCGCTGATCCACAAAAATATCATCCGCCAGATATCCTTCCTGACCGAGCTTTCGGAAAAATTTCAGCCACGAAAGATACTCCGGATCTGTATATCCATCGTACAATTTTCCATCTTTTTCCCATGGAATCGCCAGAAAGTTCTGCAGGTATTTTCCAAACGATACACATCCAGAACCGTCAAATACATGCGCCCCGATCGGAATCAATGGTTTTCCATCGACTTCCGGGAACATTTCTACTGCTTTTTTTACAGCCGCCTCAAATCCTTCCTGTGTCGTCATGTCCGGGCTTCCGATTGCTTCGTATATATCTTTGCGCACGAGAAAGGTCTGGTTAGAAGCAATATCATCCCGTTCTTCCACATCTTTGGGCGTATAGGAGGAATTCGGATATCCATATATATTCCCCTTTTCATCCGAATACCAGTCGACCACGGCAGGATCTGCAACTTTATAAAAATACATGTCATACTGATCGGCCAGATCATTCAACGCATAGACTAAATTTTTCTGGATCATCTCATTGACCTGCGGCTCCCACCAGCCAAGTGTGATCAGATCCGGCAGGGAATCCGATGCAATCAGTGCGTTTAGTTTTTCATCTTCGTTTCCCAGCGGCGTAATGAAATTTACGCTGACACCGGTCTCGTCCGTGATTTTCTGCGAAACGAGATTTTTCCCCCATCCCATATCAAACCAGGAATAGTTGACATACCAGTCCAGCGTCACGGGATCTTCTTTCGCATAGGTTTTCCATGCGGGCGTATCGCCGTCCTTTTCTGCTGCATGTTGTGTTTCTGTCTGTGTCTGCTGTGCACAGCCTGTCATCATTCCAAGAAATAAAGCTGTCACACTTGCGTATATCCATCTTTTTTTCATTGTACCCTCTCCTGTTTTTATAGCATTGATCCGGCGATCGCGCAGCTCATATCTTGGGCTGCTTTCGTGTGATGGCTGGGCTGCCGCTTCTCTGTTGCGCATCGCCTTATAATTTACATGTATTATACCACAACAGGAGCCTCCACAAAAGTGAAGACTCCTACTGCAAAACATATATTAAAGGGAGAAAACTATAAAAAAGAAAATAAGCTTATTCTTTTACCGCACCAGCAGCAATACTGCTGATGATGTACTTGGAGAAAAATGCAAATACCAGAAGAATCGGAATAACCGAAATCGCAACCGCCAGATAAATCGCACCCTGGCTTCCGGTAATATCGGTAGAGGAACGAAGCGTTGCCATCATAACCGGTAAAGTAAATTTCTCGTTTTTGTTTAAGATAATCATTGGTGTCAGATAAGAATTCCAGTTGCCAATGAATGCCATGATTCCCATAGTTGCCAAGCCCGGTGACATAATCGGAATTGCAATACGATGGAAAATATATAACTCCTTTGCCCCGTCAATACGTGCTGCTTCAATCAGCGCCGGCGGCATCACCGAGAGCACATACTGTCTTAAGAAAAAGACGGTTCCCGGTGCTGCGATTGCTGGCAATATTAAGGGGAGGTATGAATTCACGAGATGCAGTTTGGTGCATAAGTTGTAAAAACCAATGAGGCCAAGCTGTCCCGGAATCATCATAAATACGAGGATGACGGTAAATAATACCTTGTTTCCTTTGAACTTATACATCGCAAGTCCGTAAGCTGTCAGGGCTGAAAAATATGCCGTAAACAAGGTAGCCGGTACAGCCACGATAATACTGTTTGCCATACCTTTGAACAGGTTGAAAAACTTAAATACCGTCTTCCAGTTGTTCACCAGCTGATCCCCAGGGATCAGGGTAAACGATGTCATAATGTCTGCGCCGCTTCGGGTGGCATTGACCACCATAAGCAGGAATGGAAACAGACATGCAGCTCCAAGAAGGATCAATAATGTGTATAAAATTGTTTTTTTGATTTTATATCCCACACTGTTCATATGGCTAATCCTCCTTATTGAAAACTTTTAACTGTACCACAGATACTGCCAGAATAATCATAAAGATCACATAGGCAATCGCAGATGCATAACCGGTCTGTGTAGTTCCTGTGGTAAAACCAAATTTATAAAGATACATAACAGCTGTGTAAACCGACTGGTAAGAGCTTCCGGTTGTCTCTGTCATCAGGTATGGCAGATCGAACATCTGCAGACCACCGATCAGAGAAGTGATTGCTACATATAAAAGCATCGGTTTTAACAACGGTAATGTTATTTTCGCAAATACGGTCCAGCGCCCGGCACCATCGATGGCGGCCGCCTCGAAATAATCTTTTGAGATACCCTGTACCCCGGCCATCAGCATGATAAACGAATTTCCAAACCACATCCATGCAGAAATAACTGCAATGGTCGGTCCTGCTGTTGCACCAGATCCCAGCCAGTCAACCGGATTGTAATGTGCTCCAAAGAGTTTATACACACCGGAAATGATCTGGTTAAATGTACCATATCTCCAATCCAATAACGTTTTAAATAAAAATGCGATAGAAGTCGCAGCGATCAGGTTTGGCAGATAATAAATCACACGGAAAATGCCAAGTCCCTTGATCTTATACTTGATATCACTAAATACAATGGTAAGTAAAAATGCAAGTCCAAGCTGGAGAACAATATTGACGCCCCAGATACGTACCGTATTCCAAAGACCTTTCCAGAAGAACTTATCGGTAAATACACGGATATAATTGGAAAACCACACCCATTTCATCTCGCCTACTCCTGCAATTTTTGCATTGGTAAAACTTAAATATAATGTCCGAAATACCGGATATACACTGAAAATCAAAAATACGACTACAAATGGAAGGACAAACAAATAGCCCATATTATCATACGATTTGAGTCCCTTTTTTTTCTTTTTTCCCATAGGTTCATCTCCCCTTTTCAAGAGGCATCACCAGCAGGAACTTTCCCTGCCGGTGATCTGCCTGTCATTATTTATGGATTACCGGTCAATTTCAATTTCCGGGAATGTAGACTGTACGGTATCATAGAATGCATTTACAGCATCTTCTTTCGACTTCTCGCCTGTCTTGATCGCACTGATTGCCTGTGACCATGCGTCACCAATCTGCTTGTCGTAACGGGTTACCTTCGAGTAGTCAATTCCCTTTGCCTGCTCTAACCAGAACTGGTACAATTTCTCACCGCCGTAGATCTCATTTTCATCATCTTTGTGTTTCTCAAGTGCCGGCAGGTAAGATACGGTATCGCCCTGTGAATAATCAATCCACCAGTCAGAAGTATCTTCATTTAAGGTACAGAATTTTACGAAATCCCATGCGGTATCCTGTCTCTTGGAGTTGGAAGCAATACCGATGTATGTACCACCACCGAATCCGTAAGTAGGTCCGGCACAAACGCCCCATTTACCAGAAGTATCACCCACATGATCTCTCATAGTAAGAACACCCCAGGAAGGAAGTCCGAATGCAAATACGCTTGTCTTTTGAGCATCCTTGGTTGCCTCCTCAAACTGTGTGGAATCCCATACATTGACGGAATCATCAGCTCCACTCTGGATATCAGCAGAAAGGATCGGCACCTCTCCGGCCATAGCCTGATACCATGGGGTAGACCACTGGGTTGCGTATGCAGTATAATCGTTCTTGTATAAGTCTACACACAGATCCATGTAATCGTATCTTGCCTGATCCACATTTAACTTTCCATCAACCACCCATGCACTGTCACCTGAAAAATAGCTAAGCTCTGCATCGGATGAGAAAATACGGTAACCTTTGTCTTTTAACTTCTTTGCGGTATCTAAAATGGTAGAATAGCTGGAAAACAGCTTTCCAACTTCATCCGGATCATCGGTTCCGAATACTTCTTTTGCAATGTCTCTCCTGTAATAGAAACCTGCTGGTGTAATCTGATAAGAAATTGCTCTCTGGATACCATCGGAATCCTGTCCGACTTCCCATACATAATCTACAATCTTATCTTTGTAATCCTGTGCGCCAAAATCGTCTAAGTTTGCAAAAAATCCTGCATCATAGAAATCATCGAGCATCTGTGGTTCACCAACGATGATATCCGGCTCTGTCTCTCCTGCCAGTAATGCCGTCTGCACTTTTGTCGGATAATCCGCCGGTTCAATGACTACGGTATCTACTTTCACACCGGTCTGCTCCTGGAAACGCTTTCCGTAATCTACCAGATCGTTTGTCAGTGTCCAGACAACCAGTTTGTTGTCTCCTTTACTGCTTGTTTTTGAACCACCCTGTGTACTGTCTTTTGATCCACTGCTTCCACAGGCTCCCATGGTACATACCATAGCCCCAATTAAAAGCGCGGAAACCATTTTTTTCCATCTCATAAAAATATCCTCCTTTTGACTGAACAACTCTTGTTCTCTGTTGATACTGTCATTATAGGAGGATATCTTGTTCGAAAAAATGATGCAAATTTTAAAAAGGTGTCTTTTTTTTATTCTTCCAAAATATAAGTAGCAATACTATGCGCTTCCACCGTTTCTTTTACTCCCATACCGTCTTCCCGCAGCGTCATATCTACCGGTTTGTCCCCTTTGTTTAACACAACAATCACACGGCTGCCATCCGGGTTTAAAAAGCCGCAGACATCCAGTGCATCGGTATAACGGGTGGTTGCGATCCGCACAGCCTCTTTTTTAATATAGCGGCTGAACTGTCCGATGTAATAATATGCCAGACGCTTGTCAAAGGTATCATTTTTTGGATCACACAGAATCGGAGCGGCACAGAAATTACCGACATGGTTCGGTCCGCCTTCCATATCCAGAATCAGGTTCCAATCCAAATATGCGCTTAACCCTGCACGGAAATTTCCGATCATATCATGCGCATACATCTCCGCTTTGGCCGTCTCTTTGGTGTCCGCAAAACGGGAATACTCCACACAGCCCTCGGAAAAGATTACTTTTGTCCCCGGATACTGTTTTTGTACCATTTCAATTGCCTCAAAATGATCTCCGGTATACCAGTGTACGGCAGCACCTTTGATATATTTGGCTGCTTTTTCATTCTGTATACAGGTGCCGAAACGCTCAAACAAAATTTCTTTGTTGTGGTCCCACACGAAAATATCCACATCCGAAAGACCTGCTTTTTCCAGTGCTTCCCCAAGGTAATTTCCTACAAACTCAGCTTCTTCTTCTGTGGTATACACACAGGAATCCCAGGTCTGGACAGCCGCCGGCTCATTCTGTACGGTCAGTGCCCGGATATTAATTCCTTTGGCACGATAGGCCTGGATAAATTTAACAAAATAGGCGGCCCAGGTGGCGTAATATTCTTTCTTTAACTTGCCGCCGTGGTTCATTTCCCCGTTTGTCTTCATGAAAGCCGGTGGGGACCAAGGGGAAACCAAAAAGGTAAGATCCTCGCCATAGGTTTCCTTTCTTTTTTCGATGGCGTCTGTCAAAAACGGCAGAATTTCTTTTTCATCATGTGCGATGGAAAACGTCTTAAGCTCTGCATCCCAATCCTCGATATATGTATAATTTCCCAGCGCAAAATCACAGCTGTTCATATGAATCCGCCCGATATTATAACGCAGTCCGTCTTTACCAAAATATGCCTCGATCATTTCTTTCTTTTTGGCATCGCTGCATCCCATATATGTGTGTGCACTTGCCTCCGTAAATGCCCCGCCGAATCCATCGATTGTCTGATACGTAACCTGCGGATAGATGCTTACCACCTGCATTTCTCCCGGCTGCTCACACACCGTAAGCTCCTGTTCCTTCCAAAACTCATGTTTCTGTTCGCATGTAACAATTTTTTTCATTCTCATAGTAAATATCCTCCTGTATTAATTATTTTTTATGGTAATAGCAATTGTTTCCGCCAGACCATCTCTGATCATGCGGGCTGCATCACCCTCGATACTGCCCCTGCTGTGCATCCGGCTTCTGTTGCGGTACGCAATCTCAATTTCCGCAATCTCATAATTGCCCGGATAAAAATCACGCTGCCCGCTTAAGTGGTATACCACCTTTGTTTTTCCCAAAAACATGGCAGACACTTTCAGATCTTTTCCTACCAGATATCCCGGAATAACCGGTGCAAACGTAAGCTTTAGCGTCTCCCCATCATAAGTAAATGGGCGGCGCCCAAACATCATCGTCTTCCACATGCTCATAAATTCCACGGTAGAACCGCTCAGCCGCGCAACAAATCCCTTTCCTACAAGCTTTTTGTTCGGATTTTTTGAACTTGCAATAAAAGAAGAATTCTCCCAGATACTTCTTCCGTACTGTCTTTCATCCAGAAACGGAATCGCTGCATGATGGAAATCTTCCAGAAATTCTTCATATAACTGTGCATGCAGCAGTTCGAGCAGATATTTGTATTCCATATGCAGCCAGATAGATTCGTTTTCCAGCCAGCCTGGTGTAAATGCACGGGCACGCCCCAATTCGTAAGATGCATTCTGCAAAGACGCATTGACTTTATACATAGACAATTCCGGATCGTAAAGGTCACTGTTTTTTACAGCGGCTGCCAGTGTTTTCTTTTCTTCCCGGCTGCGGTTTAATTTCAGATAACGGGTTGGACCTTCCAGGAAATGCGGAAGCGGCTGCACGGCAAACTCCAGTGGCACAATCCCTTCCCCGGTCTGCTCATACCGTCTGACTTCATAGGAAAAATATGTCGGGCAGATGCCTTTGCCGTATTCCTTTGCCTTTATAATTCCTGCCTCCACCGTATCTTTCCATCCCGAAAGCATCTGTATCAGCTGCTGGCTCTCATACGTTACCGTCTCACCGGACACTCCCTGATAGGTCTTTTCGCGGTAAATCTCCTTTGCATCGTTGATGTGATTCCAAAAAGAAAGCAGCTCCTGCTGTTTGGCAATCGCATCGTTTTCCAGACGATTGATTAACTGCAGTTCATCCAAAAACGTGCCAAGCTCTTTTAAAATCTGTACCGGTGCATTGACTTTTTGCAACGCACCAATGGTATAGGTCAGCATCCGGTATAGCTCATAGGTCTCTGCCATGGAAGAACCGAAAATTCCCGGCAGGCCATTTAAGGCATCATACCATCCCGGCTTGCCGCCTTCCATCTCTATTCCCATCCCATACGGATCGAGTGCTGCAAATTTTGTGGCACATAAAAGAATCAGTTTTTCCAGCAGTGTTGTATAAATAATCTCCCCTTTTCCAAACGCTCCCCGGACAAGTTTTTCTTTCGTATTTCTTCTGGAAGTTTCATTCAATGCGTGATACTGCCGCACTCCCCGCCCGGTCAGAACATAGCGGCGGACTCTCGAATTGATGTTGATCTGTGACAGGAAAAAGGTATAGGTCTTTTCTGTCAGCATTTCTACTTCTTTTTCCGGGAATACGGCAAGGTATTCTTCAATCAGATCCAGATTATAATCCCAGTGGTCACTCCAGTATCCTTCTAAGAAATTTCCATTTACCGTTTCCTGTGCAAAGTCAATGAGCGAAGTAAATAATTCCGCATCCGGCAGCAGTTCCCACAATTTTCCCGGTGTAAACGGCCTGGTCACAAATGCAAGGATTTCATCTTTTTTCTTTTCCGGCAAATCTTCCAGAATCATGCGTGCATGATCCGGTGCAATCGTATAACTTGTCATTTCCACACCCAGCGGATTGTAACCGTCCAGCTGAATCAGGCTGTAAAATGTCTGTATATTTTTCCGTCCCACAAACGGTGCAAAAAAGGACTCCAGCCGGCGATTCTGATTGACATCCCGGAAGTTTCCGTTTCCCTGGGAAAAGAATTCCGGCAGCATGGAGAAATAATTGTAATCGCGTTCGAGATCTCCATGTTTTCTGGAGTATACATGAAAAATCTTGCTGTGTCCGAGTGGAATCGGATAGCCTCCGCGCAGCAGATTATCCATATACGTGTATGCACAGTAGGCGTCAAAATCTTCATTTCCCGTGTGCGTCTGTATATCTTTGGTCAGCTCCTGCACCAGCTGCTCACACTGTTCTTTTTTCTCTGCAAAATAGGCCCCATTTAATTCATGGCTTCCCAGAAAATCCTGTAATATCTTCTGGTTTTCTACCTGTCCGATCAGTTCATAAATACTTTCTTTTTCCCCAGATGCAATCTCTAAGGTTTTCGCAAACATGCAGCATGGAACCAGATTGGCATCGCTTTGTGTCTGTGCATCTACTTCCGTAATTCCACCCTGCTCGTATACTACGGCACACCCTAAGGAATTGTCATAACCAAATACCGTTTCCGGATCGGTTATCGCCTCTAAACGCGTGCCATCTTCCGCAAATCCGATTCCAAAATTGCCGCCCTCGATCATGGTAACATCCGCAGTATCCTCCATACTGGCACGTACCCTGAAATACGGCACGTTTTTTTGTGCCTGCTCCACCTGCATCCACGCTTTTGCGGTCTGGATCATGTTTTTGGTACTTTCCATGCTCACTCCGTAGGGAATCACCTGTGGCATTCCATCAAGCAGCTCGATTACCGCCGGATGTGCTGCCGTATTTTCTATGGTCACTTTCCGGAACAATGCTCCCACCGGTTCTTCCGGCAGAATACAGTATTCGACCCGAACATGAAGCTGCAGATCGGGAACCTCCTCCTCAATTGCCAGCGTGTTCATGCCGATATGCATCCGCTGCGTCTGTGTCTCCTGTGCAAATGCTTCCTGTGTCTTTTCTTCTTTGCGCAAAAAAGTACGAAATCCTGTACGTTTTACGTTCTGATAAGCTTTGTGCGCCGGTTCAAATTCCATAATCGCATGATCTTTATTTTCCACACCAAAACTTGCCACGCCCTGTCCGCGGTTGACGTAATAACACCAGATCGGAATGCCATGCAGCCCCGCGATACCCGGAAGGAAACTGGCAAACACCGGTTTTGTTCCATAATTTTCGATCGTATATATCTGTTTCATCTGTCCGCACTCCTTTCTGCGAGTGTCAGGTGAATCTCATGTGTTTTCGCCACATCCAGTGTCTCTAACAGCTTTCTGTCACAACGACAGTTTCCACCTGCACAGGATAATGCAACCCCATGGTCAAGCAATGCCTCTCTTACCTCATAGGTTCCTGCTTCTAAGTTCTTTGGGTTTTCGATCGTAACCTGCCACAAAATTCCCTGAAATGGAAGTGTTACCTCGGCCTTTTTTGTCTCGTCAAACTGTTCTTTCAGCAGATTCGGCGCAATGACCAGTGCCCCCTCCTCCCCACGGATTCCAAACATACAGGTAATCACGGTGAGCATATACCAGCTTGCGGCACCGGTCAGATAATGGTAGAGTCCTCTGCCATCTTTCCCGAAGTATTCCGGAATTCCCGGATAAATGCGGCTGTTTTCAAAATCCATAGCCTGATGATACAGCGCGTGCAGTGCCTTATAGCCTTCTTTTGCATAGCCCCGCTCATACAACGCATTCGCATACATCACTGCCATATGGGAAAAAACGGCTCCGTTTTCTTTCTCGCCGTATGCAAATCCAAACATCCGGCCCATATCCGTCTTTACCTCATGAAAATCGGTGTTCAGCCGGTAGCCGCCGCAGGATGCATCAAACAGATACCGATCTGCGGCTTTTGTAATTTCCAAGATCTGTGCAGGTTCTGCGGTTCCCGCCATAATGGAAAAGACCTGACCGGTCAGCATCATCCGCACATTTCCATCTGGCTGCCTGCCCTCCACGCGTCTGCCATGATCATCATAATAACTGTTGTACCAGGCATGCCCGTCTGCTTCTATCCACTCGTTATCGCGGATATGCTGTATCATCCATTCGGCCTTATGAAGCAGACTCTTTGCCACTTTTTCTGTCGGCAGCAGAACCACTTCTCCACTGAGCTGATGGCTGCAGCTTTTTATATAAGCTTTCAGCAGTTCCTTTTTTGCTTCTATGTCATCATACAGAGTCTTTTCATCCCGCAAAAGCGGTGCCATCTCCCAAAACAAAGATATAGTATCGACCCCTTTTTCTTTCTCTTTTAAAAGCAGGTGACCCAGATCCATGAGATTTTTTGCATAGGAATTGGTAAAAGCAACACTCTCTCCGCGGTGGGATGCCATATCAATGGCGTCATTCCAGTCAGCATCGCGCAGACGGATATGATTGTGCTCCCCCACTTCATAAAACGCACACAGAGCCTGCACCAGCAGGTGCTCTAAAACCGTACCTTCATAGCGGTTGTCCTGTGCATCTTTCTGCCACACTTCTCCTTCCCAGGCTTCATCGACGGCGGTTCCACGCATCACCTGTGCATCTTTAAAATACGGTACATTCTCATATAATAGCGAACTGTCTCCCGTCTGTTCGAGATACAATTTCGTTGTCATAAACGGCCAAACCCCATGATCCATCCATACACGGGTGATTCCATTTCTGTCCGCCTTAAATTCTCCCATGTGCTCTCCGATAATCGTGGCATTGGTTCCATCCACGCGCACTCCGGCAAAATTCGATACGAGCAGATTCCGCACGCTTGCCGGGTCCATCAAAAGCAGTGCCAGGCAATCCTGCCACAGATCTCTCCAGCCCCTGCCGCCTTTTCCGTAATCATGATGTGGCAGAAACGAGCATCCGTAGATTCGCCGCAATTCCGGCTGAAAATTCACCCAGTTCATAAACTGATCAAAAAGCGGATCTGCGGTGTGATAATGTACTTTATTTTTCTCTTTCCAATACTGTCTGGTTTCCTTTAAACTGCTGGATACCTTCCCGGAATCCGAAAACTGCTCTCTTATTCTGGCAATGTTTTCCTCGCCCTGAATCGCACCGATCAGCAATGTGTATTCACAGGATTCCCCTTCCTGCAGTGTCTTCTCTGCAAACCGCAGTCCTCCAAGTGTCTCCTGCCCGTCTATTTTTCTTCCGCTCTCTACCCCGGACCGGTTGCAGACGACAGCTTCCGGCCAAAGCAGCGTACCACCGCGCCCGATGAAGGCTTCCTGCTCCGGATAAAAACTCTCCGGGGCTTCTCCCTCTGCTGTCATGCCCTCCACATAATAGGTCCAGTCATTCTTCTGATGGCCACGCTCATCGAAAGACAGTGTCGGTGTCACATGCACCCCATATTCTGTTGTATATGCCCGGTGCAGCAAAGAAGTGACATGCCGGTGATCCCGGATATTGTCTGCACTGCGGCCATAGATCGGGATGGCAGCTATCGCAGTCACCGTCAGTGGTTCAGAGGTAATATTGTGCAATTTGACATGCATGATTTCTACATTCTGCTCCACCGGCACAAAACTTGTGATCTCGGCCTCTATTCCTATCTCCTTGGATCTGCGCATCGCTTTGTGCCACATATAACCAGCTTCCACGCAGGATTCTTCCTGCTGTCCGCTATAGCGCTGTGCTTCCTGTTTAGCCGACATACCGGTTGCAGACCAGACACCCCGCTCCTTTATCATGCACCAGAAATTCCGCGAGATCCGCTTTTGTGCCAGATCCCCCACGCTCTGTGGTTCCAGCAGAAAATGATTCTGATCCAGTTTTGCATCGCCGCACAGATTCGGCGTAATGGCACTCTTTAATCCATGTTCTCCGGCAATCGGAAAATATAATTCCCGGTCATTTTCCGCACCTTTGAGCCGGAAACTTCCATCTTTATCGATAAACTCATAATTTTGCATGACCATTCCTCCTCTTTTTCCTACTTGTATCATAAGAAAAACGGAACCCTTACATAAGGTTCCATTTATCGGATTGGTGTCATTTTTTTAGACTCTGGCGATATTCTTTCGGATTCATTCCCTTGATCCGTTTAAACACACGGGAAAAATATTTTTCATCCCGGAATCCGACCCGGTAGGCTACTTCATATGTTTTCAGTACCGTATGTGCCAGATAGGTGCATGCACGTGTAATTCTTATCTGATTCAGGTAATCCACATATTTGCACTGCAGCTGCCGCGAAAACAGGGTCGATAAGTATCCGGCAGAAATTCCCGCTTTCTCCGCCACATCGGAAAGCGAAATATCCTCCGTAAAATGCTCTGCAATGTATTCCTGCGCAATCTGCAGGGAACGATTCTCCTGTCCGGCAAATTCCTGTTCGATGGCCTCACCTTCTGTTCCGAATGCTTCATCCGTCAACTGGTTGATACAGGCAAGGATATCCGCTGCCCGCACCGGTTTTAGCAGATATTCTTTTGCCCCCAGGTGTAATGCCTGCTGCGCATACTTAAATTCATCATATCCACTCAAAATAATAGTAATCGGCTCAATTCCTGCCCGTTTTGCCTCCTGCAGCACCTCTATTCCGCTTTTTCCCGGCATCTGAACATCCAGAAGCATCACCTGCGGCTGATATTGCAGCAGAATATCCAATGCCTCCTGCCCGTTTTCAGCCTCATAGATTTTAGAAAAGCGGTCGGTGTGCAATTGCATGTATTTTGTCATTCCTCTGCGAATGGTATCCTCATCATCCGCGATCAACAATTTTAATCCCATTTATTTTTCCTCACAGGGAAGCTCCAGTATCACCGTCGTTCCCTTTCCCACTTCACTTTTGATCTCCAGTATAAAATCTTCTTTGTATCGTCGTTCCAGACGCTCACGGATATTTTTGATGGCATAACGCCCGATCCGCTGTTTGCGATAAGCATCCGGTTCTTCTTCCCAGATCTCATCAATCTGAGACTGGCTCATGCCAATTCCGGTATCTGTGATTTCAAAATGCATACGATTTTTTCTCTGCGCTGCTGTCACCGTCACTTTGCAGCATGTACTCACATTTTCAAACCCATGCACGATCGCATTTTCCACAAATGGCTGTAAAATCAGTTTCGGAATTTTTTCCTGTTTCACGGCATCCTCTACCGTCACCTCATATTGCAGACGTCTGGAAAAACGCATCTGCTGGATCTGCAGATACCGGGAGACAAGCTCCGTCTCCTGCCCCACAGTTACCTCGCGCTTTCCCTGGCTTAACACCAGACGGAAAAGCTGCGAAAGCGCCAGGATACTTTCCGCAATTTCTTCATTATCCTGCTCCATCGCCTGCCAGTACAAAGAATCCAGGGTATTATATAAAAAATGCGGATTGATCTGTGCCTGCAGGGCAGCAAGTTCACTCTCTTTTTCCTGCAGTGTGATCACATAGTTTTTGTCAATCAGTTCTTTGATGGCAAGTACCATCCGGTTAAAACATTCCGCAACTTCCCCCACCTCATCGTGGGTGAGCACTTCTACCTGCTGATCGAAATTTCCTTCCGATACATCATTGATCGCCTCATTCAGTTTCCGGAGCGGTTTGGTCACAATATTTGAAATAATCAGAAGAAGCGGTAGCAGTCCCAGCATAAAAAAGGCAAGGATGACTAACGGCATATAAGCAATATCCCACAACCGCATCTGTAAATCATAGCGTTTTACCACTTTACAGATAATACTTGCCTCCGCACTGGTCTGTGTACAGACGACTTCATAGTTTCCATAAGAAAAATGCGTATCTCTTTTTTCAAAATCCTGATGCACAAATGAAGGACCAGTCAGTGTTTTCTTTAATTTGGGATCAATTTTTCCAATCTGGCTGAGTACACTTCCGCCCGCATCTATGACCAGAATGGATTCGGATTCGTTTTTTACGACATTTTTGCACAAATTATCAAAATAATCCTGTCCGACACCAATGACGACAAAGCCCAGTGTCTTCTTTGCCCCCGGACGGACAATCTTGCGGCAGAGTACCACCTTGTCCGTGCGGCTGCTCTGGTAGAGTTCACTCGTTCCTTTCGGAATCTGCATCCAGACAATGCCATTACTGCTTTCCATCAGTTTCTGATAGATTTCTGTCTCGTGAAAATCTTTGGTCCCCGGAATATAGGCGCTGTTATCCATTCCCCGCAGATACGGGCGCAGCCCGTTTTCCGGATAAATGGCAATGGTTTTGATATGTCCTTTCAGTGCAATCATGTCCTGCACGATCCGCATCGGTGCCTCATCAAACCATACCTTTGCATTGCGGTTTAATTCTGTCACATCGGAGCGGGACAGTAAGTTTTGAATATCATTATTGATACTGATATATGTAGAAAAATCCCGGATGTCTGTCTGCATGATCTCCATGCTCTCCGCCAGCGTCTGTACGCTTGCATAATCACTTGCGTATTTTTCCTGTTGTCCGCTTCTGTAATTAAAGAAAAAGAGGACGAGACAGATCACAACCAGCACCGGGGTGATTGTCAGATAACCATAAAAAACTAACTTTTTCTTTACGCTTAAGTGATCGACCCAGTTTCTGATTTGCCGCATCTGTTTCATCCTCTTTTCTTATGTCTTTAACCTTTGACAGCTCCCATAGCGGCACCTTTTGTGATGTGTTTATTCAAAGCAATATAAACAATAACCGCCGGTGCTGCAGTAAGTGCCATAACGGCGAACTGTACCGCGTAGTTGGAAGAATACTCTCCGGTAAACTCCAATACAGAGAATGGAAGTGTTTTCCATTTTGGAGAACTCAGGTAAGTGGTTGCCATCATGAACTCGTTCCAGTTGTTGAGGAATGTCATGATTGCCACCGTTGCGATGGAAGATTTTAACATCGGGGTGATGATCTGGAATAAGATACGATAGATTCCGCATCCGTCCATCACGGCCGCCTCCTCCAGTTCCACCGGAATCGCTTCCATGAAACTGGTCATCAGAAACAGTCCCTGCGGCAGGGAGAATGCCACATAAGGAATCAGCAGCGCCCAGATCGTATCGGTCATCCCAAGCTGACTGTAAATCTTATAGTTTGGTAACAGTGTTGCATGAATCGGAATCATCATTCCCATCAGAAGCAGTGTCTTTACAAGCCCGCTCAGCTTCCAGTTCATTCTACGGCACGCAAACGCTGCCATAATAGAAATCAGAATAACCAGAACTACCGCAAGACCATTGATGAGTACACTGTTTTTTAAGTAATGGAGAAAATTACCATCCACAAATGCCTTAACATAATTGCCCCACTGGATTTTTTTCGGAATGATTAAAAGACCACTGGTAAACATTTCATTACTGCTTGCCAGAGAGAAATCCAAAAGCCAGATCAGTGGAAAAATCTGAATGATGGCAACAATGGAGAGTACAATCCAAAGTACCGGTTTTTTCTTTTTCTTTGCACTTTTTGATTTTCCTACATATTCCATTTATGCTGCCCCCTTTCTCTTTTTTGCTTTCACAGTGTCGCGATCCTCGAAAATCTTATTGAGGATGACCGTGGTAAGCAGACAGATGATAATAAATACCACACCAATGGCATTTCCATATCCATACTTGAATGCTTTAAATGCCTGCTGATACAGGTAGTTTGCTGCAAACTGTGTCTTGTTTCCAGGACCACCGTTTGTCAACAGATATACGGTTTCCATCTGTTTTAATGCCGAGATCACAGCCATTGTCACGTTTACCTGAATAACTGGTTTCATCAGTGGAAGTGTAATCTTTAAAAACGTGGTTCTCTGGTTGGCACCGTCGATTGCGGCTGCCTCGTACAATACCGGATCAATGTTTTTGATACCGGTGTAGTAGATTAACATGCCCCATCCGAACCCATGCCAGATCAGTACCACGAGCACTGCCCAGATTGCTTTGTCGGAAGAAAACCAGTTGATTCCGCCTTTTCCGCCAAACGCTTTGATGATATTGTTTAACAGACCGAAATCCGGATTGTAAATAAATTTCCACAGATATGCAATAACCGCCACGGAAATTACATTTGGAATAAAGAATACGCAGCGGAAAAAGCTTTCGCCCTTGCCACCTAACTTATCTAACACTGCTGCTGTAATCATGGCAAGCGGATGCTGGATACAGATAAAGCCGATGGCCAGCAGTAAGGAATTTCGCATGGACATCCAGAAATTTGCGTCCACAATCAGTTTTTTGTAGTTCTGCCATCCGATGAAATGTGCCTGCCCCATACCGGAATAATCCGTAAAGCCGTAATATACGCTCAGACAGATCGGTGCTAAGATTGCAAAAAAGAATAGCAGCAATCCCGGAAGCACGAGTGAAAGGATGACCCATTTATTACTGTATAATTTCTTCATACTTATTGCTCCTTCTTAGGAAAAAAGACCGCCGGAATGTGACTTCCGGCGGTCCTATGGTCTGTGATTACCAGTCGCAGGAAGAACCGATTGTCGCTAAGAAATCGTCAATGCTTGTGCTTCCGTTTGATACGTTCTGAATCTCGCTCTCGATACAGGTCTTGAATGCGGATGGTCCACAGTCGTTGATCGGAGTTCCGGATACACTTGTTGCATTGTTTACTGCGTCTACAAACTGCATCTGTAAATCAGTCTCATCGCCGGTCATATATGCGGACTGATCCTGTGCAGACATTCCTACACCATTCTCCCAGCCAATCTTAGAAAGCTGATCTGGCTGATACATATAATTTAAGAATTTGATTGCTTCGTCTTTTACAGATGATGTTGCAGAAACTGCATATCCACCACCGTTCCATGCTGCGATATCGGTTGCTGTTCCTTTGCCTCCATCAATTACCGGCATGGTAAACATACGGATGTTAGTACGAATATCTTCTGGAATATCCTCGTTGAGAGCCATGGATGCATCCCAGCTTCCCATGTAGTACATTGCTGCCTGACCATTGGTAAACAGGTTCTGTGCAGTTGCATAATCCTGGGAATCATATCCCTTCTGGAACAGTCCTGCATCTGCAGATTTCTTTAAGAGTTCTACGGCTTTTTTGATGTTCGGGTCTGAGAAATCCTTGTTTGCGATTGCATCGCTTACGGTCTGGGAATAATCAGATCCTGTCAGTTTAAAGAGAATATCGGACAGATAAACTGCCATCGGCCATCCATCGCCACCGTCCATTGCCAGTGGTGTGATTCCTGCATCGTTCATCTTTCCTGCCAGATCTAACAGCTCATCATATGTAGTCGGAACCTGCCAGCCATTCTCATCAAAAATTTTCTGGTTGTAATAGAAAGCTGCTACGTCTGTGTTTCTTGGAAGTCCATATAACTTTCCTTCTTTCTTAAATCCGTCCAAAGAGCCTGGAATAAAGTTGTAATCCGCGTAATCGCTCTCGTTTAATTCTGCAAGAACTCCTGCATCCAGAACCTCGTCTAAGAATGCCGGCTGTCCCCAGATGCTTACCACATCCGGCATGCCATCCATAGAGTATGCTTTGAATTTTGTCTTATAACTTTCTTCATCCAACGCCTCTACTTTAATCTCAACATTTGGATTTTCTTTCATATATTCATCAATAATTGTCTGCTCTACAAGACCCTGTCCTGTTTTTCTATCTGGAAGATTGGAGAATACTTTCAGTGTCACCTTTCCCCCATCGTTACCACTTTCTTCAGACTTAGAAGTGCTGCCGTTTCCATCGGCGCTTGTTCCTGTGCTGCCACATCCCATCATCATGGTTACTGCCATTGTTGCTGCAAGTACAGCTGAAATAACTTTTCGTTTCATATACCTTTTCCTCCTGGTTTTTATGACCGGCCGGATCATTTATTTGATGAACTAATGATAGCATACGGCAAGAGGGTTTTACAGTAAGCAAATTTTTAAAAAGGTGCACTTTTTTTAAATGGATGGCAAATAAAAAAAGCTGTGCACTTTTGGAATGTGCAACAGCTTCTTTGTGTTCTTTTCTATTTTAAGAATAGGATTTCTGATCCTCCAGCGCCTGATTGATCTCTTTGCTGATCTTGTTGACGTACATCATCAGTCCCAGACCTGCGGCAAAGATCAGTATCGTGACAATGATTCCGGCTGCCGAAAAGCAAAGCTGGCTTAAATATCCGATAAACGGTGTCTTTGCCACTACTTTTCCTGCGATCTGCTCATATGACACAGCCTCTCCCTCCCGGATGGCAAGTGTCTGTGCCGCAGTATCGTTCGCATCCACATAGTATACATCCACCTTGCGGCTGCTGTCACTTTCCTGTACCGCCACTATATTTCCCTCGACATAGGAATCGTTGGAGACGCCCTTAAGATATACGACGCTGCCATACTTTGAAATGTTGCCTGTCGCATCCGATCCCACGGTGTACGTGTGGTATCCGAAAATAGCCGGCAAAACCACCGGAAGAACGATCAGCAAAAATACGATCATAAGTGCATACCCTAAAACCGTAAGCGTCCTTCGTTTTCCCTTTTTTCCCTCCACCTGCGGTCTGTTTGTATCATTTCCCTGTTTTCTCATATTTTTTCCTTTCTGTTTGCAAATGTATTCTTATTATATGGTCTGCATGCCTATCCCACAATAGGGCGATAGTCCTCTTTTTTGGCCGTCAGTGCCGCATTTTTTTGCATCTGCAGCGCCTGATCGATAATCTGCGGCATCCGAAGTGCCGTGTTTAATGCCTCTGCCAGTTCCCGGTATTCTTTTTCCGGAAACGTATTGGTCGGTGCCGTATAGTAAGCATTGTGCATCGTTTCCTCAAATGCAATAATCAGCTGATTATTCAAAAACGCACGGTGCACCGCATCTACAATCTCTCCCTCGCGATTGATATCAAGGTAAATATCACATTTTTCAAACAGGTGATCCAACACCTGCGTTTTCACGTTCGGATACAGAAACACGTTTTCATTGGCACCAACTGCCATCAGCCGGGACGACATCTCGGTAATCGCCGCCACATGAAAATGCATATCCGGTACAAGTTGTGCCAGTTCATGAAGATGTTCCACCCGGTCAGAATTGGTACAGATTAAAATTTCCGGCCGGTGTTTATTTTCCCGGACAAAACTATACATATACCCCAGCTGTTTTACCATTTCCGGGGAAGCTCCCAATGCGATAAGTCTCTCATAGGAATGTTTCCGCTGCACATAGATCTTTTCGGTTCTGGTGGCCTGATGGTTTAAAATAATCTGCATATTTCCCGGAATCTCATCTCCCACAGGTTCGTTCCAGAACAGGATATCCTTTTTCCCATTTGGCAGAAGAATCTGCGATGTAAAAAACGGATAGGAGAGCGAATTAAAGCAAAGCTGCGCATCCTGCAGCCCCGCGCACTCCAGATAAAACCGGATCAGTTCCGTCTTGGAATGTAAAATTTTATCTTTTCCCTTCCACTGTACGATGATGGCATTGGTCACAAAATTCTCCATCACCCGCTCCTGCCCCTGCGGAGAATAAAATTTCCGGAGCGCCTTCTGCCCCTTCTGGTTAAAAATCGTGCGGCAGAAAATCTCCCCGTACTTGTTGTAATGCTCACTGAGCCGGACCACACCATCGTCATCCAGCCAGTCCACGATCTTTACCAGACGGTGGTTTGTCGGCTCCGTATAAAAAATACGTGCCCGCTCCTTTGTTTTATCCATTACCTTTCCACTGGTATTTGTACTTTCGATCCTCCAGTATTCCGGCACCTGGATCTGATTAAAATATCTGGGATGTTCCTCTCTGGCAACAGCCCCCTGTGTGCAGAAATATCCATATACCGAATTCACGCCTTCCGGCAGAAATCCGTCATCCTCCACCACTGCTGCCGTAAAAGGAATTCCCACATTCGTAAAAGATTCATACAAATTTCTGCTTTCCATCGAAAAATAATCAAACAGCAGAACTATTTTAGAAGACTGATCCATCGTTTTACCACCTCCTTTGTCAGAAATGCCTGTGCTTTCTCATAGGAATGCTCAGAAAAAGCTTCCATATCATCCTCCGTCAGCATATGTACGATACGATCCGCCAGCAGAGCAATTTTTTCCTTCTGATCCATTTCATCGTGAATCGGTATGCGGTATCCATTCTCTCCATCATCGATAAAGGTCTGGTTTCCGTATCGCACATCAAACCCGATAATCGGAAGTCCCGAACCGACAGCCTCCATCAGTGTCAGTCCAAATCCTTCGCTCTGCGAAGCAGAGACATAGGCATCATACGTTTCGTATACATCATGCATTTCCACATCCTCGTCCTTTTTTTCAATAAACTGTGCAAATAACTGTTTGATTCTTTCCTGTGCCTGATCCTTCGTTGCTTCCGGCAAAAACAGAAGAAATTCATCTCCGCCCAGACGGCACGCCACAGATGGTTCCCCAACATCTTTTAAAAGTGTACCCAGACATCCGAGCGCACGATCCCCTGCCTTATGCCCATAAATGTCATTGATCTTTTTCAGATTATCCATATCGCAAAAAACCAGACATCCATCCTGTTCCATTATCAGATCCGCTATCATGGCTTCCCCACGGCTTCGCATCGGAAGTCCGGTCAGATGATCATAGTTTTCTTTTTCAATGCGTTTCTTCTGGATTTCCATATCACGGACACTCTGCACGGTCCGGACAATATTTGCAAACAAAAGTACCAGCATGCCGATGCCTGTAAAAATGCCGGAAAGCACAACCACATAATACGTGGAAACCACCTCCACCACCACTGACATCATGGCGATCAGCATACCGATCAGTGTCAGTCCGTATTCCCCTGCACGTTTCCGGAAGAAGTCTATCCCAAACGTGGTACATACCGCAAGAAATGTGATCACAAGAATCCCCTGAGAAACCGGAAGGGTCTCAATAAAATCTTTCACCCCTGCCAGATGCAGCAGCGTACAGACCACAAAATCTGCCACTGCTGCATATCCGATCGCATGGTACATACGGGTATACCTCTTTTTCTGCACACTGTCCATATAAATAAGCACCGGAACCGGGCAAAGCAGGATAACAAGAAAACATACTGCAGACAATATGCTGACATTCGGTATCCATAGCTGACGCAGTTTTGATTCCCCCAGCATCCACGCAGCACCCATCAGTATGCACCAGCCCAGATACTCCATATCAAAACGGGTATGATACGCGATTCCAAGGGCAACACTGAAAATAATCGTCACCAGTCCTACAAACAAAAGGAAAAAAGCAATGATGGTTTCCAATCCATAGTCACGGAAAATACTTGCCCAGATATCCCCTTTATCCCCACAATATACGGTATTGACAACACCGCTGTAGTTATCCGTATGTGTTGTCAGTTCTATCTGCAGCATCTTCCCCGCATCCTTTTCAGAAGTCGGACAGAACACATAACGGCTGGCAGAATTTTTGCCGTTCAGCCTCGTCTTGTCTGTATGATATTCGCTCCGCAACTCTCCATCCACATAAAACCTTACGTCCTGCAGGGAAGATCGGATCGCAAATGATGTCTGCGTGAAGTCATCCGGAAGCCGCGTGACCAGCACCATGGTCTCATCCACTCCCACCGGATATTTTCCCGGAACGGTAATCTCCTGACTGGTTCCGTCATTTTTTCCCAGGTAAATGTCCCCCTGTATGTAAGATTCTCCGGTCTGGATACTTTGATCCGTTCTGACGGATACACCGTCTCCGCCACCACAAACCAGCCAATCACCGCAATCATCAGAAGATAAAATAAAAGTACTTCCTTTTTATTCCCCATATACTTTTTCATAGTAAGCGATGAATAACATACCGTTCCAAATTTAATTGAAGATTTGGGATAATACAGTCAATAAACAGTAAACGACTACTTTATCTATTTTCAGATCTGGATGCGGACGTATCACTCTTCTTTTCTTAATCAAAGGTAGCCGTTTACGGTGTTTAACTACTTTAGCTAACAGGAGGAGCAGCTTATGCGTAATAAGAGAAGAACAGACGAAGAATGGCTGTCATTGATTCAGCAATGTCGCAGCAGTGGATTTTCTGACCGTGTCTGGTGTGAGCAGAATGATATCTCTATCAATACGTTTTATAATACTGTCACAAGGCTGAGAAAGAAATCATGTATGATTCCGGAGACAGACAGGCTAATCGTAGATGCCACACATGAAATCGTACCACTTTCCATTACAGAAGAATCGCATATACCGATATCGAATCCAGTCAGACTGCTGTCAACAGATGCAACATCAGAAGACGAAGCACTGACAGTTATCATAAACGACTGTAAAGTTGCAATCAATAATCATGCAGGCAGGGATTTGATCTATCATACGATATCTGCCCTGCGGAAACTTTGATCGGTGATCTGTCCAGAGTACAGAAAATCTATCTGGTTACAGGAAGGACTGATATGAGAAAATCCTTTGACGGACTCATGGCAGTCATCCGTGACAATTTCCAGATGGATCCGTTCTCCAATGCGATCTTTCTGTTCTGTGGACGCAAAAAGAATACGATGAAAGCCCTTTATTTTGACCGGGATGGATTTGTACTCCTGCAGAAGCGCCTGGACAATGGAAAATTCCAATGGCCACGCAATGCTTCAGAAGTCAGACCTCTGACAAGGCAGGAATTCCGCTGGCTGATGGAAGGACTTTCCATTGACCAGCCGAAAGCGATACAGCCTGCGAAAGACAGGGATTACTGATTTGTGCAATATGTAGATTTTGAAAAATTTTTCTACAGCCGGAGCAGGCTGTTGACGGAAGATATCCACAGATGTGAAATCATGGGGTGCGTTGTCCGGGGATAGTTGAGCATGACATCATCATGATGTGAATAACTTTACGGAAAATCCCGGAAACTGGCTGATTTTGAGAAAAAAAGGAACTATCTGGCTTTCGGCATAATGCCAGTCTGATTTTGGACGGCATTTGCAACCATGCCTTCCTTTTCGTACAATAAAGGTAACGAAAAAAGAGGGAGGGATTCACCGTGGATTCAAAGGGACAGGACATACTTTTTAACAGTGAGATGAAGCAGAAGGACCTTATGATCCAGATGCTTTCTGAACGGTTAGATGAAAAAGACGAAACCATCACAGAACTGAAGGAAACCATCAATGACCTGAAAGATACAATTGCCGGTCTCAGGGAAACACTGGATGAATTCCAGCGGAAACTCTTTGGTACAGGCAGTGAGAAGACAAAACAGGATAAGAAAACGGAAGAAACTGTGACAACAATCGTCAAAAGCCACAAACGGACAACACGCAAAGCGAAAGCGACACGTGAAGACCAGTATGGAAATCTTCCGATCCATAAGGAAGTCATCCCCCTGCCGGAAGAAGATAAGTATTGTCCTTATTGTAATTCCAAGATGGAGTATGTGACGGAAATGTTTGTGCGTGAAGAACTACGGATCACCCCGGCAAAGGTGGAACGAATCCACTATTATCAGGAGAAATGGCAGTGCCCGGAATGCAGAAAAGATGGTGACGGGACATTTGCTGAATCCAAGATACCTACAGCATTGATTCCACATAGCCCGGCTTCCCCATCCATGGTCGCATATGTTGCAATGGAAAAGATCGGCATGGCAATGCCTTACTATCGTCAGGAATTTCTGATAAACCAGCTGGAATTTACCCTGCCACGGGAAACCATGGCGAACTGGATCATTTATACGGCAGAAAACTATTTCTATCTGATCTATGACCGGCTGCATGAAGAACTTTTAAAGCGGGACCTGGTACATGCAGATGAGACAATATGTCAGGTGCTGCGGGAAAAGGGACGTACGGCGGAACAGACCTCTTATATGTGGTTATATACAACCGGAAATGATGGTCTTACACCGATTGTCCTTTATGATTACCAGCCAAGCCGGAAAGGATCCTGTGTGCAGGAATTTCTGGAAGGATTCCATGGAATGGTACAGTGTGACGGATATCAGGGTTACAACAGGCTTGAAGATGTCATACTGGTCTGCTGCCTTGCACATGCAAGACGTAAGTTCTTTGAAGCAGTCCCGGCAGCCAGACGTAAAAAGCTGAAACTTCTGGATGTTAACTCTGATGAAGCGATCGAGGATACCAGTCTTCCGGATGAAGAGAAGCTGGAACAGCTGCTCCCGGCAGAAATTGGACTGCTGTATTGCAATAAGCTCTTCTACCTGGAGCGCACATTAAAAGAACTGGAGGCAGAAGAACGAAAACAACAAAGAACCGTTCTGGAACAGCCTGTATGGGAACAGTTCTGGAACTGGCTTGGCACACTGCATCCAACTGGCGGAAGCAAGCTTGGGAAAGCGGTGAACTATGCCAAAAATCATCATGATACCTTGATGAACTATATGATAGATGGCCGGTGTGAAATTTCAAACAACCGTGCGGAACGGAAAGCCAAAAGTTATGCCGTTGGGCGGAAAGCCTTCCTGTTCCATACATCAGAAGCTGGAGCTGGGGCAAGTGCGGTAATGTACAGCATTGTGGAAACAGCAAAAGCAAACAATCTGAATATTTTCCAATATCTCTATATGGTACTGCTGTATATGCCGGATTATATGAACTCGTCCGCAGGTATAGAACAGCTGATGCCATGGAGTGAATTTATCAAAGAGCGGTGTTCGGGGATCATTGATGTGGAATCCAATGTCTCGGAAAACAGAATTCCCCTGCCATGTAGATAGCAGGGAAAACCTAAAGTAAATGGTAGTCGTTTACTGTTTTGGGTAGGCGGTGTGTTATTCATCGCTTACTTTTCATCTTTCAGTTTCTCACCCTGTCCTTTATACTTTATACTTTATATTTTGCATTCATATGTTTTTTTAATTATTCCATAACTATACCGGAAATGCAAGCACCACGTTCCTGTTCACTCAGCACTGCGCCATGTCACGCAAAAAAGGGATTACCACCCATTTCGTGGTAATCCCCTGGAAAGAAAACTCAGATTGTTCCGGTTACGGTAAGTGTGCCTGCCCCCGGTGTCACTGTCCACTCGCCGGTTGTGGCATCCTGCGTGAAGGTTGCTGCCGGTACGGTAATCTGCCCTTCCTGCGTCGCAAAAGTACCGGTCGTGGCATTGTAGGAATAATTTGCCGGATCCGACCAAGCCGTTCCATTATACGATACCGCAAGATTCGAAAGTACCGGATCGAATGTATCTGTCACCACTGCGCCAGTTGCCGCCAGTGCCGCAGTATTTCCAGTATTCTGGATAAGGAACGTATAGGTCAGTGTTCCATTTTCCGTAACCGGAACCGGACTGACGGATTTGGTGATTGTCAGCTTCGGACCACTTTCCGCGATGACGGTTTCCTTTGCGGTAACCGGTGTAATTCCCCCTCCGGAAACGGTCACCGTGTTGGTAATCTCCGATTCCGCCAAAAGAGGTGCAAACGCATTGGTTTCTGCCTCATATACAATGGTCACGTTTCCCCCCGCCGGTACACTGATCCCGGAAACGGAAAGGGGTGGTCCTGCCGTGACTGCCGGTGTGGTCTGTAAGATTCCATTGCTGTAATAACGCACGGTATCTGCCACATACGTCAGTGGCACCAGTGTGTCTGTGCCAAATGCATATGCCCCCAAATCATCTGCAACCGTCAGTCCTGTCATGGCTGTATTTCCGGAATTCACTATGCTCACAACATAGGTGACACGGTCATTCTGCCCGTATGTTTTGCGTACCGCAGTTTTGGTTGCGGCAAGTACCTCAAGGATTTCTCCCACTGCAACGTTGGAATTGGCTACAGCGTTTCCATAGCGGAGCTGTGCCTGATTGGTAAATATTGCCATTTTTTTGCATCCTTTCATTTTATTCAGGTATGCTTTATCATATGACAGAAATTTTCCATATGTGCAGCCGCACCATCACTATTCTTTCAAATATATTTCCGGTCTTCTGTCCCGGAACAGCCCCCAGCTTCTTCTTTCTTCTTCTATTTCATCCAGATCAAACGTATGCAGGATAAAGCCTTCTGATACCCTGTCCATCTCTTCTGTCACTTCCCCTGTTGCGTCTGTGATAAAAGAGGAACCGTAAAACGTGAGGGCTGAGCTCTGCTGTCCATTTTCCGCGCACGGTTCCACGGTTTCTGTCCCGATCCTGTTTGCAGCAATGACCGGCATAAGATTACATGCCGCATGCCCCATCATGCACCGTCTCCAATGCGGCATACTGTCGCAGCCAAGTATCGGCTCGCTTCCGATTGCAGTTGGATAAAAAAGGAGTTCCGCCCCTTTTAGTGCCAAGCCTCTTGCCGTCTCCGGAAACCACTGATCCCAGCAGATTCCAACCCCAATCGTCCCATATCTGGTTTTAAATGCCCGAAACCCTGTATCACCGGGCGTAAAATAAAATTTTTCCTGATAATAATGGTCGTCCGGAATATGTGTTTTCCTGTAAATGCCGCGCACACTTCCATCGGCATCAATGACTGCCACGGAATTGAACATCTGTCTGTGATCCCCGGCTTCATAAAAGCTCACCGGAATCACCGTTTCCAGCTCTTTTGCCAGTTTTTTCATATGGATGACAGCATCATCTTCCTCTGGCGTTCTTGCATATCCATAATATTCATACCTTCTCTCCTGACAGAAATACGGTCTTTCGAAAAGTTCAGGAGGGAGAATGACCTGCGCCCCCTGTGCGGCGGCCTCCCTGATCAGTTCCGATGCTTTTTCTATATTTTCTTTTACATCGCTGCCGCAGCCCATCTGTATGGCAGCCACTGTGGTTTTTCTCATATCATGCTCCTCCCATCCTCCCGGAATCAGCCGGTATCTGCTGTGTAATACAATGAATGTTCCCACCACCGACAATAATATCACGTGCGTAAACCGGGTATACTTTCCTTCCGGGAAAAAGCCCCCCTATGATGTTCACAGCCTCTGCATCCATTTCATCCTCAAACTGGGGAATCAGGACTCCTCCATTTGTAATATAAAAATTAACATAGCTTGCGGCAAGCCGCTCCCCTGCTTTTCGCTGCTCCTCCCCCTCTTCAAAGGAAAAACCGGCAAGTTCATATTCCGTTATACAAACCGGCTTCCCCGGAACCGGGACTTTGTGAACTATGAGCTTCCGCCCTCTGGCATCTGTCTCTTTTTCCAATATTGCAAGATCTGCAGATGACAAGGGATACTGCGGATCTTTGGGATCCTCCGTCCACGCAAGCACCACATGTCCGGGAGAGGTAAATGCACAGACATTGTCTATGTGTCCGTTTGTCTCATCGTTGTAGATTCCATATGGAATCCAGATGATTTTTTCTGCCCCAAGATAATCCTTTAACTTCTGTCCGATCTTTTCTTTTGAAAGTTCCGGATTCCTGCCTTTGCTGAGCAGACAGCTTTCTGTCACAAGGATGGTTCCCTCTCCATCGGTATGGATTGCCCCGCCTTCTAACACAAACGGATGCGCATCATACAGATCATATTCTGTCTTCCGGCAAAAAGAGGACGCTACTTTATCATCCTTTTCCCAGTCTGCATACAATCCGTCACAGATTCCACCCCATGCATTAAAACACCAGTCAATTCCCCGTACCTGCCCCTGCCCATTGACAACAAAGGTCGGTCCGACATCCCTCGCCCATGCATCATCCGATGCAATTTCCATATAATGGACCGGATAATTTTTCTGATAGTTTTTTTCTTTCCGGACAGCTTCAATGATCATTTGTGCATGATCCAGCTCCACTGCTTCCACCAGCAGATATACCGTCTCGGATTCCGCAGTGGCACATATGACATCCGCAAAAGCCTCTCTTGCCTTTTTTGCACCATATATCCAGGAACCCGGCCGTTTCGGCCATATAAGTATTGTCCCTTTATGCGGTTCATACTCCGCCGGCATATGAAATCCATCCTGGCTAGGACAGCCTTCCTTTAAAATCTTCATATCCAAATCTCCTGATTACCCTGCATTCTTTATCCGCCCCCATAACTGCGATGTCCGGAAGCGGCATACCGTTAAACGTATTATTTTTGACCATGGAATAAATTGCCATGTCACAGAATGTAAGCCTGTCACCCACTTTTATCGCTTTATCAAATGAGTAATCACCGATCACATCACCTGCCAGACAGGTACAGGAAGAAAGCCGGTATGTATATGCTTTCTCCCCTGCTTTTCCACTGTCCTTAAGTGGCGGACGATACGGCATTTCGAGTACATCCGGCATATGGCATGCCGCTGAAGTGTCCAGAACCAGTATCTTTATCCCATTGTTTTCGACAATATCGAGCACGGTTGTCTCAAGATAGCCTGCATTCAGGGCTACTGCCTCCCCCGGCTCAAGATAAATTTCAAGGTCATATGTTTCCTGCATGCGCCGGATGCAGTCCTCCAGTTTTTCCAGGTCGTAACCGGCTTTTGTAATATGATGTCCGCCACCCATATTAAGCCATTTCCGTCCGTACAGCAGATCTCCAAACTTTTTTTCCACGGCATCAAGTGTCGTTTCGAGGGCATCCGAATTCTGTTCACAGAGCGTATGGAAGTGAAACCCATCTATCTGCGACAGGTCAAAATCGTTTTGTATGGCTTTGTCAAGCTCTGCCCTCGTTATACCAAGCCTTGAACCTGTACCGCACGGATCATAAATCTCATGCCCTTCCTGTGTAGAACACTCCGGGTTAATTCTAAGTCCTGTACTTACCCCTGCGGCTGCTTCTTTGATTTTTTTCTTATGAACCAGAAACTGGGAAACGGAATTAAAAACAATATGGTCACATATTTTTACCAGTTCGTCCATTTCTTCCGGCAGATATGCCGGACAGAAGACATGGTTTTCTTTTCCCATCTCTTCCTGTGCCAGACGTGCTTCATACAGCCCGCTTGCCGTCGTCCCACTTAAATATTTTCCAATCAGAGGATATTCACAAAATGCGCTGAACGCTTTCTGTGCAAGAAGGATCTTTGCGCCCGTTCTCTGCATTACATGATGCAAAATCTTCAGATTTTCTGTCAGTTTCCCCTCATCTATCACGTAGCAGGGAGTTTTCAGTTCATTAATCTTCATCCTTCCCTCCGGCTCAATCCATATGAACAGAAGGGTCTGCTGTCTTGTAACAATCCACGGATACCGGATTTTCAACTACCTTCCATGGAAGACCAAATTTATTCAGTGCCTCCATATACGGATCCGGATCCATCTCCTCAAGATTGAATACCCCGGGCTTTTTCCAGAGTCCTGTCACAACCATCATGGAACCTATCATTGCCGGTACTCCTGTTGTATAGGAAACTGCCTGTGATTCCACTTCTTTGTAGCATTCCTGATGGTCACATACATTATAAATATAAATAGATTTCTTTTTTCCGTCCTTTATCCCATTAAAAATACATCCGATATTTGTCTTCCCTACTGTCCGTGGTCCAAGTGATGCCGGATCCGGAAGCAGTTCTTTTAACATCTGTAACGGCACCACTTCTTTTCCGTCTACCATAATCGGATCTGTCCGGAGCATTCCCACATCCTCAAGGCATTTCATGTGTGTAAGATAACTCTGTCCAAACGTCATGAAAAACCGGATTCTTTTCACACCCGGAATATTTTTTGCAAGGGATTCTATTTCCTCATGGTGGAGAAGATACATATCTTTTTCTCCGACCTGGTCAAAATTATACTGTGCCCGCCACTCCATCGGCTCGGTTTCTACCCAGTGCCCATCCGTCCAGTAGGAACCGTTAGCGGATACCTCCCGAAGATTTATCTCCGGATTAAAGTTTGTGGCAAACGGATATCCATGATCTCCGCCATTACAGTCAAGTATATCAATGGTGTGGATTTCATCAAAATAATGTTTCTGCGCATATGCCGTAAATACCGATGTGACACCAGGGTCAAACCCGCTTCCAAGAATTGCGGTAAGTCCTGCCTCCTTGAATTTTTCCTGATAAGCCCACTGCCAGGAATAATCAAAGTAAGCGGTAAATCCCAGTTTTTTGCACCGCTTCTCATAAATTTCCCTCCACTGTGGATCTTGCGTATCCTCGCACTCGTAGTTTGCGGTATCAATATAGTCAACTCCACAGGCAAGACATGCATCCATAATCGTAAGATCCTGATAAGGGAGTGCCACATTGAGCACTGCATCCGGCCGGTACGAACGGATCAGTGTTTTTAATTCTTCCACGTTGTCCGCGTCAACCCTTGCCGTCTCAATTCTGGAAGCTGTTTTCCCTTCAAGTTTTGCCTTTAAATCGTCACATTTTGACAGGGTACGGCTTGCAATCATGATGTCCGTGAAAACTTCACTGTTCTGACAGCATTTTCTGATTGCCACCTGTGCAACACCGCCACATCCAATAATAAGTAATCTGCTCATTTTTATTCCTCCTGTATCATTTGTTTTACCGGGTTTCTTCCTCTTCGAGTAAGTCCTCTACATATTTTGGAAGCATAAATGCCCCCCGGTGTAAATTTGTGGTATAGTACCATGTTTTCATTCCAAGTGCATCCCATCTTTCTGCATCAAGATCATTCAGCGGATGATACTTTTTAGAAGCGAATCCGAATAACCAGTACCCGGAAGGACAGGTCGGGATATGTGCCTGGTATACCCGGCTGATCGGGAATGACTTATAGACTTTTCTGTGCATTTTCCGGCATTCAGCCTCATCCTCGTCATAAAACGGGCTTCCATGCTGATACACCATGATTCCGTCCTCCCGGAGAGCTTTATAACAGCTTCCGTAAAATTCTTTTGTAAAAAGTCCTTCCGTATGCCCCAATGGATCTGTTGAATCGTTGATGATCAGATCGTATTCATCATTTTTCCCACGCAGGAATCTAAGCCCATCATCATAATACATTGAAATTCTGGGATCCTCTAACCCACATGCCACCTCCGGGAAAAATTTTCTGCATACATCCACAAACATTTTATCGGTTTCTACCACGTCAATCTTTTCAACAAACGGGTATTTTATGAGTTCTTTCGCCACACCCCCATCCCCGCCACCGATAATCAGAATTTTTTTTGCATTGGGATGGACTGCCATCGGCACATGGGTCACCATTTCATCATATATAAATTCATCTGCATCGGAAAAAACAATTTCACCATCCAATGCTGCCATTTTTCCAAATTCATAGGATTTAAATACATCTATCTTCTGATATTCACTTTTCCCCGAAAAAAGCTGCTCCTCTATCCGGACATCCAGTTTTACATTAACTGTATGATATTCCGAAAACCACATTTGCATATCTTTACCTCCTGTTGCCACTCATGCCAGTACCTGAAGATATTCCACTGCCGGATCTTCGGTTCCCTGCATGGAGCATCCTTTTTCTTTTGCATACAGAATATATTCCGCAATCTCTTTTGTAATCCGTTCCCCTGGGGCAAGGATCGGAATCCCCGGTGGGTAGCACATGACAAACTCTCCACTGATGCATCCCACGGAATCTTTTATGCTTAGCGATTTTTTTTCTGCATAAAAAGCTTTCTGCGGAGATACCGCCACCTCCGGATTGATATATTCCCCGGACAAAAGCCCTGTCCTGTCCCTGCTGTATAACCTCTTGATATCCTGCAATGCCCCTACGAGTCTCTCAATATCCTGAATTCTGTCACCAATGGAAATATACGCAAGGATATTACAGATATCACCGAATTCGATCTGTATGTCATATTCATCCCGGAGCAGGTCATATACTTCTATTCCGGCAAGCCCGATATCCAGTGTATAAACGGACAGCTTGGTGACATCGTAATCGTAAATGCTGGTTCCATTTACCAGATCACGCCCATAGGCATAGTACCCGCCAATAGAATTGATTTCATTTCTGGCATATTCTGCCATTTTTGCAACTCTGGCAAAAGATTCTCTTCCCCGCAACGCAAGATTTCTTCTTGAAATATCAAGACTCGATAAAAGGAGATACGATGCACTGGTTGTCTGTGTCAGATTGATAATCTGCCTGACATGATCTGCTTTTACCGCTTTCCCGGTAAGAAGGATGGAGCTTTGTGTAAGGCTTCCCCCGGATTTGTGCATGGAGATGGCAGACATGTCTGCGCCTGCTGCCATACCACATACCGGAAGGTTTTCCCCAAAATACAGATGCGTCCCATGTGCTTCATCTGTAAGCACCTTGATTCCTCTGGAATGAGCAAGTTTTACGATTGCCCGGAGGTCTGAACATATCCCGTAATACGTCGGATTGTTTACCAGAACCGCTTTTGCATCCGGGTTGTCCTCAATCGCCCTGGCAACCTGGTCTATTTCCATTCCTAGAGAAATCCCAAGTTTCGCATTCATCTCCGGATTCACATAAACCGGAACTGCCCCACAGAGCACCAGTGCATTAAGTGCACTTTTATGGACATTTCTCGGTAATATAATTTTATCGCCCGCCTTACAGGTTGACAATATCATTGCCTGCACTGCCGATGTCGTTCCCCCAACCATGAGGAATGCATTTTCTGCGCCAAATGCATCTGCCGTCAGTTCTTCTGCTTCGCGGATAACAGAAACCGGATGGCACAAATTATCCAGTGGTTTCATGGAATTTACGTCCAGTTCCACGCACTTTTGTCCAAGCAGCTGTACCAGTTCCGGGTTTCCCCTGCCTCTTTTGTGCCCAGGCACGTCAAATGGAACCACTCTTCTTTTTTTAAATTCCTCAAGTGCCTCATAAATTGGAGCTTTCTGCTGTCTATTAATATCCATTTACTACTCCTAACTCCTTACTGAAAAATAACAGGAGCCTCCAAGTCATTTTAACTCAAAGGCTCTTTTTCTTACATAACTTTATGCAAGTGCAGGTTCTTTTCCTGCAATAATCGCTTTCACTTCATTTTTCAATTCTGTATTCACTGGTCTTTCTCCTTTTTGTAACAAATATTGTCGTCCCCCAAAAGGCATCTGACCGCATCTATATTATAACTTACACATTTCTTTTATACAATCAATTTTTTTGCATTATAATCCATGATTGTTCAGATAATTTACCACACCATTGATTCCATCATTGGTATGAATATACCTGTCAAAAACCATTTGAATAATTTTCACTTCATCCTCTGCCGTCTTCAATATCATTCAGCATCCGCATAAATTCCTGACGACCTTTTATATTCTTTATACCTATAAATCGTCCGCTCACTGACATTGTTCCGCTTCACAATCTCCACCATCGTCATACCGCTCTTCTTTAATATACTTCCATACGCCTGATTTATATATTGTTATTATTCCTTACGAATTCTTTCAACTACACTTTCCTGACTCATCTTTTTAAACTGATACTTTGGAATCGCATATGCAATTCCACTTAATATCGGAACCATAAGCAGGCACGGCACGATTGTAAGATGCAGTTGAAAGAAAAATGCTGTACCAAGCGTATTTATTAAAATCTGCTTTGCTCCAACCACAACTAACAATACTGCAATCATAAATGCGCCTCCCAAATATAGGAATCCCTCAGCCACTAGCATTTTCGATATCTGTTTTTTCGTCATTCCAACAACTTCCAAAAGTGCCAGTTCTTTTTTTCTGCTAATTACAGAAGTTGCTGTTGTATTAAAGAAATTCATAATGCCAATAAAAGCTAAAATAACAACAAGGAAACCACCGATCATATAATATTTTCCGACAAACCGCCTAAAGCTCGCCTTCATATCCAATACAGAAGAAACATTTATCATATCATTTTCTTTCAAAACATTTTTATCAATGTATTCTTTTACTTGCTTATCCTCTCCCTTCTTGGCATCAATAGCAGCATACATTGCTGATTGATTTCCTGTCTGGGTGATATACTCTTCCTCTGGGACCATTACTGTAATATAAACAGTATCTGCATACGGATAATCCAGGGAATATGGCATCATAGCTTCTCCGATCACCCCATAATCTTTCTGCTTTCCGTTTCCGTACTCCATTTTAAAAGTTTCGCCAGACTGATAATAAGAAACTGGTTGTTCTGTATATTTATCACTATAGTCCACAATCACATAATCCCCACTTTTAAACGTATTCCAGGAACATTTTTCCCCTTTCCATTCTAACATATCAAACACCGCTTCACTAATTCCGAGGAAATGAACCTTTACAGTATTATCCGCTTTTGTTTCCTCCCAGATTTGCTTTTCATAATCTGTCCAGTTTTCTTTGTTTTTTTCTGCCAATGTCTCCCACGTTTTCAAAAGTGCCGGTTCCATCTTATGTCTTTCTTCCGAATAATACACATATCCTGTTTTCTCACTTTCCGGACACTTATTCAGAATCTCTTTGATTTCAGGTGTAATACCGTTAAAATTTGTATTCGATAAAGTGTCGGTCATCTGATCCAGTTGAAAATCAGATGCTAAAATTATATTCTGGTAAGTCTCAAAATCATATCCCTGCACCAACATCACGATACAGTTGACAACCACCATAGAAAGAGCGATAGAAAGCATAACAATCAATCCCTTTTTCCAATTTCGTAACACATTTTGAACTGCCATCCCCCACCAGGTTACAGAAGTATTCTTTTTTATTTTCCTATGTGACTGCTCTCCTTCTGCCAAACGCAGAGCTTCCACAGGCGAAACTCTTTCCACCATTTTACAAGCCTGCAGACTGGAGAGATACACCGTTAAAAGCGTTAAAAGTATCGATGCAAGGAAAATCAAAGGATTGGCTGATACTACTGTCTGAGCCGTTTTTCCTGCCTGTGCACTAATTTCAGCATCTGCAGTCAAGGACGGAGCCATACAAAGACCTGCAAGATAACCACAAAGCAATCCGATTGGAATGCCAATAGCTGATAATCTCCACGCCTGCATACGTACAATTTTCTTCAACTGCTTTCCCGTTGTCCCCACATTCTTTAACAATCCGTAAGCCCGGATATCCGTTTTCACAGAAATGTTAAAAATATTATAAATAATTAAGTAACCAGCCAATATCACAAACAGTACCATTATAATAAAGGAAGTGAATGAAAATGAATCCTCTTCAAAAAGATTATATGCCGGATTGATCTCCAATCCTGTCCCTGCTTTCGTAAATCCTGCTGTCTTAGATATATTTTCTGTTTTCTTTTCCAGATTCCAAAGATTCTTGTACCAGACAGAATACTCTTTCCCTCCATTGTAGATGCCATTTTCTAATTCTTCCTGCGTAACGGGATAACGATTCTCCTTTGCATAGGCTTCGGATACCCAGACCATCTGACCTAAAACAGCTTTATCCCCCTGCCAGAATCCACATATCTGAAACGTATCTGTCTTATATTGTTTCAGCATGGGATTTACTTCCCAGGTCAGCGTTACTTCTTCCCCAATCTTTGGTGTAACACCCAGAGATTCCAATATCGTGCTGCTAAGTGCTACTTCATTTTCTTTCTCCGGCAGTCTTCCTGTAGTTGGCAGACAATTAAAACTTTCTGCCATATTTTCATCTGCATATCGGACCTCTACGGAAAATCCAAACCGTTCGTCCATTCCAGCTCCCAGAAAAATACCGGAACCATATCGTTCCACATCTTCATCCTGTTCTATTGTTTTTTGCAATCTCTCCGCATCTTCTTCTGACAAATTCTGCGCAATAGCATGGGATGAATCCATAAATTGCTTAATTTCCGTTGCTCTTTTGGAAAGTATCATGGATACACTCCCCACAAAGAGGCTTGTAAATAACAGTGATGTCAACATGATTGCAATAACAGCAATAATATTTCTTGCTCGGTTCATTTTCATAAAACGTTTCGTCAATAATCGTAACGTTTCTTTATTCTCTACTTTTACCATATAATCGCCCTCACTATACCAAACCACTGTCTGAAACAATTTTTCCGTCTTCAATCTGTAAAATCCTGTCAGCCATCTGGGCAATCTCCTCATTGTGAGTAATCATTACAATTGTTTGATGAAAACACTTACCGGTGACTTTTAAAAGTCCCAATACATCCTGACTCGTTTTTGAGTCCAGATTGCCTGTCGGTTCATCTGCCAGCAAAATAGCAGGTTTTGCCGCTAGTGCTCTTGCGATTGCCACCCTTTGCTGCTGACCCCCTGACAGTGCACTTGGAAGATTTTCCAGTTTTGTCCGAATGCCCAGTGTATCTATGATTTCATCTACATAACCTTTTTCTACCTTTTTTCCATCCAGTTTCACAGGAAGAATAATATTTTCCCATACATTCAGCATCGGAACCAAGTTATACTGTTGAAATACGAAACCAATATTCCTGCGTCGGAAAATGGTAAGCTCTTCATCTGTCATATGGCTTAAGTTCTGTCCATCCACAATTACCTGCCCAGATGTTGGTTTATCCAAACCACCAATGATATGAAGCAATGTAGACTTTCCACTTCCAGAAGTTCCAACAATCGCTACAAACTCCCCTTTTTCTACTTCCAGGTTTATACCATCAAGAGCCCTGACTTCTGTTTCTCCCTGCCCATATATTTTTTGTAAATTTACTGCTTTTAATATATTCATGCTATCCTCCTATCAAAAAAGCCTGTATTGATCTTTACAATACAGACTTTATCATAGCAATGTTTCCAGCTCGTTTCTGAAATATCACAGTTTTGATACTATTCCGTTTTTGATACAGGGAGAAAAACAGAAAATGTAGAACCCTGCCCTGTCTCTGATGTCACTTTTATATACCCTTTTTGTGCCTGAATAATCTCTCTTGCAAGAAATAAGCCAATTCCTACTCCTGGCTGGTCTGTCACTGACATACTTCGGTAAAACCGTCCAAATATCTTTGGTATTTCTTCCTTTTCTATTCCAATACCATTATCAGTTATATCAATCTTTACAAAGAAAGAATACTGCCCGGCTTTTATTTTAATCTTTCCGCCACGTGCTGTGTATTTAATCGCATTGTCTACAATATTTCCAAGTGCCTCCACAGTCCATTTTGGATCACATCGAACATGCAAATCCGTGTCACATAGACTCAGAGTAATATTCTTCTCCCTTACTTTGACGTTAAACTGCTGCTGTATGGATTCAAGCATCTGCTTAATAGTCGTATCCTCCGAATGTACTGCGATAATTCCACTCTCCATCCGTGATAATTTGACCAATGATTGTATCAGGAAATCTAATTTCTCTGTCTGCTCCAAAATGGTATCTATCTCCTCCTGATTTTCATGATTCGTTTCAGAGAGTATTTCACCATAAATTTTCAAATTTGAAATAGGAGTCAAAGTCTGATGCGCAATGTCGGAAATAAGTTTCTGTATCACTTCTTTTTGTTCCTGTTGGTTCTTTCGTGCTAGAAAGCTACTGTCTAAATGTTGTTTCATGCTGTTTTCAAGAGCAGAATACTTTTCTTCTGATATTTCTGTCCGTTCCAGTTCTCCATCTATAGCACAATCCAGCATTTGCTGCAGCCGGTTCAAAAGCTTTTTTTCTTTCTGATAAAAAATACTATGCCAGAAGATTCCACTTAAAACAAATATTCCTACAATCAATATAATTATTTCTATCATCCATTCACCGCCCAGGTATAACCAATTCCATAGACTGTCTTGATATATTCAGGCTTCTGCGTATCATCTTCTAATTTGTCCCTGAGGCGTTTGACTGCAACAGTCAGAGCATGAGCATCCACAAACTCTGTATCTCCCTGCCATACCTCGTCAATCAGATATTCCCGTTTCAATACTTTTCCTCTGTTTTCACACAGCACTCTAAGGAGCTTTTGATCTGTCTTACTAAGTTCAATAGGTTCTCCATCTTTGAAAAATTCCATTTTATCGAAATAGAACTCAAATCCATCAAGCTCCATAGAATTTTTAGCTGCTGCCTCTTTATTTCTAAGCTGCACAGACACTCTTGCACGCAAAACCATCAAGCTAAACGGTTTCGTAATATAATCATTTGCCCCAGCTTCCAATCCTGTTACAATATCTACTTCCATGTTATTTACTGTAAGCAGAATAATCGACACCTGACTATTTTTCCTTATTTCTCTTACAAAATCAATCCCATTCCCATCCGGCAAGTTCACATCTAATAAAACCAATGTGATATCTTCCTTTTTCAAGATTTCTCTAGCTTCCTGCAAAGTTCTGCACTGATAAAAGAAATAAGCATCATTCTTTAAGGCCAGACGGATTCCATCATTTAATTTTTTGTCATCTTCAACAATCAGTAACTTTTCACTCATATTTTCTCTGCTTTCTTACAAATTACGCTAATTGTATCATTGCCAGTTTTATAAATCAAATCATTAAGTCAAAAGCTCCGACAGAATTTATCTTATAAACAGCAAAAAGCTCCCGAAGGAGCTTTCCACGCTTTCAATATACACTAATTCTTTCAACACAATCTCTTCTGCAGCATTCCATATTTGTTTTTCCTCTGCTTCACTATACAATACCGTTGTAAAAACCAATGTCCAAAGTAGGAAAAATTTGAGTAAATTCCGACACTTATTTTATGCAGTTCTATCTTTATGAGATTTCATCAACATCATAATACTTAAAATCCCGGAAGCAGGCACTTCCTCCTGTTTCCTCTGCCGCATAGCAGAACAGACCAAACCGGCAACCAGTAAAATGATCCAGTTTGAAGTACAGCTTATGCACGGTTCCGATGGGTAGCCAGTCTCCCTTATTTACCCGGTAATAGCAGCGTGCTTCATCCTTCATGTTACAGAAATCTGCTTCAAGACGAAAATCCATCTGGTGTGATTCAACAACAGTTCCTTCCGTCATATCCAATATACCATCTTCTTTTTTATCCAGCATAAGGACTTCATATTTTCCATGACGTTTTGTAATGCCAACTGCAGCATAACAGCCCTGCAACGCACACAAACCTGCGACATCGCCCTCTTTCAATGCAGAAGCATCAACAGTAACCTCAGCTGCGCAGGACGGATAACTCATCCTTTGCGTAAGCGTATTTACTGCCTGTGTAAGCTCTGTACAAACTTCCCGTGTTGTAATTGTATAGGTTCCCTGCAATGCATCCAGATGATAGTACCGTGGATCTGGATCATGATTAAACTGCCAGCGCGGAAGCAGCCCATTACGGAAATCATCACTTCCCACTAATGGCTGATAAATATATCCTGGTCTGGTACTGTGAACCTCTATTTCTTCCGGCACATGTCCGTTCTGTCCAAAAAACGGAAAATGATCCTTCCAGGTAACCGGAAGCAGAATAGGAATCCGTCCAACTGCTCCGGAATCCTGAAACAGCATTGCATACCACTTTCCATCCGGCGTATCCACTATTCCTCCCTGTGCCACGCCCTGTCCACAATATCCACGGTCATCACAAAGTACATCTCCACCCGTGAATTCTCCTTCCAGAGAATCACTGTAAAAGCATGCTTCCGTCCGCATCCAGCGGTCTCTCAGGGAATGAACCAGAAAAATATAATAATAGCCGTTTATTTTTTGAATATGAGAACCCTCATAGCCTAGCTCCGGGTTCTTATGATCACTGACTAAAAGACGATGTAATCCGTCCTTCTTTGGTGCAGTCAAATCTTCATTCAATTCTGTAATCCAGATTTCATCATTTCCATATACAATATAGTTTCTGCCATCCTCATCAAATAATAAAGAGCCGTCATGATAAAAGCCTTCTATCAGCTGCTTTTTCCATGGACCATCTATTTTTTCCGAAGTATACAAATAAGTCTTACGGGTATCATTTGCCACAAAGCAGATATAAAATCGGCCTTCATGATAGCGCAGGGAAGCTGCCCACATGCCCTGTCCGTAAATATTCTGACCGCTTTTCAGTTGCTGCGCATCCGTATGATCCAACGTCTCATAGACATAAGTCACATGCTCCCAGTGCACCAGATCAAAAGACTGCAGAATCTCACAGCCCGGCATAAAGTGCATGGTTGTGGATACCATATAATAGGTGTCTTCTACGCGGATCACGTCCGGATCTGGATAATCCAATCTTGTTATAGGATTTACATTCATTGTTTATTCCTTTCTGTTTTATCTCCATATTCTTTCTTTGTTCTATTCTATTTTTACTATTTTATCTTTGTTTCTTATCTATACATTAACAGTAGTATGCTTTTTAGTTGTACGTAAAATGATATGCCCTAGCACCATGACTCTTTAATGACACACTAAGGCTCTTTGGCTCTTCCACGTGCTCTCCGCTCCAAAGCTCCGTTCCATTTACTCCATCATAAATCTCCAGATCGGCAAGCGGTATGGATATGTCACTGTCTTTATCACCCAGATTAAATACCGCGACATAATATCCACCCTTTGTATCTGCTGCAATCCACAATGCATGCTCTATACCATCGATTTCACGTCTCCACACCTGATGCGAATGCCGTGCATTTGCATGCATGGCAAGTATTTCAGAATTGGTTACCAGATTCATAGTGAATTCGTCAAACCCTGTCAGCTCTCCTCCCAGCATCAAAGGAGAACGCATGATACTCCAGAGTGTCAGCATGGTGATCTGCTCATCCTGTGTGAAATTCGTCCAGTTATTCACATCATATACCTGCCGTATCGGTCCGACCGGAAGCATATCGGCATCCGGCCAGTGCCCTGCACCTGCATGGGTACACCATTTTTCTGCTCTTGAAAACATATCATATAACAGTTCCCACTTATCCCAGAAATCATCGGTGATTCTCCACATATTGGAAATCTGCTTATAAAGCTCTGCCTTTTCTAAAAGAGCAGGTCCCGGCGACAGACTTAAAACCATGGGTCTTCCGCAACCATGCAATGCTTTGCTCAGCATAATCAGTTCGGATTCCTCATGTGGCAGTTCCCGTGCAATATCATCACATTTAATAAAATCCACACCCCAGGAAGCATATAATTCAAAAATACTGTTATAGTATTCCCGTGCCCCGTCTTTCTCAGGATCTACACCATACATATCCGTATTCCAGGCACAGATACTGTTTGTTTTGGCAATTTCCCGGGCATGTCTGTCACTGTTCATGATTTTCGTGTTCTGATGTACAGCCTGGCGTGGAATCCCTCTCATAATATGAATGCCGAACTTCAATCCAAGAGAATGGACATATTCTGCCAATGGTCCAAAGCCCGCACCGTTTGCTGCGGAAGGAAAACGATTTACTGCGGGAAGCAGTCTTCCATACTCATCCATTACTACATCCGCAAAAGGATGATACTCATTGGTTGCAGCATAAGGCTCATACCATTGGATATCCACCACAATATATTCCCAACCGTACTCCTTCAGATGCTCAGCCATAAATTCAGCGTTCCGTCGTACGATATCTTCTGTAACAGCCGCTCCATAACAATCCCAGCTGTTCCACCCCATAGGTGCTGTTTTCATCTTCATCTGTTTTATACCCTCTCGATATTCTGTTAATTCTGTCCGTAATATGCATTTGCACCATGCTTGCGGAAATAATGCTTATCCTGTAATTCCTGCGGGGCAGGTGCTACCTGCGGATGAATCAGCTCGGTTCGATATGCCATCTTGGCAACCTCTTCAAGAACCACCGCATTGTGGATGGCCTCCTTTGCATCCTTGCCCCAGGAAAAAGGACCATGATTCTTGCACAACACTGCAGGAACTGCCATTACATCCTTCTTCATGCGTTTAAATTCCGAAACAATCAGGTGTCCGGTATTTTCTTCGTAAGCAGAGTTAATCTCTTCCTTCGTCAGACATCTCACACAGGGGATTTCTCCGTAGAAATAATCCGCATGAGTCGTACCATAACAGGGAATTGGGTCTATGTCAATACTTTGGACACAAAAAGTTGAACTTTTCTCCCAGCATAACATATGCCGAGAGAATTATTTCTTAGGCTGCTAGAGCCTCATCTTCAACCTGTTGTGGTGTCTTGTAATCAAGAGCACTATGGCGCCTTTTTCGGTTGTAGAATGACTCTATATATTCAAAGAGTGCTGATTTAGCCTCCTCAAATGTGTAATATGTAGTTGTGTATACTTCTTCCTTTTTTAATACAGAATGGAAGGATTCGATGCAGGCATTATCATAGGGGTTACCTGAAATTATGCCACACATATATAATTAAATTCTAACACTTAAATCATTGTTTGACTATTACTATATTGAAATCATCGACATTCATCCGCAGATCAGATAAGATAGATATCATTCATATCAGTCTTAATACTTCAGTATCATTACCTTGTCCCTTGAACACTTCCATATCAGTAAAAAGGACATCCCCTGACCTGTAAAATCTACAGTTCTGGAATGTCCTTTTTCCCATACTTCACTATATTTTTAACACATGATGCTGTTTATCCACAACCTATATAATTCCAAAATGCCTAAACGCCTGCATAATCGCATCTTCCTTCTCCGGTGTACACTGTGGCTGTCTCACATTCTCTGATTTAGCCAGATTAAAGTTCTCACCGACATCCAATCCACACTTCTTCTTAATCTGTGCGATATACAGTGATGAAACCTTAAGTCCTGTCTGCTCCAGTACATATGCCTTTATCTGCTCATAAGTTGCTTTTCCCTTGAATTCAGATAAATCCATATCCTCCAGAGAGAAGTCCACCTTCACTTTTCTGCTGTCGACCATTCCCTTGGAAAGTAAAACAACCGTCTCCACATGTTTCGTAAACGGAAAAAGATCAAACGGTGTACACTCTTTCATCCGGTATCCATGCTTTGTCAGATACTTCAGATCCCGCACCAGCGTTTCCGGACCACAGGATACATACACGACTTTATCCGGAGCCAGTCGCACTACAGAGGAAAGAAACGCCTCATCGCTTCCCGTACGCGGCGGATCCATAATGACCACATCCGCATGTTCTCCTTTTTCTGCCATCTCTACCATAAATTGTCCGGCATCTTCATTATAAAAAGTAACATTGTGAATATGATTGCGCTTTGCATTGGAGATAGCATCCTTTATCGCATCACGGTTTAACTCCACTCCGATCACATGCTTTGCGCGGCTGCTGGCAATCAGCCCGATCGTGCCCGTACCGCAGTACGCATCGATCACAGTTTCTTTTCCCGTCAGTTTGGCACAGGAAATGGCCTTCCGGTAGAGTTTTTCCGTCTGCTGCGGATTTACCTGATAAAATGAAGTCGGTGAAATACGAAATGTGCATCCGCACAGTTCATCCTCAATAAATCCTTTTCCATAAACCGTAATATTGCGCTCCCCGAGCACCATGCTGGTCTTGCGGTCATTGACATTGATCACTACTGTACTGATCTCCGGGAACTTCTTCCGTAGTGCCTTGACAAAATTATTTTTGGAAGGAAGAATCGGAGATACCAGTACAAGCACCACCATAATCTGTCCGCTGTGATAGCCCTTTCGCACCAGCACATGACGTAGCAGCCCATATCCAGTATCCTCATCATATGCACGAATCCGGAAAGAACGCATCATATTTTTGATTTCACGGATAATGGCATCTGCCTGTGCATCCTCGATCTGGCACTCCTCCACATCCACGATATCATGCGAATGTTTCTCATATACCCCTGCCACAATATGTCCGCGTTTATTGCAGGAAAAAGCCGCCTGTACTTTATGCCGATAGTGGTATGGATCGTCCATCCCGATGATTGGATTGATCTTTCCAAACGGTTCCATGAGTTTGCGCATATAACTCTGCTTTTTGGAAAGCTGCTGACTGTACAAAATTCCCTGATAGTCACACCCTCCGCATCTTTTTGCGTAAATGCAGTGTTCACTTGTTTTTTGTATCTGGCTTATGTTCGGTTTTCTATCCGTTTCTCTTCCCCTGTTCCTCTCTTTTTTCATCTTCTGTCCCGTTGTTTTTTTCTGTCCTATTTGCATATTTTCCAACTTCCTGTACTTGATTTTTAAAGTTCTTTCTCGTAGCACCACCAGTCCTCGTCAAATAAACCGCTCTCTCCCACTACGTCAAAATGCAATTTTTCATAAGAGCGAAGTGCTTTTTTATTTGTTTTACACACGAGAAAATGCACACTCTTTTTTCCCTGTTTTTTCAATTCTTCCATGCCATGCTGCAGAAGCTGCCGGGCAATTCCCTGATTCTGCATATCGGTGCGTACCCCGAGTCTGGAAAGCTCCGCAGACGGCTGCAGGGTTTTGGACCAGCAGGTGAGTGCTTCCACCTGCGGATCTTCATCCACTGTGATTGTGCCAATGATTTCTCCATCTTCATTTTCCATACAAAAAAGAGCATTTCTGCTCATATCATAATCAAATTCCTGTTCTCCCGGATACCCGTTGCCCCATGCGCAGTATGGAGTACCGATCAGCGACTGATACAGCGCAAGAATTTCTTCCTTATCGTCCTGCTTAGCTTTTCGAAACTTCATTTTTCCTCTTTTCATCCTTCGCTTTCGATTTTCTTTCTCAACTATGCCATAATGCTCTCTAAAATGCAAGTATACTGCCCTTTTCATTTTTTTACCCAAAACACCCCGGCAGCCGTTTTTATAACGGATACCGGGGTGTCTGTTTTCTATAGCCGGGTGTACTTATACCTGAATACGATCTGCAATCTCATTTCCCATGGCGAACCGTTCTCCATTGGCACCGATGATCAGTCCATTGGATAATTTCTGAATCACCTGTACGCTGCCACCTTCTTCTACATGATGGCGGTGCAGGAATTCTACAACTTCCGGTAATCCGAATAACCACTGAATGGTATAATTTCCACCAACTTTTGCTTTTGATAATGCCTGCATAGTGAACCCTCCTTCTATAGCTCCTCCATTCGGTTACCACTATTATATGGAGTTTATACCCGGTTAGTCAATTGAGAACTTTCTCCTTTTATTATAACCGAAACAAGTCATCACTGATCTGAAAAACTGTTCATTTGTTCCAGTTTTCCCATTTACGGTCATTTCTTTATTCATGTGTTTTCTCCTTTGTTCTACATCACATCTGTCATATAGGGAATAGCGTTTTGCAAGCGTTTATGTGTATCAAGCCTTCTCTCACTCCCGAACATAATTAACAGTTCCTTCTCTCTCATAGATAATTCCATCAAATTCACCCCCTTTCCATGGCATAAAAAAAGCAACCGGAACATCTCTGTTTCGATTGCCATGATAATCTTACTACAACTACAATAAAAATAAAAGCGGCTATATATTAGTTTTTACTAGTTTTATATGTAAATTTATTAGTAGTTTTTTCGTCACTATAATGATAGCACGCCTGTTTCGCCGACACAAGTATTGAAACCGTAGTAAAATAGTAGTTTTTTGTAATAAAATAGTAGTCTTTTGTGAACACTAATGATTGATCGCTTTGTCCTACCAAATCCACGATAATAATATCATATCTGTTTTGGCATTACAATTATATCGTTGTTAGTCTGTCGTTAGTTTCTTGTTAGTCCGTCGTTAGTCTATCGTTAACATATGGTCAGTTCAAAAATCAGTTTTTACACTCAAAGCGGAACGTACATTCTTCTCTAAAACTATTTTTCAACAAGACAATTACTAATCAATTTTTCCAACATATCGTTGCTGGCATTTGCCGACCTGACGCTTGCGGCTATCATCTCGTCTTTTGAAACATCCGTAAAATCGATTTCAAATCTACCATTATGCAAGCATAACTGCTCTATGTATATCCTCTGAGTTCTTCCATTGCCTTCTCTAAAAGGATGGATCATATTAATCTCACCCAGGTAATAGGCTAGTCTCTCGCTCATTTCTTCCTTATCGGTTATGTCAGCTAAGAAATTTTCCTTTTTCAACTTACGATACAAATCATCAAACTGGCTTTCGATAAACTGCACCAAACAGAAAACGGTTCCTTTGGAAATATCAACCGTTCTCGTCTTGCCCGCCCAAGAATATACATCACTGAATAAATGCTTATGTATAGAACAAAGATGCTTAAAAGAGAAATCTCCAGTAACGCCTTGACCTACAAGTTCTGCCTGGCGTACTGCTGAATAGTCTCTTTCCGCCTCGTACAATGTGGCTAAATCTTTTATATCCAGTTTATTCTTTAATACATTTGTTCCCGGATAGCAGTACTTTGCGTCCTGCTCATCATCATAGAAATAATCATACTCTTGATCCTTCAACCTGCTTCTTGGATACTCTGTATTTCTTATTTAATTCTATAATTGCATCTGCCGCAGAGACCTTCTTGACCAAGACATTTCTTACTCTTTGACGACATTCTGCATCAAATGGCATGCCTTCCATTTTGAAACTGGATTCAATACTGCTTACTCTTCTATCAACTGTCATACGCGTATCCTTTCTCCTTTCCCTTTCACAGAAAGGTATTTGTTCTTCTATAGTATACCACAAAACGCTACATCTATACTACAAATTTTCGTATTATGAAGAGCGAACATATAATCTTCTCCGGTATCATTATCATTTCATAGTTACCACTCGTTACATTTCAGGTGCTTACCACTCAGACTTACCACTTTATACCACTGTGATACGATATTTTGCGATACTTTACGAGGTTTTCTCTGTAAACGTTAAATGCCTTCCATCCCTTATAAATCAAGCATTACCGCCATTTTCCAGTCCTTATTTCTCATCAACAACCTGGAAGATAAAAAATTTAAGATAATAGCTCTCCGGCACATTCGCAGAATTTGCCCACAAAATCGGATGATCCGGCGCCTGCGTACGGAATTCCACCTGACGCAGCCGTTTGTGTGCCGCCTTTGCAGCTTCCTTCACCGTCTTTGCCAGCAGTTCTTGTGTCATAAAATGGGAACAGGAACAGGTTGCCAGGTATCCACCGTCTTTTACCAGCTTTAACCCTTTCATATTGATCTCCCGATAACCTTTGATGGCATTCTTCGTGGCCTCACGGGATTTCGTAAATGCCGGCGGGTCGAGAATGACTACATCATACTTTTCTCCGGCTTCTGCCAGTTTCGGAAGCTCGTCCAGTACATTTGCACAGCGAAAATGTACCGTATCTTCCAGATGATTACGCACGGCATTGGCATTTGCCTGCTGCACCGCATATTCCGAAATATCAAGTCCCGTCACATCGGAAGCACCTGCGATTCCTGCATTCAGTGCAAACGTTCCCATATGTGTAAAACAGTCCAAAACTCTCTTTCCTTTACAGATCCGCTGCATTGCCAGCCGGTTATACTTCTGATCCAGGAAAAAGCCCGTCTTCTGACCATTTACCACATCAACCAGATAGTGCACGCCATTTTCCGTGATCTCCACCTCTGTATCAAATGTTTCCCCAATAAATCCTTTTACTTTCGGAAGTCCTTCTTTCCTGCGCTCATTGGCGTCACTTCTCTCATAGACTCCACGGATAGAAATACCGTCCTCTTTCAGTACCCCTTTTAATAATGAAACGATTGTTTCCTTGAACTGCTCCATACCGAGTGCCAGACATTCCACCACAAGCACATCCTCATACTTGTCAACCACCAGTCCCGGCAAAAAATCCGCTTCCCCGAAAATCACACGACAGGAAGATGTATCCACCGTTGTCTTCCGGTATTCCCAGGCATTCTTTACACGCATACGAAGAAAATTCTCGTTAATCTCCTGATCCGCATGACGGGTCAGCATGCGGATACGGATCTTCGAATTCTGATTGATAAATCCCTTTCCCATCGGATATCCGTCAAAATCATGTACCGTCACCACATCTCCATTGGTAAATGTCCCCACAATCGTATCAATCTCATTATCAAAAATCCATGCGCCACCCGCCTTGATCGTGCGGCCTTCTCCCTTTTTTAAAGTAACAATTGTATGATTCTCCATCTTTTCTCTCTTTCTTCTCTATAATGAATTTTCTATTGTCATATTTTCAAAAACGTAAGATAGCTCAAAAACCTTTTTTCAAAGCTTAATTTACGTTTCAAATAACTTTCAGTCACTGTTTTTCTATTTGTGAATTTTCTGCAATTTAGAGTCTGTTAGAATTTTGCCATAAGTCAGCAATTCCCGTACATGGAAGTACGGGAAAGTTGGAATCGCACCCGGACGGTGCGTTTCCAACGGTTGCGTCCGGCTTAGGAACCCTGAATTCAAAATTCTTACAGCCTCTTAATTGCAAGAAACCTGAATAAATGGAAAAACAGTGGCTGAAAGTTTTATCATGTAATTTAAGTGTACCACAGAATAATTACGTTTTCCAGCACTCCCCATTGTTTTTGAAATCCATAAATGTTATAATGTTGTTAATAAATTAACGAAGTTGTTGCATTTCTGTTCACAACTTCACGCTAAGACATACAAGGAGGTCTTATACGAATGGATTTTTCAGAAGAATACAGACAGAAGCTCGTTTCAGCAGACGAAGCCGTAAAAGTAATCAAATCCGGTGACTGGGTAGACTATGGCTGGTGTACCAACACCGTAGATGCACTGGACAAAGCACTTGCCAAGCGTACCGATGAACTGAAGGATATCAACCTGCGTGGCGGAATCCTCTTAAAACCGCTTGCCGTATTTGAGCGCGAAGACGCCGGCGAGCATTTTACATGGAATTCCTGGCATATGTCCGGAATCGAACGTCATATGATCGCACGTGGCTGTGCATTCTACAGCCCGATCCGTTATTCCGAGCTCCCTCGTTATTACCGTGAGCTGGATTGTCCGGATGATGTGGCAATGTTCCAGGTTGCTCCAATGGACAAGCACGGATACTTCAACTTCGGGCCAAGTGCTTCCCATCTTGGTGCGATGTGTGAGACAGCCAGACATATCATCGTAGAAGTCAACGAAAATATGCCGCGCTGCCTTGGCGGAACAGAAAACGGTATACATATTTCCAAAGTCAATGCAATCGTAGAAGGCTCCAATCCTCCAATCGGAGAACTCGGTGCCGGCGGTCCTGCTACCGAAGTAGACCAGAAAGTTGCACAGCTGATCGTAGACCAGATTCCAAACGGTGCCTGCTTGCAGCTTGGTATCGGTGGTATGCCAAACGCAGTCGGTTCCCTGATCGCACAGTCCGACTTAAAGGATCTTGGTGTTCACACAGAAATGTATGTAGATGCATTCGTAGACATTGCCAAAGCCGGAAAGATTACCGGTGCCTGCAAAAACATTGACCGCTACCGTCAGGTATATGGTTTCGGTGCCGGAACCAAGAAGATGTATGATTATCTGGATGAAAATCCAGAACTAATGAGCGCACCTGTCAGTTACACCAACGATATCCGCTCCATCGCAGCACTGGACAACTTCATCTCCATCAACAACTGTGTAGATATCGACCTGTTCGGACAGATCAGTGCCGAGTCTTCCGGAACCAAACACATCAGTGGTGCCGGCGGACAGCTTGACTTCGTTCTCGGTGCTTATATGTCCAAAGGTGGAAAGAGCTTTATCTGCTGTTCTTCCACATTCACGGATAAGAAAGGTGTTATGCACTCCCGCATCCGCCCGACCCTGGCAGAAGGTTCTATTGTCACAGACACCCGTGCAAATACCCACTATGTCGTTACCGAATATGGCATGGTCAATGTAAAGGGATTATCTACCTGGCAGAAGGCAGAGGCTCTGATTTCCATTGCACATCCGGACTTCCGTGATGATCTGATCAAAGAGGCAGACCAGATGCACATCTGGAGACGTTCCAACCGATAAGAACACCGTTTGTTCACAATTTATTCATATTGCAAAAAAACCTCGTTTTTAACGGGGTTTTTTTATAAATTTTACCTCTTGTCTTTACTATCCTTTTTTAGTAATCTATAGTTCGAGTAAAGGAGAGGTAAAGATGAAGAAATTTTTTAGTATTATCAAAGAAAAACTATTCACCAGAGTTGAAAAACAACATTCCGAAGCTTACCTGCGTCGGATCTCATTTCTGAATAAATATTCCCTACTGTTCCACATGTTGATATCCTGTGGGATCGTATTTATGGTGGAGGTTCTTTCCCGAAGGAGTTTTCTCTCGGCATGTTCCTTCGTTGGGATGCATACCGGTGCATTTTTTTATAATGCCTTTATTGTATTTGCATCCTTAAGCTTTGTTTATCTGTTCCGCAGACGTGCATTCTGGCGGATCATTATCAGCGGTTTCTGGGTGCTCCTTGGAATCATTAACGGATGCATCCTTTCAAACCGTGTAACACCATTTGGCTTTACAGACCTTAAATGTATCAATGATCTGTTTGCCATGAACAATACCAACTATTTCACGGCAGAAGAGGCCACTATCGTAGTCATCGGGCTTTGTCTGTTCCTTCTGTTTTGTGTTGCGCTCTTCATTAAAGGACCGCGCTATCAGGGCAAGACCCATAAAATTGTTGTAGTAGGTGCCATTGTATCGGTACTGTTTGTCGGTCTTCCTGTTACAACCTCTGCTGCACAGAATGCCAATGTTGTTGCAAGTTACTTCTCCAACATTGCACAGGGATATGAAAACTACGGTTTTATCTATGGATTCTCTTCGAGTGTGGTAGACCGTGGAATGAGCAAGCCGGATGACTACTCCGAGCAGAAAATTGCTTCGATTGAAAAAAATGTAAATGACACAAAAAAAGAAACAACTGTCACCAAAAAGAATGCACCAAATATTATCTGTATTCTTCTTGAATCATTCTGTGATCCGGATGAGATCAAGTTTCTGAATTATAATCAGGATCCGATTCCTACCTTCCACAATCTCGAGAAGAACTACACGAGTGGTTACCTGACAGTTCCGGTTGTTGGCGCAGGAACCGCAAACACTGAGTTTGAAGTTCTCTCCGGTATGAGTATGCAGTACTTCGGAACCGGCGAGTATCCGTATAAAACAATCCTGAAAAAGACAGACTGCGAGAGCACTGCTGCTGATCTGGCTTCCATCGGATATGGAACCCATGCCGTACATAACAATGGCGGTAACTTTTACAGCCGTGTCAATGCCTTTTCCATGATGGGATTTGATACTTTCACCAGCAAGGAACTGATGAACATTCAGAGTTATACGCCAAACGGAAGCTGGGCTACCGATGATATTCTTGTTCCTGAAACAATCAAAACCTTAGATTCCACTCCGAATCAGCCGGACTTTACCTACACCATTACCGTAGGTACACATGGTGATTATCCAAAGACTCCGGTTATCGCAAATCCGGTATATACCGTCAGCGGTGTGGATGATGAAGAAAAGAAAAACCAGTGGACTTATTACATCAACCAGTTAAATGAAGTAGATACTTTCCTGAATGATCTGATTACAGAGCTCTCCAAGAGAGATGAAGATACCATCGTGGTAGCGTTCGGCGATCATCTTCCAACCATGGGTCTGGAAGACTCCGATATGAAATCCGGTGATATCTACAAGACAAAATATGTTACATGGAATAATATGGGATTAAAGAAGCAGGATGCAGATCTGTATGCATATCAGCTGATGGCAAGCATTACGGATTCCACAGGTATTCATGAGGGAACTATCTTAAATTACCATCAGACCCAGATGAACAACACAGACCACACTGCATATCTGGACGGACTGGATAATCTGCAGTATGACATTCTTTACGGAAACCGTTACTGCTATGATGGCAAAGACAAATACCCTGCAACCGACATTGTAATGGGAATTGACGATGTAACGGTATCGGAGACGTCGGATTCCATCGGCGGATCGGAAGTGTTTGTCTATGGAAACAACTTCACCAAGTGGAGTAAAGTATTTGTAAACGATGAGAAAGTCAATACAACCTTCAGCAATTCCGGTTGTCTGATTATTCCAAAAGACAGTGTCAAAGACGGTGATACCATTAAAGTGTGCCAGATGGGTTCCAACAGTACGATTTTCCGTGAATCCAACACGTACACCTACAAAGATCCTGCCGTGGAAGAAACCGTTACAGGAACAGAATCGGACAACAACAATACCGAATCTGCGGTTTTAGAAAGCCAGAAATAAAAAAAGACCTGCCAGTGAAAAATCACTGACAGGTTTTTTCTTGTCTTAAATTGTCTTTAGCGCATCCACCGCGGCATCCAGATACGGATTTTCCATCTCATAGAATGCACCGGCATCCGCAGCTTTCGCATATGCCGGATCCAATGGCAGTTTGCCTAAAACTCGGGTTCCTTCTTTTGCGGCAACTTCATCAATGTTGCTTTCTCCAAACAGTGCGATCTTCTTTCCACAATCCGGGCATTTCAGATAACTGAAATTTTCCACCAGTCCAAGTACCGGTATATGCATCATATTTGCCATATGGAAAGCTTTCTTTACGATCATCTGCACCAGTTCCTGTGGAGATGTAACAATAACGATACCATCCACCGGAAGGGACTGGAACACGGTAAGCGGTACATCACCTGTTCCCGGTGGCATGTCCACAAACAGATAGTCCACATCGCCCCAGACAGCCTCATTCCAGAACTGTTTCACAGCCCCTGCAATCACAGGTCCTCTCCAGACAACCGGTGCCTCTTCATCTTCCATCAGAAGATTGATGGAAACGATTTTGATTCCTTCTTTTGTCTCATACGGATACATTCCTTTTTCGTCACCGACCAGCTGACCGTGTGCTCCAAACATCTTTGGAATGGACGGTCCGGTAATATCGGCATCCAGAATTCCTACTTTATATCCGGCTTTCGCCATCTGTACCGCCAGGGAAGAAGTAACAAATGATTTACCGACACCTCCCTTTCCGCTGACCACTCCAATCACATGTTTGATATTGGAATATGCATTCATCGCTTCGAGCATACTCTGCGGATTCTGAGAATTATGGGAACATCCCTCACAGCTTGCTTTGGAACAGGATGATGCTCCGCTGCAACTTGAATTTTCTGGCATAATGATAGCCTCCTTGTTAATTATTTAATGATTTATTTATATAGACTGCCCAGTCTTTGGAATGGGTAGTATATGAAATAAGCTTTTCCGATAATTTTATCTTTGCTGACATAGGTATGATCCCAATATCTGGCATCATAGGAATCATTCCGGTTGTCTCCAAGCACCAGATAACTGTCTTTGGGAACCTCAAACTCAAACGGTCCGGTTGCCTCTGTCCATGTCTCTTTCAGGTAATCCTCCTTCAAAGGAGTCTCAGAGTCATTGATATAGATTTTCGCATCCTCAATGGTAACCTTTTCTCCGGGCAGACCAATCACACGCTTGACGTATTTTTGCGTTTCGTCATCCGGGAACCGGAAAATCACGATATCTCCTCTCTTCGGTTCTGAAAACTGATACGCCAGCCGCAGCCCGAACAGGTCATCGCCCGGTTCAATGGTATGCTCCATCGATCCGGTCGGGACTGTTGCATTGATGATCACGTAATTCTTCAAAACCATCGCCAGCGCGAAGGCTGCCAGCAGAGTGATCACCCAGCTGAGCACTTCGCGCAGAGGCGAAGTGGCTTTCTCCTTTCCCTCACCCTTTGGATCATTATCCATCTTTATTTCTTCTGTCAATATTTCTTTTTTTTCTTCCATAATCACCCTACTCTCTTGGTGCAAACCACCAGTCAATAAAATCTTCCCTGCGGAAAACCAGTCCCACAAGTCCCAGATCCACACGTTCTTTCTGTGTCAGGGTCTGCGCAATAAATTCATTCACAGATACATCAAAATCGCCTTCCAGGCACCAGATACAGCTCACTGTCGGCACATTCTCCTGATTTTTCCAGTCATCTACGAACGAACCGCCGAAATCAACAATCTTATTCCAACGATGCTGCGTATTGATAACCCGCTGCTTGATATTCTCATAGATGACCTCCATCATCCGGTGAACTTTCGGGTGATACATCACAGGCTCAAGAATCCTTAAGAGTCGGTGCTTTGGATTGACACGCAGTTCCAGCGTTCCGTTTGCCGTATTCGTCACCATACAGAAAATCTCGTTATCCGGAAACGTTTCCGGCCGCAGATGATACTGATAACGATATGGTACCACACTTTTTATCATATGGAAATCTGCATCCATTTCTTCATATATAACACCCGGACATTCACTGCTTATCACATAGTGCATGCTACCCTGATAAGGCGCCAGAAGCTGGCAGAACAGATCTCGGTTCTTTTCGAATACAATCAGCTGGTATTCTGCCAGAAAACGCCGGAAATCCATAATATGGTTCTGCCTGTAATATATAAACAGCCCCTTGCTGATAAATGCAATCCTTATGCTTTTTCCGGTATAACCCTGAATAATTGTTGCAACCGGAAGTTCAATCTCTCTCCCTTTTAAATAAACTTCCACTGTGACAGCTTTGCCAAGCAGCTGCATCTCTTCTTCATACTCTGTCAGAACCGGCTGCTGTCCGCTGGCAATATACTGGTTCAGCCCCAGCGGATTGGATGCAAAATGTTCTACAATCCGTCTGCCGATCAGCCTGCGCAGCTCCGTCAGATTTTCATCATGCGCCACATCATCCCTTGCCAGACGCAATGTCAGGAATTTTTTCCGTAAATGCAGATGATACGTCATATGCCTGAGCCACTCCGGTTTTAACCCCAGATCTTTCTTTTCATCGGTCACAAGAAACCCCTGCTGATACAGGCAGGATGTCCCGATCAGTCCCTGATGTTTGGAATTATAAATCCAGATACACCCCTCCATCAGTTCATCCATGATACGAATCGATATGATTCCAAGAATATCCGCGAACGGATTGTCCATGATATGATTCTGTTCCCGCAGCGTCACGCTTTTTTCATCAAAGGAAATCTGAATGGGAAATGGCTGATACAGCATATAGTGCTGTACTGCGTGCACCAGCCTCTGAAGGGACAGATTCTTTGCATATTTCGGCCGTAACACCAGCGTAATTCTGGTTCCGGACTGTTCCCGGTTGGAATTGATATATTCCATCGTTTCCGCCCCTTCAATCCATTTTGCGGTAACCGGCTCTAACGACTGGCGATCCGTAACATTCCACGCGGTATTTACCGATTTGTCCTTTCTCGACTCAATCAACAGTGCCCGTGCAACCATAAATCCGGAAAGCATACCGACTCCAAACTGCGCCACCGGTTCATAATGAAGCTGCTGTGCGGAAAAATCCTCGCTCTGATAAAAACTCACGCCGATTTTGGCAACATACTGCTCAATATCCCTGGCATTGATTCCGATTCCGTTATCCTCAAACACCAGACGCTGCGTTTCGGAATTATACTGAATGGAAATTTGAGGAGAATACGGATTTCGCATGGAATTTAAGGCTCTTGCCTCCTCCATCTCCAGAAACTCTGTTCCCCAGCTCCATTCCAGCGCCGCCCTGGTATTGCATGCATCAATGGCATTTTGAAGAAACTCCCGGATATAAGCATCCGGATCTCCGTAAAACTGCGTACTTGCAAAGGTCGATATGATATTTTCCTGATCCATACCTACTTTGCACTGTTTCATAGCTGTTCCTCATTTAATAAAATTGCCTGAACCACAAACCGCTTATCTGCCTCTTTGCTCACACAGGTTGATAAAGTCAGCAGATGACTGTCCACCGAAAGCTGGATTTTGTCCTTTACCTCCGGCGAATTCTTGGATTTTTTCACAATGCTTTCAAGATAACTTACACGTCCCTCTTTCGTTGAAAAGTCATTGGTGTGCAGAATATGTGCATCGTCCGTCTTATATGCCGCAAAAATCTCATACACGAGCACCTTTTCCTTTGTATACACATATATATACGGAAAATTGTTAAAAAATGTCTGGTCTTCATAGTTGTGGAGAGAAGCAAACATTGTGTCATTGCGCATATTGTGCCCATACACGACGGTATCAAAATCCGTAAACTCTTTACTGTTTGCCTTCTCTGTATAAATACATCCAGGATATCCCCTGGTACCATTCATATTGTAATTCAGATAATAGGAATCATCACTCGGATGCTGTAACACCGGATAATCCACCCCGGTTCCCGGAATGTAGATCCATGCGTAAATATCCTGATTGACTCCCTTTAATTTTTTCCAGTTTAAATTTTTCTGTGGAATTTCTATTCCTTTTTGTTCCAGTTCGCTGTCTTCGGTCTGCACTTCCTGTGCCACATTCTCCGTCTCAGTCTGCGTATCTGACGGAATATGGATCTGATTATCATTCACCTGATTCTGCAGATCATTTACCTGGGCAGAAAGCTTTTCATATTCTTTCTGTGCATTCTTCTGAACCATCCAGCTTCTTCCAAATATTATGAGTACCACGATCAATACAACTGCCAGAACAATGGTCAGAATTTTATAGATATTGATCGTTCTGTCGTTCTTTCTCTGTCTTTTCATAAAATAGTTTTCTTTCTTTAAAATTGAGGCAGGGCGGCAGATTCCATTCCACCGCCCTCACGTGATGCCATGCATCACCGATCCATAGACCTACATGCTAAATAAAATTGTATCCAGTGAGATTAATTCTTACGTGCTTTTCTTCCGCATACAACAATACCTGCTGCCGCAAATACTGCAACGAACGGAAGTGCCGGAAGCGCTGCCCCGGTTTTTGGAGATGTCTTATAGGAAACAGATCCGGAAACGGATGTTCCTTTCTGACTTCCTGCTCCACTTTTGCCATTGACACGGGCAGAAGAACTCTTTGTGGAAGTATTCCGTACGGAATTCTTTCCATCGGTATAACCATCTGTATAACCGTCATCATAATCATCCTCGAAACTGTCCTCTCCATCGTCATAAGACTGTGGATAGTTTACTGTCACATTCTGATTTACACTAACCGGATTATACTGATTATTGGTCTGTGAGTTGTTCTGGTTGTTGTTGTTTGTCTGGCTGCTGCTGTTGGAATTGTCATTTACATTGGAATTTGTATTTGATCCCTGGGAATTTTCATCCTTTGACGGATCTGTTGTAACGGTAGGATTCACATTTGAACTGTACCTTACAACTATAACCGGTGAAAATGAATACAATGTAACCGTGACTTTGCCATTGGAAACGCTGTCCGGCTTTACAGTCTGCCAGCTTCCGCTTTTTAATTTATGTAATACATAAACATTGTCTCCAGCCTTAATTCCACTTGCACAAATCGTTACTTTGATTCCTTTGGATGTATTCGTTGCAGACGGAACACTGATATCAGACATGGCCATGACGGTTGCACTTCCGTTCTGTGCACTTGCCACAGCATTTGCCTGACGGTTTCCCTCGCGGTAAACATCTTTGTCCACACCCTTGGAAGAAACCGTGATAAGCTCATTGTTTGCATTATAACCGCTGCTTTCAACGGTTGTTGCCTTATTCAGCTCATTGGTTCTTTGAACCAGTGCCGTATCACTTGTTGGTGATGGATCTGCAAACACGGTTGTGCCCATTGTAAATACCAGCATCATAGCTGTCACAACTCCTGTGAAAATTTTCTTTTTCATCGCAATCTACCTCCTTTCCACGTAATATAAACTGCATGTAACTCTATCTATATCAAGTGCGCGCGCACTGGATACCTTATTGTACGGGTGTATAAAACACCTTCATAATGAGTTCTTCCATGGCATCTTCATCGACATGGTACTCCTCATACCGTTTCCCGTCAATCGGCTTTCCCTCCACCGTTTTTCCGGGAACCGTATACATCTGGTCTTCTGAAAAACCGTAATTCATCAGCTGCTCAATCATACTTGTGAAATCCACACTGGTTACCAGATAATCGGAAACAGAATTGTAAATTTCTGTCACCTGATCCGGGTTTTCTGTGGATACTTTTTTTAATTTATCCATATAGGCAACAATATACTGTTCTTCGCGCTGCAGACGCTTTGTTGCACTGTCATATTCTTCGGTATCCCTTCCATGCAGGTAATAATAAGCCTGCGTCCCATTCAGGGTTACTTTTTGCCCTTTCTTCAAATTCACACCGGCTTTTGGAAACGAAATATCCTGCTGTACAGTCACTTCCACTCCTCCCACAGCATCATTCATCTGTGGGATTCCCCCCATATTCATCGCAAGATAACCGCTGATCGGAATATTTTGAAACAGGCCGGAAACCGCATCCACGGTTTTGCTGCAGCTGAGGCGCTTACCGTCCCCGAATGCATGCTGCAGACAGATCTGAGTTTTAAGCGGTCCCATATCAATACCTTCTTCATCACACAATTCGATATCTGCCATCGTGTTTCGATTGATGGAAATGACCTGCAGCTGCTCTGTTTTGTTGTTTACAACAAGAAGAAACAGTGCATCGGACTGCCCGCCTTGGGTATAATCGCTGCTTTGCTGTACCGGACCATCGATATCAACCCCCATCATGAGGTAGGTTTTGATATCTGTATTATACAGATACTCTTTTCCCTGATAAGCAACTACACCCTCCTGCCACTTTTCCTGACCGGAATCCTGTGTGGTATCTGTCTGCCCCGCAACCTGCTGCTCATAAGAATTTTCTGTATCATCTGCAATGTGGAAGCCGGCATTTTCCGCCTTCGTTTTGACCCCTGCCACAATCACAAGTGCAAGAATCACCACCATCATTCCGGACATAAAATACAATGCATTATGAAGTTTTGTCGATGGTTCATGCATTCTTCTCATGATGTTCTCCGTAATTTCCATAATAGCTGCCATAGTAGCCGCCATAGTAGCCGCCCTCATAGCCGCTCTTCTTCATCCGTACTTTGTTCAGTACCGCACCAAGTACCCTCACTCCGGAAGCTTCCAGCTGCTTTTTGACCGTCTGAATCAGGCGTCCGCTTGCCATGCCCTGGGCAACAACAAGAATCGCACCATCACAGTGTTTCGCAATCACCGCTGCATCAATTGCGGCTCCGATCGGTGCACAGTCAAGCAACACATAATCAAAATGTTCTTTTGCAAAATTAAGTAACTCGGTAAAATACTTTTTTTCCAGAATTTCTGTCGGGTTTGGTACTGACGGACCGGCAAAAATCATAAACAGGCCCGGAATCGTTGTACCGTAAAGTACGTCTTCGAGTTTTTTCTGTCCGGACAGAAAATGGGATAATCCGTAGATTTCTCTTCCATCCGAAGCCACTGCCCGTAATCGTCCCACGTATACGGATTTACGCATATCGGTATCGATCAGCAATACACGTTTGCCGGATTCCGAAAAAGAACGTGCCAGATCCATCGTCACGGTACTTTTCCCTTCGTTTGGCATGGCAGACGTCACAACGATGGTGCAGATATCATCTCCGCAGAACTGGATATTGGTTTTTAATGCCCGGAGTGATTCTTTCATCGTATAATTTTGTTTTTTCAGATTCTCAAATGTTACCGATTTCATTTCTTTTTCTTCCTTCTCTTACGCTTGCGCTCTTTTTCCCCATCGTATTCGGCTTCTTCCAAAGGAAGCGTACCAAGAACATTCAGCCCCAGCTTCCTTTGTACATCATCTGCATTCATAATCGTATCATTGAACAGATAAGCCACCACAATAACCGCAATCGCCAAAAACATGCCAAGTATTCCTCCGACCGCCGTATTTTTCATGATATTCGGGCTGACCGGTTCTCCGTCGGAATATCCCTTTTGAATGATATTCGGTGCATCCTGATCCATTTTCTGTTGGATAAAGGCCACACTGACACGCGCAATCTCATCCGCAATCTTTTTTGCCATGGATGGGTTTGCATCGCGCACCGTAATCTCGAGGATTCGCGAGTTGGAAGGATTATTCAGGGTAACTTTTTTCTTCAGGGAACTGTAGGTCTCGTCCAGTCCGAGATTCTCAATTACCTGCTCAAGCACGGGACGCCCCTCTACGATAACCATATAATCGTTTGTCAGACTTGTACCTGTCTGTATATCCGCAAGACTTGTAATCGACATGCTTTTGGACAATACATAAAACTGGGATGTTGACTCATATTGCGGCACCATTACAAACCTGCTGATACAATATGCGGTCACGGCTCCGATAATCAGTGCAAACAACACCCATTTCCAGAAAGAAAGGATCTCTAAAACGAGATCTTTCAGATCAATTTCAATTTCATCATCATTTTCAATTACAATACGTTCCTGTTGTAACTGCTGCTCCATATCAATGCTCCATTACTAACTATTTCATTTCTCCGGTCAGAATCTTTGCCGGATGATTCACCAAAAGCTGATCCGCATATTCCCTGCCAAATTTTTTTTCGATCAGCTCATAACATTTTCCCATATGATTGGCACGGTTTTTTATTCCATGGCTGTCCGATGCAATCGCATCCACACATTCTGCCTTCAGCATCTTTTTACAGTATTTCTTTGGACCCATACCCTCAAGTCCGAGTACCGCATCCGCATTCACCGTAATCCATGCCCCAAGATTGCGCAGCTCCTCTGCCAGCTGTAAATCTGCAAGTGCTCCATACCGCTCCACATGTGCAAATACCGGAATATATCCGTGCAGAACCAGTTCCTGCGTCATCTGGTAAATATAGGCATATTCACTGTCGTGCGAATACTCACACAACACATACCGCGAGCCGGCCATTGTCCGGCATCTGCCACTGTCAAGTGCCTCGACAATATGACTGTTCACATGGTATTCGGTGCCCAGTGCAAGATAAATTCCAAGTTTCTGTGCATACGGCTCCAGAATACGGAAATGTTCTTCAATTTCTTCCTTCGGATAAGCAAACATGCCGTGCCGGTAATGCGGTGTCAGGATCATTGCAGAAATGCCCTGCTCTTTTGCTGCCTCAAGCATCGCCACAGATTCTTCTATTGTTTTTGCTCCGTCGTCTACTCCGTACAGAAGGTGACAGTGAATATCGATCATGGTTTTCCTTGCCTTTACTTTTTTATACTTTATTATACTATATCGACCATTTTCTTGCAATCTTTGAGCCGTTTTTCCCTCTTTTGACACAACTTTTTGTATTTCTCGAATTTCCACAATTGATTTCCCGGCAAACATAGCGTATAATGGTCATGAAAAGCGAATAACACTTGACAAACTTCGGTTTTCGGGGTACGCTTATATGAGTCCATATAAGGACGGTACAATATTTGACCATCAGGCTCAGGCGGTGAGAGTACCGCACGCATAAACAAGTAGGCTTTATTCTCTGAACTGTCAGTATTACAGCTCAGTATGTCATAGATTTCATTGATCTGTTTTTTACAGCAAGCGCGATTGTCCAGCGCAGGGATTTGTTTTCACAACATGACATGCTGCCTGTTGAAAACGCAGTACAGCAGATGCGGACTATTTGGATCAGGAATTCCTGCGGAGGGTTCCGGTATCCGTCGTGTGCTCACACCCCTGCCGGAGAGGTTAAACTCCGGAACTGCCTAGCAAGTCCGAATACAATTGAACAGAACAAACATATATTTATCTAAAAACCCTATGCATTATGCATAGGGTTTTTTGTTTCTTCTTTTCTGTTGTCCGTTACAAAGTAATGATTCCAAGTGCATTTAATACCGAACTGAATAAAATCAGCAGTAGCAGTATCGGTGCAACATACTTGATCAATACAATATACAGTTTCTTACTCTTAAATTTCTGTGTGGAAGATTCCACTTCATCCATAATCGTCTCTGGTTTCACAATAAAACCGACAAATACACAGGTCAGGAATGCCACAATCGGCATAAGGACACTGTTGGATATAAAATCGAAGAAATCCAGAATACTCATTCCGTGAATGGAAAACCCACTCCAGATTCCAAATCCAAGAGAAGACGGAATTGCCATCAACACCGTATAAACGGTTACACAGACCGTAATAAATTTACGGCTCTTTTTTGTCTTATCCACGAAAATGGAAACCACTGTCTCCATCAGGGAAATGGACGATGTCAGTGCAGCAAACAATACCAGCACAAAAAATACCGTTCCGATCAGGTGTCCTCCCGCCATACTGTCAAACACTTTTGGCAGTGTAATAAACATTAGTGTCGGTCCTGCCTTCAGCGATACCTGATCTCCACCGGAAAACACAAACACGGACGGTACAATCATCAGTCCTGCCAGAAATGCAATTCCGGTATCAAAGATTTCGATATTCCGCACACTGCTCTCTATATCCTCATTTTTCTTCATATAGGAGCCATATGTAATCATAATGCCCATCGCCAGCGACATGGAATAAAACAGCTGTCCCAGTGCCGCCAGGAAAGCATTCGCACTGATCTTGGAAAGATCCGGCTTTAAGTAGTAGACAATTCCTGCCCCTGCTCCCGGACGGGTCACAACAAATACCGCAATAATAACGGAAAGAACTACCAGAAGCGGCATCAGCACTTTGCTGATATTTTCAATTCCTTTATTTACGCCAAGCAGAATCACAACCGAAGTGGCAAGGATAAAAATTACCAGCCACATCACCGGTTCCCCGGTCTTTGCAATAAAATTTGAAAAATAATCATCTGCTGCCGCTGCATTTCCGCTTCCTGTAAGAAATGCCCATGCAAATTTGATGACCCATCCACCGATCACACAGTAATACGGAAGAATGATAATCGGCACAATGCTGGCAAGAATTCCAATAAAACCGCACTTTTCATGCAGTGTGCTGAATGCATACAGTGCACTTTTCCCGGTTTTTCTGCCCAGTGCAATTTCTGTGATCATAAGTGCAAATCCAAACGTAACCGCAAGGATCACATAGATCAGTAAAAAAGAACCTCCACCGTATTTTGCGGCAAGGTAAGGAAACCTCCACAGATTTCCAAGTCCGACAGCAGATCCCGCAGCGGCAAGAATAAAGCCCATTTTGCTGGAGAAACTGCTGCCATGTTTTTTGTGTTCGTTCATAACAGCCCCCTTAATCATAGTTTCAGGAGGCAGACCGTTTATAATTTAAACCGATATCCGACTCCCCAGATGGTCTCGATGTACTGCGGCTTGTTCGTATTCATCTCAATCTTCTCTCGAATCTTTTTGATGTGTACGGTAACCGTTGCAATATCACCGATAGATTCCATATCCCATATTTTACGGAACAATTCCTCTTTTGTAAATACATGATTTGGATTCTCTGCCAAAAAAGTCAGCAAATCAAACTCTTTTGTCGTAAACTGTTTCTCTTCTCCATTGACCCATACCCGGCGCGCCGTCTTGTCTATTTTAATGCCCCGGATCTCAATGATATCATTCTGTGGCATATTGCTGCCGATCAGTCGCTCATACCGTGCCAGATGTGCCTTCACACGGGCTACCAGTTCACTCGGGGAAAACGGTTTTGTCACATAATCGTCTGCCCCCAGTCCGAGCCCGCGAATCTTGTCAATATCATCCTTTTTTGCAGAAACCATAAGGATTGGTGTATTCTTTGTCTCACGGATCTTTTTACAGATTTCGAATCCATCCACTCCCGGAAGCATGAGATCTAAGATAAACAGATCAAACTCCTCATGCAGGGCTCTTTCGAGTCCTTTGGTTCCGTCATTTTCAATTTCCACTTCAAAGCCACTCAGTTCCAGATAATCTTTCTCCAGATCTGCAATAGCCACTTCATCTTCAACGATCAGTATTCTGCTCATTTGCTGTTACCTCCTGATATTTGCGTATTACAAAGTACATGGTAGTGCCGGAATCTTCTTTGCTGGTTGCCCAGATTTTCCCTCCATGATCCTCTATGATCTTTTTTACAATGGAAAGTCCGATTCCGCTGCCACCGGTTGCCGAATTTCTCGAAGCATCTGTCCGGTAGAACCGGTCAAAAATATATGGCAGATCTTTCTGGGCGATTCCCCTTCCATTGTCTTCGATTTCTACCTGAATAAAATCCCCGACATCCTTAATCCGGATGTTGATGAATTTTTCCGTTTTATTCATATATTTTACGGAATTTCCTATAATATTATTGATTACTCTGCGCAGCTGCTCCGGATCTGCAATAATCTGGGTATCCGGTGTTGCATAATTAAAATAGGACAGGGCAATCCCCTTTGCCTCCAGATCCAGTCCGATTTCTTCCACACAATCCTTAAAATATGCGGCAACATTCAGCTTTGCAAAATCATATGGAATACGGTTGGTGTCGATCTTGGAATACAGTGTCAGTTCATTGATCAGTGTATCCATCTCATTTGCTTTGTTGTAAATGGTACGGATATACTTATCTAATTTCTCCGGCGTATTGGCTACTCCATCCATGATGCCTTCCGAATAGCCCTTTACCGCCGTAATCGGTGTTTTCAGGTCATGGGCAATGTTGCTGATCAGCGTGCGGTTTTCTTTTTCGTTGCTTAGTTTTTCCTCTGCATTATCTTTTAAGCGCTGACGCATCTGTTCAAAGGTCGTGCAAAGTTCCCCGATCTCATCGTCGCCTCCGGTATCCAACGCAAAATCGAGATTTCCTTCTTTGATATTTTCTGCCGCAACGCGCAGTTTCTGGATCGGTGTAATCATGCTCCGGTAGATCCACACAATCATCATGATCGCTGTCAGTAACAGAATGATTACCACACAGATAATCCCCCATAAAATAAACTGGCGGATCTCCTGCCCGGTAGCATCAAAAGACGTGACTATATACGCCGTACATTTTTCTCCCGAATCCAGCTTAAAATCTGCCTGTTTTACCAGAATTTCATCGTCCCGGTCGATATATTTGTCCACTCCCTGTTTCGAACTGTTTGCCCCATATACCGGAAGTTCCGAAAGAATCTTTTCATTATCACTTCCCCCATTGAAAGAAATATTCTCCCCGATTCTTACCACCAGATAGGAATATTTCTGTTCCAGGCTCTCATTGATCTCACTAAGATACGAAACGTCCTCCATTTTTGAAGGAGATAACTTTATGGTCTTTTTGATCTTTTCAAAATCCGGTGCAGTATAACGGTTTAACATCGGTACAGAATTGATAATACTATAGGCATCCGCATTCTTAATTCCATACGTCTGCTCGATCACATGCGACTGAAAATTACAATAGGCGCTGATCGTGGCAATCGCCAGGATCGATGGCACAAAGATAATAATACAGAACGAAATGATCAGTTTGGTTTTTATCTTCATTCGTATTCCTTCCCTGTAAAAAAAATAAGACACAGAACAAACTCTGTGTCTTATTATATCATTCTTTTATAAAAAATTATGTAAACTTTTCATAAATTAAAGGTACTTCTTTAAAGCCTCTGCCTTGTTTGTTGCCTCCCATGGGAGATTTAAGTCATTGCGTCCGAAGTGACCATAAGCAGCTGTCTGACGGTAAATCGGACGGCGCAGATCCAGCATCTTGATAATTCCTGCCGGACGAAGATCAAAGTTCTCACGTACAATCTTTACCAGCTCATCATCTGCGATCTTTCCTGTACCGAATGTATCAACCATGACAGAAGTAGGCTGTGCAACACCGATGGCGTAAGATAACTGAATCTCACACTTATCAGCAAGACCTGCTGCAACAATGTTCTTTGCAACATAACGTGCAGCATATGCTGCGGAACGGTCAACCTTTGTGCAGTCTTTTCCGGAAAAAGCTCCGCCGCCGTGACGTGCATATCCACCATAGGTATCAACGATGATCTTACGACCGGTCAGACCTGCATCTCCGTGTGGTCCGCCGATTACGAAACGTCCGGTCGGATTGATAAAGAATTTGGTATCTCCATCGATCAGCTCCTTTGGAAGGATCGGATCAAAGACATATTTCTTAATATCCTCATGGATCTGTTCCTGGGTAACGTCCTCATCATGCTGGGTAGATAAAACAACTGCCTCAAGTCTCTTTGGCTTTCCTGCTTCATCATACTCTACAGAAACCTGTGTCTTTCCATCCGGACGAAGGTAGGTAAGTGTTCCGTCTTTACGAACCTTTGTAAGCTGTAATGCCAGCTTGTGTGCCAGTGAAATCGGATATGGCATAAATTCCGGTGTCTCATTGGTTGCATATCCAAACATCATTCCCTGATCTCCGGCGCCGGTATCCAGATCATCTGTCAGCTCGCCCTCTTTTGCCTCAAGTGCCTTGTCAACACCCATGGCAATATCTGCGGACTGCTGATCTAAAGCTACCATAACCGCACAGGTATGTCCGTCAAAACCGGTCTTTGCATCGTTGTATCCGATCTCGTTTACAGTCTTTCTTACAATTGCAGGAATATCAAGAGTTGCCTTTGTTGTAATTTCTCCTGTAACAAGTACGAAACCGGTACAGCTTGCTGCCTCACAGGCTACACGGCTCATCGGGTCCTGCTCCATGCATGCATCCAGAATGGCATCTGAAATCGCATCACACATTTTGTCAGGATGTCCTTCTGTAACGGACTCTGATGTGAATAATAATTTTTCCATTGCTTTTTGTTTCTCCTCTCTTGTTTTATACAGAAAAAAAAAAAACCGCCTCGCAGCGGATTGATCTAAAGATAATCAAATCCCCTTATTGTTCGATTAACTCGCTCAGGTTGGCACCTTCCAAAACAGGGGTTGCCGTGACTTCACAGATCCTATGTATCTCCATCACTCTGAATAAGAGAAAGCTTACAATATTAAATTTGAAATATCCAAGTGCTACCATACTCCAGTTTCTTTCATCTGTCAAGCCCTAAAAGATTGACTTTTGCGTGAAATAATTCTATACTTTTGTATATACGTTACATACGGAGAGATAAAAAATGATAAAAATTGAGACAAAACAACTACAGGAAGGTGCCATCCTTGCACAGCCTGTGATCACACCGCTTGGACAGCCGTTGGCTCCCGCCGGTTCTGCTGTAACCCGTCAGCTGATCAACCGCATGAAACTGTACCGTGTGGAATATGCAGAAATTGAGGGCGAAGAACCTGCTCCGCAGGAGGAGGCTCCAAAGCCTGTAAAAGAAGCAAAAACATACGCCCAGGAAAGCAAAACACACTCACAGAAAGTCGCCGGTTCCAGTGAATTCCGCACGTTCCAGATTGAGTATGTTCAGGCAATTGAGCTGATGAAACAGATGTATACCGCAGCCATCAAGGATAACAAACCGATTGACTCGCAAAAACTTCTGGGCAGTGTCGCAGATCTGTTCCAGTCCCGCAACACCATCGTTGAAATGTTTGATATGCTTTACAACATGCGTACTGTGGCCGATTCGGTTTATGCGCACAGTCTCAACGTTGCACTCATTTCACGAATGATCGGCCGCTGGCTGCGTTTTGAACGTCACGATCTGGACATTCTTACGCTTGCCGGACTGATGCACGATATCGGAAAACTGCTGATTCCTTCCGATATCTTAAATAAGCCGGGATCTCTGACCGATGAGGAGTTTGCAAAAATCAAACAGCACCCGGCACTCGGATACGAGATTTTAAAACGTCAGCCGGATCTGGATTCCCGTATCAAAAAAGCTGCCCTGATGCATCACGAGCGCTGTGATGGAAGCGGCTATCCGACCGGATTGACGGAAGATTACATTGACAATTTTGCAATGATCGTTGCAATTGCCGATGTGTACGATGCCATGACAGCGGCACGTTCCTATCGCTCTCCGTTGTGTCCGTTCGAAGTGATCAGTAAATTTGAAGAAGATGGTTTCCAGAAATACCATACAAAATATATTCTGGTTTTCTTAAAGCAGATTGCCAGCACTTACCAGAGTAACCGCGTCATCTTAAGTGACGGAAGGGGATGTACCATTGTCATGTTAAATCAGAATGCACTGTCCCGTCCGATTGTCCAGTTTGATGATAAATCCTGTCTGGATCTTTCCACCGCCAGCCGCGACCTCTATATCAAAGCGGTTTTATAAATTTTTCAAATGAAAAGGGAGTGTGAAAACATACCAATGTTTTTCACACTCCCTTTTTTACCCATTCTTTTTATTTATGAAACTTTCAGAATAAACTTCTGAATTTCTTTTTCATCCGATACCTTTTCAATCTGTGCCCCAATGCCGCGCAGCTTCTGATCAAATTCTTCGTATCCACGCTCGATAAAATAAATATCATCAATCACCGTAATTCCCTCTGCCACCAGACCGGCAATCACCAGCGCTGCTCCCGCACGCAGATCCGGCGCATTCACCCTGGCACCTGTATAACGGGTCACTCCATTGATAATGGCAATATTGCTCTCTACCTTGATATTGGCTCCCATACGCGTCAGTTCATCCACATATTTGAAACGGTTTTCAAAAATGCTCTCCGTAACTGTACTGGTTCCCTCTGCAATTCCCAGAATTACTGCCATCTGTGGCTGCATATCTGTCGGGAATCCCGGATACGGAAGTGTTGTCACCTGTGTGTGATGCAGTTTTCCATCCGAAATAATCCGAACCGCATCATCGAACTCCTCAACTTTGCATCCTGCCTCCACAAGTTTGGCGGTTGTTGCTTCCAGATGTTTCGGAATAACATCCTTTACCAGCACATCTCCCCCTGCTGCCGCTGCCGCAAACATAAAGGTTCCTGCCTCTATCTGATCCGGGATAACCGAATACTCTGTCTTATGCAGCTTCTCCACACCAACAATACGGATGACATCCGTTCCTGCACCACGGATATTCGCACCCATACTGTTTAAGAAATTTGCCACGTCTACCACATGAGGCTCTTTTGCCGCATTTTCAATTACGGTTTTTCCTTCTGCCATGGATGCTGCCATCATAATATTGATCGTTGCTCCAACCGATACTTTATCCAGATAAATATGTGTTCCGTTTAATTTTTCTGCCTCTGCAATAACAAGACCATGTGCAATATCCACTTCTGCTCCCATTGCACGAAATCCTTTGATATGCAGATCAATCGGTCTGCTTCCGATATCGCATCCGCCCGGAAGAGCCACTTCCGCCTTTTTGTATTTTCCAAGAAGTGCACCGATCAAATAATAGGACGCACGGATTCTACGGATAAATTCATTGTCCACCGTCACGTCTTTGATAAATGAACCGTTGATCTTTACGGTATGTGCATCAATACGGTCTACCATTGCACCGATCTCTGCAATCGCCTGCAATAATACATTAATATCTCTCACGTTCGGCAAATTTTCGATTGTAACCGTTTCATCCGTCATGATCGCAGCTGCAAGAATTGCCAGTGCCGCATTCTTTGCCCCGCCGATTTCTACCTCACCATTCAGCGGATTTCCGCCTTTGATTACATATTGTTCCATATCTCACCTCAATAAACGCCCTATTTCGTATAGTACGCTACCCTACTATCTATCCTATTCATCTAGTGTAAATTTGTGATACCATCCACAATCTGTTCAACGGTCTGTTCGATATCCAGCCCCGTCTCCGAAATCCGGATATCCGCATATTTTTCATACAGCGGCGTGCGCTCCAGATACAGATCATATAACGTCTGTCCGTCTCTTAAAACAACACCCCTGCCTTTGATATCTTCCAGACGCTTTTCCAGCTCCGGATATGCCACCTCAAGATATATAACCGTTCCGATTTCCTGCAGATGCTCCATAGCTTCTTTTCCGTAGACGACACTGCCTCCGGTTGCAATAATTGCATGATGTGCCTCAAGCGTCGCATTCACACGGTTTTCTACCTGAATGAACCCTTCGGTTCCCTCTTCTGCAATGATCTCACGAAGCAGGCGCTTCTCCTGCTCCTGAATGACTAAATCTGCATCTATAAACTGATATCCCAGCACCTTAGCAAGGATAACGCCGACGGTGCTCTTACCCACCCCCGGCATTCCAATTAACACAATGTTATCTTTTTGCATTACTGTGTACTCTCTGCATTCTGTGTTTCTGTGGAAGTCTGTGTCTCTGTAGAGGCATTCGGATCCTGCTGTGTCAGAGAATTCTTAAATGAAATCTTTGCAACATTCTTTTTATTGACCTTCCAGCCATCTTTTTTCTGCCAGCCCTCCAGCACTTCATTGTAGTGGTCACTTTTACGTTTGTCAATAATATTCTGACGATTTTTTTCTGTAGCGTCTTTGTCTGTTTCACTGTCCAGACGAACAATATATAATGCACTGTCTGTTTCAATCACATCGGAAGTTTCTCCTTCTTTCAAATCATCCAATGCCTTTTTCACAGATGTATCCAATGTGGAATCATCGGATGCATACGCACCGGTAGTGGTCTGCTGATCCTCATCCTTTGCAGCATCTTCGAGAGTTTTTCCATTCTTTACCGCATCTTCGATTTTGTTTGCGGTCTCCTTCAGCTGCTTTTTCTCGTCATCGGTATATTCTACGGTATTTCCGCTGTCATCCTGATGGGAAGTTGTAGAAATAGTCATCATCGTATAACCGCGCTCATTTGCCTCTTCATCCGTCACATTGGTATCTGCTTCTGCCTCGATGGCTTTCTGCATCTTGCTGCGGATGGTGTAGAGCGTAAGCAGTTCCTCCACGGTATCTTCGTCTGCAGTCATCTCCTTGAGTGCCTCGGAAGAATTATCGCTGATAAACTGCTGTGCAGCTTTTTTGATTGCTGCCTTTTCGTCTTTTGTCACACTCACATCATAGTCTTTCATATGTGCCTGTAACGTATACATCTCATGAAGCTGTTCCATAACGGAATCTTTCATGGTGTCTTCCATGGTTGTTCCGTTTCCATATAAATCCTTGCTCCAGAGCTCACTGCTGCTTTTGGCCCCCATCATGCTCTTATAATAATCTTCTACATTTGCCTGCTGATAACGGCATGTAAAGTTTGCCATGCCCATCGTGACGGTCTGATTTTTCATGCTTGCTGCCGTCGCACCTGTATTTATACCACATCCGGTAAAAGCTGCTGCGCAGATTGCACCGGCTAAAATAATCGCTGTAACTTTTTTTGCTTTCATAGTTCCTCCCGGGAGTTTCTTTTCACCTATATACCAGAGTATTATAATTCTTTTCCCTACATCAGGCAAGCACTTTTACGGCTCCGCACACAAAAAAACGTGCATTTGTTCCAATAATTGCCTGAGAACTTCCAGAATTTCCCTGTTCTTTTCCCTTGAATTTGCTCCCAGACGGTAAGTGAAGTACGGTCCCTTCGGATCTGCCGCAAATTTCAGTGATGGAGCAAATGTTTTTACCAGCTCCGGAATACGCTGTGCATGAATCTTTGCTTTTTCGTACATTAGGATTTTTAACAGATCTTCTCTTTGAACAATTTCCTTAATATATACACTGTGGGCAACCGCTTTGAGTCTGGCAATTGTCAGCAGATTCTGCACAGACTTCGGAGGCTCTCCAAAACGGTCAATCAGTTCTTCGAGCATTTCCTCCGCTTCCTCATCCGTTTCAATTCCGGCGATCCGCTTATACATATCCAGTTTCTGCGACTCATTTGCAATATATGTGGACGGAATAAATGCATCCGTCCGGATATCAACGGAAGTCTCAAACTGTTCGGCCGGTGCTTCTCCCCGGGCTTCTTTCACCGCTTCGTGAAGCATCTTGCAGTACAGATCATATCCAACCGCCTCCATGTGACCGCTCTGTTCAGCTCCCAGCAGATTTCCGGCTCCCCGGATCTCCAGGTCCCGCATGGCAATCTTAAATCCGCTGCCCAGATCCGAATACTCCCGGATGGCAGCCAGTCGTTTTTCCGCCACCTCTTTGAGCATTTTGTTTCTGCGGTACATAAGAAACGCATACGCCGTACGATTGGATCTGCCGACCCGCCCGCGCAGCTGATACAGCTGGGAAAGCCCCATATTATCCGCGTCATGAATGATCATGGTATTGACATTTGAGATATCCAGTCCCGTCTCTATGATTGTCGTTGATACCAGTACATCAATGTCTCCATTGATAAACCGGTACATGATATCCTCCAGCTGGTTTTCTCTCATCTGTCCATGAGCAAATGCCACATTTGCCTCCGGCACCAGCTCCTGAATGCGTGACGTCACTTCATCAATATCCCTTACTTTGTTATACACATAATATACCTGTCCGCCACGGGCAAGTTCCCGCGTGATTGCCTCCCGAACCAGTTCCTCATTATATTCCATGACATACGTCTGAATAGGGACACGGTCCATCGGTGGTTCCTCTAAAACGCTCATATCCCGGATTCCGATCAGGCTCATGTGAAGTGTCCGCGGAATCGGTGTGGCAGTAAGTGTCAGCACATCCACATTGGTCTTTAACTGTTTGATTTTTTCTTTGTGAGCCACACCAAACCGTTGTTCCTCGTCCACGACAAGAAGCCCAAGATCTTTAAACTGCACATCTTTTGACAGAATCCGGTGTGTTCCCACAATAATATCCACCTGTCCTTTTTTCAGATCACTGATGGTCTTCTTCTGCTGCGCTGCCGTGCGGAAACGGCACAACAGATCCACCCGGACAGGGAAATCCTTCATTCTCTGGGAAAACGTATTATAAATCTGCTGGGCAAGAATGGTTGTCGGCGCAAGGTATGCCACCTGTTTATTCTCCTGCACTGCTTTGAAAGCTGCACGGATCGCAATCTCCGTCTTTCCGTAACCGACATCCCCGCAGATCAGCCGGTCCATAATCTTATGACTCTCCATATCCCGCTTGGTTGCATCAATGGCAAGCACCTGATCTTCGGTCTCTTCAAACGGGAACAGTTCTTCAAACTCTCTCTGCCATACCGTATCCGGTCCATACATATAGCCATTCTGTTCTTCCCGCTCGGCATATAATTTCACCAGATCCTGTGCAATCTGACGCACGGCTCCACGCACTTTTCCCTTGGTTTTTGTCCACTCCTGGCTTCCAAGTTTATTGAGTTTTGGTTTTCTTGCGTCTTTCCCCGCATATTTCTGGATCTGGTCAAGCTGTGTTGCAAGAATATACAGATTGGAGCCTCCCGCATATTCGATCTTGATGTAATCTTTCACCTTTCGGTCGACTTCTATCTTTTCAATTCCTTTGTAGATACCAAGCCCATGATTTTCATGTACGACATAATCCCCGACACTCAGATCCGTAAACTGCTGGATTTTTTCGCCCTCATAGGTGCGGTGCCGCTTCTTTTTCTTTTTTTCTTCCCCGAAAATATCCGTATCCGTAATCACTGCAAACTGCAGGATCGGATATTCATACCCCTGATGCACTTTTCCGTAGCAGACCATGATCTGTCCTGCCACCAGATCGTGATCGTAATCTTCCGTATAAAAACAGTTGAGTCCTTCGTTTAAAATATCCTCCGCCAGACGCTTCGCGCGTGTGCGGGAACCCGAAAGTAAAATAATACGGTATCCGTTTTTTTTGTATTTCTTCAGGTCTGCGATCAGAAGTTCAAAGCTGTTATTGTATGCGCTTACACTCTTTACATGAATGCCGAACTGCCCATTGGATTTTAATCCGCAGGTCTTGATATCCAGTGCGGAAACCGCACAGCAGGAATATTTTTCAAGCCTTCCCATGATTTCCTTATAGCCAAACAGTTCGTTCATCTGCCCCGGCAGAATATACCCCATTTCCAGACGCTGCTTCATGCTCTCCGAAAATTCCAGTTCCGTCTGCCGTCCGCGTTCCGCGCTCCGGCTCAGCTCATCGAAAAACACAAATGTATCTGCCGGATCAAAATAATCCAGAAGGCTCCACCGTTCCCTGCAGAAATAGGACAAAAAAGCATCCATTCCCGCGGTTTCCGACAATTCTTCCCATTCCTGTGCCAGTTCTTTTGCCTGTGACAGTGCCCGATAGGCTTCCTCGGTTTTCATTTCTTTCCGCAATTTATCGGAAAAAGCTTCTGCTTCCTTTAACAGTCTGCGGATACCTTCTGCTTTCTCTTCGGTCGAAAGAACCAGTTCACATGCCGGATATACCACAAGCTTTTCTATATTTTCAATAGATTTCTGACTCTCCACATCAAAGGTGCGAAGGGTATCTACTTCATCATCCCACAGTTCAATCCGGACCGGATTTTCTTCCGTCAGCGGAAAAATATCAAGAATTCCACCTCTTAATGCAAACTGACCGATATTATCCACCTGATACTGCCGTTCATATCCCATCCGCACCAGCTGTTCCACAAGTGCATCCAGATCCAGGGTATCTCCCTGTGCAATATGCAGCACACTGTCCCACACCTGTGCATCCCTTGGCATCGTATTCATCAGGGCATCAAATGTTGTGATCACCGTCACCTGTTCATTTTCATGAATTGCCCGCAATGCACTGATCCGCTCTGCGGTAAGAAGGTTTCCGCGGATATCCGATTGATAAAACAGCACATCCTTTGCCGGATAGTACACCACTGACGGATCAAAAAAACGGTAGTCGTCATACAATTCTTTCGCTTTCTGCTCATGAAATGTTACGATCAGACGCCGGCTGCGCGTCCTTCCAAGCGTGTAAATCATATGTGGTTTCTGTGCATCAATACAGCCACTGATGGTCACCAGTCCCGGCTGCATGGCCGCTTTTGTCATATCTTCATATCCGCTCAATTCCTGCAACGGTTCTATAAATGCTTTCACTTACTTTGTATTCTCCTGCTTTTTTGCATTAAAATCATTCATTGCCTTGTCTGCTTCTCCCTGAATCATCAGGACTGCTGCATCTTCCGCATCCCGTATGGCTTCTTCCACCCTTGCACGGTCCTCCCCGGAAAAACGGCCAAGCACATGGTCTGCCAGATCCCATCCCTGTGGCTTTTCCCCCACACCGACTTTAATTCGCATAAAGTTTGAGGTTCCCACACTTGAAATAATGCTCTTGATTCCATTATGCCCACCTGCACTGCCTTTTTTGCGCACACGGATATTTCCCGGTGCCAAAGAGATGTCATCAAAAATAATCAGCATTTCACTCTCTGGATCAAGCTTATAGAAATTCACGATTTCTGCGATGCTTTCTCCGCTTAAATTCATATAGGTCTGCGGTTTGGCCAGGATGACTTTTACGCCTTCGATCACACCGCTTCCACACAGCGCTTTATGTTTTTTCTCCGTGATGCTGATGTTGTATTTTTCTGCCAGTGCATCGACGGTATCAAATCCAATATTATGTCTTGTTTTTTCGTATTTCTTGTCCGGATTTCCAAGTCCTGCAATTAAAAACATGTATCCAATTCTCCTTTTATTTGAATTTTTGTCCGTTAATTACGAAAGGTACCGCCGGGTGGCTCCCGAGTGGTGGCTGGGGCTGCCCATCCATAAGTTTCGCAATTACGGATTCAAAAAGTCTGTAATTAAGAAAAGGACCATGGATTACTCCACAGTCCCATTTCTCTTATTTTAATCGTTTATTCCTTCTCCTGCAAGACCTCTTCATACTTTTTCAGTATCAATCCCTGAATCTGATCCCTTGTCGCGGAATTGATCGGATGTGCGATATCCCGGAAATCTCCGTCACCGGCTTTTCTGCTCGGCATCGCGATAAACAATCCTTTTTCCCCTTCGATCACTTTGATATCATGTACGACAAATTCATCATCGATTGTGATAGATACCACGGCTTTCATCTTGCCTTCTTTTTCCACCTTGCGGATTCTAACGTCTGTAATCTGCATATGTATCCCCCTTCTAGTCTCTCCCTAGAGCATATATCTTTCGTTGTTTTCTGCAACAATCCGGACAGCATCGTCTCCGGAATAAAATGTATTTGCCCGAAGCGTTCCATGGCTCTCCACAATGCAGTTTTCTACATGCGTATTATCGCCAATATATGCATCATTCAAGATAATCGAATTCTTGATCACGCAATTTTTTCCTACAAACACTTTCTTAAACAAAACAGAATTTTCTACCCTGCCGTTTATAATACATCCACTGGCGATCAGACTGTTGCTGACATCCGATCCCATATTGTATTTTGCCGGCGGAAGATCATCCACTTTCGAATAAATCTTCGGCTCTTCGCGGAAAAAGTACTTTCTCACATCCGGTTTCAAAAAGTCCATATTTGTACGGAAGTAATCATCTACACTTGCAATATTACTCCAGTAACTATTCAGTTTATATCCATACACACGCTTTACATTGCGGTAACGCACCAGCACATCCGTAACAAAATCAAACCGGTTTTCCTCCGCTGATTTTTCGAGAATTTCGATCAGCTGTCTTCTCCGGATAATATACACTCCTGTGGAAATCGTATTGGATTGTGCCACCAGCGGTTTTTCCTCAAAATCCGTGATCCGGGAATCTTCATTCATACGGACGACTCCGAAACGGCTGACATCCGCATCCGCCGGCATATCCTTGCACGCAATGGTAATATCTGCTTTCTTTGCGATATGAAACTCCAGCAGGTCATTGTAATCCATCTTATACACACAGTCACCGCTGGATATGATCACATACGGTTCGTGACGGTTTTTCAGGAAATCAATATTCTGATACATGGCATCTGCCGTGCCTCGGTACCAGTCACTGTTTTCTGCCGTAACGGTTGGTGTAAACAGATACAGACCTCCCTGTTTTCTTCCAAAATCCCACCATTTTGAAGAACTTAAATGTTCATTCAGTGAACGGGAATTATACTGTGTGAGTACCGCAACTGTCTGTACATGCGAATTGCTCATATTACTTAAGACAAAGTCAATGCAGCGGAAACTTCCGCCGACCGGCATCGCCGGAATCGCACGTTTTCTGGACAGTTCTCCCATCCGGTTGTTATTGCCACCCGCCAAAATAATTCCTACTGCTTTCATTTTCTGTCACCTGCCTTAATGATTACTTCGCCGCCTGCCAATACCCCGTCTGGATAATCTTCTTTTACTGTCACACCGGAAATGGCAGTGTTTTTGCCCACCTTTACATTCTCCGGAACAACAGAATCGTCTCCAATTGTTACCAGCCCAAACGAATAAACACTCTCGTTTAATTTGTTTGGTGCTGCTTCTCCTATTCCCAGTGTTACCCCATCTTCAATTCTGCAGTTTTCTGCAATTATGGATTTGTCGATCGTTACATCCCTGCCGATACTGGTATCCTTCATAATAATGGAATCCCGCACGACAGCCCCTGGTCCGATATATACGTTTGGTCCGATTACCGAATTGATCACCGCTCCATGAATCTCTGCTGCCTCCCCAATAATGCAGCGCTCCACTTTTGCCCCCGGTGCTATGTACTGTGGCTCAATCGTATCGCACTTCGTGTAAATCTTCCAGAATTCCTCGTAAAGATTGAATTCCGGAATCAGATCAATCAGCTCCATATTGGCTTCCCAGTATGAGCCAAGTGTTCCCACATCCTTCCAGTAACCGTTGAACTCATATGCAAAAAGCCTCTTGTTGTTTTTGAAGCAATACGGAATAATATGCTTTCCGAAATCACAGCTCTGCTGATCTTTTAATTCGATAAGAGCATCTCTTAATACTTTCCAGGAGAAAATATAAATTCCCATGGATGCCAGATTACTCCGCGGTTTTTCCGGTTTTTCCTCAAAATCCTGAATCTTTTTGTTTTCATCCGCAATCACAATTCCGAAACGGCTTGCCTCCTCCATGGAAACAGGCATCGTCGCAATCGTCACATCCGCATGATTTGCCTTATGGAAGTCCAGCATAACCTCATAATCCATCTTATAAATATGATCTCCGGAAAGGATCAGAACATATTCCGGATTATAACTTTCCATATAGCGCAGATTCTGATAAATGGCATTGGCTGTACCGGTATACCATTCACTGTTATTGCTTCTCTCATACGGTGGAAGTACGGTCACTCCACCATTGTTCCGATCGAGATCCCACGGAATGCCGATGCCGATATGTGTATTCAGCCGGAGTGGCTGATACTGCGTCAGCACACCAACCGTATCAATTCCGGAATTGATACAATTGCTGAGTGGAAAATCGATAATTCTGTACTTGCCGCCAAATGCTACTGCCGGTTTGGCGACGTCCGATGTCAGAACTCCAAGTCTGCTGCCCTGACCGCCTGCTAAAAGCATGGCTATCATTTCTTTCTTAATCACGTCATCACTCCTCGTCTGTTCTAAATATTATGTTTGTTTCTTACTATTACCGTAGTATATCATATTATCCTTTTATGTACAACAGTTTATACAAAAATGCTGAGTTTTTTTGTTGTTTTTTGGCAAAATGCACAACATATTTTCGGGTGCGCCTTTGGTTACAGAGTGGTATAATAGAAAAAAATTATAAAATAGGTAGGTAATCCTGATGTATAAATTAAAATTTAATGATCCCATTCATATTCACTTTATCGGAATTGGCGGAATCAGCATGAGCGGACTCGCTGAAATTCTTCTGGAAAAAGGCTTCACTATTTCTGGGTCCGATGCAAAAGAATCCGATCTTACCCGCATGCTCGCATCCAAAGGTGCTCAGATTTTTTATGGACAAAGTGCTGAAAATATCATTCCCGGCATTGATCTGGTTGTCTACACAGCCGCAATCCATCCGGATAATCCGGAATTTGCAGAGGCCAGATCCCAGGGACTGCCAATGCTCTCCCGTGCAGAACTGCTTGGACAGATCATGGACAACTACAACAATTCCGTTGCCGTTGCCGGAACCCACGGCAAAACAACCACAACTTCCATGATCAGTGAGATTCTTCTTGCTGCGAAATCCGATCCGACCATCACTGTTGGCGGAATTCTTCCCTCTATCGGAGGAAACCTGCGTGTCGGTCATTCCGGAATCTTTGTTTCGGAGGCCTGTGAATACACCAACAGTTTCCTGAATTTCCGTCCAAAATACAGCATCATCTTAAATGTAGAAGCAGAACATCTGGACTTTTTCAAGGATATCAACGACATCCGTCGTTCTTTCCGTAAATTTGCCGGCAATACACTGGCAGACGGAGCAACCATTATCAATGGAGAAATTGCAGACCATCAGGAACTGACCGACGGACTTCCACAGCAGATCATCACCTACGGTTTTGATGATTCCTGTGAATATTATGCAGATAATCTGACATATGATGACAAAGCCTGTCCTTCTTTTACCGCCATGCACAACAAAGAGGCCATCTGTGAAATCAAACTTGCCGTTCCCGGACGACACAATGCCGGAAATGCCATGGCCGCCATCGCCCTTGCCTGTACCATGGGAATCAACACAGATGCCATCATCAGAGGTCTGGACGCTTTCCACGGTGCCAACCGCCGTTTCCAGTACAAAGGAACCGTAGACGGTGTCACCATCATTGACGATTATGCACATCATCCGACAGAGATCCGCGCTACACTGACCGCCGCGCAGAAATATCCGCATAAGCGCCTGGTGCTGGTATTCCAGCCACATACCTACTCCCGCACCAAAGCTTTTCTGGATGATTTTGCCGAAGTACTTTCCATGGCAGATGTCATTGTTCTGGCAGACATCTTTGCTGCCCGCGAACAGAATACCTTCGGTGTAAGCTCGAAAGATATTCTGGAGCGCCTGACAGCCAAAGGAAAAGACGCGCACTATTTTCCTTCTTTTGAAGAGATCGAAAAGTTTTTATTAAAAAATTGTATGAACGGAGATCTGTTGATAACCATGGGAGCCGGAAATGTCGTAGAAATCGGCGAATCCCTCCTTGGAAAATAACTTATCCACATTATCCACATAGAAACGTTGATTCTTTCTTCGTTCTGTGTGGATTTTTTGTCTATATTTATCCACTCCTTTCCGTTTTGAATTTGTACGTTTTGGTGGACTTATCCACTTTATCCACAATGTTGTTCACAATCAGTATCCCCCAGATTACCAGGGATTTACGGGTGTTTTTCTTCTTCCATTTGGAAAATGATTGTGCTATAATCACAAATGCATAATAAGAAAGGTACTATGACATATGATAAACATTCAGCTGCACAATGATTGTCCAGCCACGGACACAATCGTTCCCAACCAGTTTATTGACCGCTTTATGCCGTCAGCAAACGGGGAATTTGTTAAGGTATATTTATATTTATTACGGTGCATCCATTCTCATGCATCAAATTGTACAATTTCTGAAATTGCTGACAAATTTAACAATACAGAAATGGACATTCAGCGTGCACTGCGTTACTGGCAGAAAGAAGGACTCCTCTCTCTGGAGGAAACCGCCGACGGTAAATTGTGCGGAATCGGTCTTCTTCCGTTTCCGGAAGATTCCACAGACACGGAAGAGGCATCTTCCTCTCCTGCCCCGTCTGCTGTTTCTCCGAAAGAAACACCGGCATCCGCTGCAAAGGAAACGTTTTGTGCCTCCCAGCCTGTGAATCAGCCGCAGGAACCGCAGATCCGCCATTATACGCTGGATGAAATCGCAGAATTTCAGAAAAATCCGGATATTCAGGAAATGCTTTTTGTCGTGGAAACCTATATCCGGCATCCATTCAGTGAGAATGATATCAACACGATCTTATTCTGGCATGAAGATCTTCACTTTTCTGCCGAACTGATCGTCTATCTGGTGGAATATTGCGTCAGCAAAGGACATACAAATCTTCGTTATCTGAATAAAGTGGCACTGGCATGGCATGAGAAAAAAATTACTTCTGTGGAACAGGCCAAAAGTGAAGCCGCCGTCCGCAGCAAAGCGTACTACGCCGTCATGAAAGCTTTCGGCATCACAGGAAGAAACCTTATCGATTCCGAAACAGCCATGATCCGCAAATGGACCAAAGAATACGCTTTTGATCTGTCATTGATCCAGGAAGCCTGTGCCCGCACCATTTCCAGTACCGGTCAGTCAAGTTTCAGTTATGCCGATTCTATTCTGACCAGCTGGTATAACGACAAGGTACATTCTCTGGAAGATGTCAAACGCCTCGACGCCACCCATCAGCAAAAGAAAAAGGAGAGAGCCGCAGTGAAAGCAAATGCAGCCGCTTCTCCGAAGAAAAACAATTTTAATAACTTTGAATCCCGTGAAAATGACTATAAGAGTCTGGAAGCCATGCTTTTAAACTCTCCGATCCGGTCATAATCACTCCCATATCATCTGTTGAGCAATAAAAGGAGAATCAAATGCCGCTTTCCAATGCACAGTATGATGAGATCATGCATGAATACGATGAGCGCCAACTGCATAACCGTCATATTCTCGAAACACGGCGTGCGGAGGTTTTAAAAAAGCTTCCCCGTCTGAAGGAAATTGATGCAAGTGTTGCATCTTCTTCCGTCCGTCAGGCGCGTCTGCATCTTGATGGAGACACCAATGCACTGGCCTCCTTAAAGCAGGAATTAAGTGCTCTGTCTCTGGAACGGCAGCAGCTCCTTACTGCAAGCGGGTATCCGGCAGACTATCTGGACCCGGTTTATACCTGTCCGGATTGCAAAGACAGCGGGTATATCGACGGGAAAAAATGCCACTGTTTTAAACAGGCAATTATCAATACCGTCTATGCCCAGTCCAACATTCGCCAAATACTCCGTATTGAAAATTTTGACAATTTCCGCTACGATTTTTATTCGAAAGAGGAAAAAAATCCGCTGACAGGACTTTCTTCTTATGAAACCGCACAAAAAGCGGTGCGGGAATGTCATTATTTTATTGACGATTTTGATCACAAGCCAAAAAATCTGCTGTTTTACGGAAAAACCGGTGTCGGAAAAACTTTTCTGACAAACTGTGTTGCCAAAGAACTTCTTGACCACGGATATTCCGTAATTTACTTTACAGCATTTCAATTATTTGATATATTAAGCAAAGGTGTGTTTGAAAAAGATTCCGATGCAATTGCCACACACCAGAATATTTTCGACTGCGATTTGTTAGTCATCGACGACCTGGGAACAGAACTGATTAACTCTTTTACCTCTTCCCAGCTGTTTTTGTGTGTGAATGAACGGCTGATCCGGCAAAAATCCACCATTATTTCTACCAACCTGAGTGTGGAACGGATCAAGGAGTCCTATTCTGAACGAACATTTTCACGTATTTTAGATTCCTATACTTTTATCAATCTGTTCACAGAAGAAGATATCCGCAAACAGAAACGCACACGTATCATTTCCAGATAATACCCCATAGCTATGGGTCTATTATATGCATATATGTTTATCAATTAATTTAAACCTGGAGGAAAATCATGCCAAACGACGAAAGAATTTTGGAAACCATGCCAACCGGTACTCTCGGACTGATTCCGACTGCAAGCTGTATGGAATTAGGAAAAAAAGTAGACAGCTATCTGTCCACCTGGAGAGAGCATCGCGAACACGAGCATCACAACGATATTGCTTTCAAGGAATATCACAAAGAGAGCTACATCATCGAGCCTCATATTCCACGATTTGGTTCCGGAGAAGCGAAATGTGTTATCAATCAGTCTGTCCGGGGCTATGACCTCTATATCATGGTAGATGTTACGAACTACAGCATGACCTATTCACTCTGCGGACATACCAATCATATGTCTCCAGATGATCACTTTGCGGATTTAAAGCGTGTCATTGCTGCAGTCGGCGGAAAAGCCCGCCGTATCACTGTCATTCTTCCATTCCTGTACGAAAGCCGTCAGCACAGAAGAACTGCCCGTGAATCTCTTGACTGCCCATTAGCACTGCAGGAGCTTTACAATATGGGAATCGACAACATCATCACATTTGATGCTCACGATCCTCGTGTTATGAATGCTATTCCTCTGAATGGCTTTGAGAATGTAATGCCTTCCTATCAGTTCATCAAAGGTATCTTAAAGAACGTAAAGGATCTGACCATTGATGCCGAGCATCTGATGATCATCAGCCCGGACGAAGGTGCCACCAACCGTGCAATTTACCTTGCAAACGTACTTGGCATTGATATGGGTATGTTTTACAAGAGACGTGACTTCAGCCGTGTCGTAGACGGACGTAACCCGATCGTTGCCCATGAATTCTTAGGCTCCAACGTCGAAGGCAAAGATGTACTGATCATTGATGATATGATTTCCTCCGGCGAAAGCATGATTGACACTGCACGTGAATTAAAGAAGCGTAAAGCAAACCGTATTTTCGTTGTTTCTACGTTCGGATTATTCACAAACGGACTTGCTTCTTTCGATAAAGCATACGAAGAAGGCCTGATTTACCGTGTAGTAACCACAAACCTGATTTATCAGACTCCGGAGCTTCTCTCCCGTGAGTACTATATCAGCTGCGATATGAGTAAATATATTGCATATATCATTGATACTTTAAATCATGATTCTTCTATCAGCGATCTGTTGAATCCATACGATCGTATCAAGAATTATGTAAAGAAGTACAACGATGCAAAAAATGCGTAATTATTTCATGACAATCTCATAAAAAACGCAGACGAAAAGCGTGTGAAAATTTTCTGGTTTTCACACGCTTTTGTTCTGCATTACAGCCCTGAACTATTTCTTTTCATCCTCGATGATATGCCCGTTGTCAAGATTCGGCTGTATAAACATTTCCCTTGCATATTCCATTAAAGTTTCAGAATATTCTGCTGTATGCTCGTTACGCTTCATAATCTGTGCCAGATGCACCCCGTGTTCTACCCACGCTTTGCCGTCTGTAGCGGCGTTTAACATCATAGGCTGTAGATTATCCATCACACGCGCGAACTTTGCTTCTGGCGTCTTCTGCGCCTCAAATTCAAGCCACAAATCATACAGCATCTTTCCCTGTTCTTCCGGAAGAAGACCATAAATCCGGTCGGCCGCTTTTTTCTCCCGGTCAGCCTGTGTCTTCTTTCCCTCCTCATCATAAGCATAAGTATCTCCGGCATCAATCTCCACCAGATCATGGATTAAAAGCATGCCGATTGTATGAAGCACATCAATCGGTTCATTCGCATACTCACTGAGCAGCATGGTCATGATCGCCATATGCCAGGCATGCTCCGCATCATTTTCCTTTCGTCTGCCATCCGATAAATAGGTTTGTCTCCCAATAAATTTTTCCCTGTCAATTTCCCGGATAAAAGCAAACTGCTGGTCTAAGCGCTTTTTTGTGTTTTCGTCCATGTGATTTTCCTCTTTTCTATTTCTAATTTCATGCTCACCTGATTTTGAAAAGGAAGTGACCTCCATGATGGCTCTGTCACTCCCTTCCAATAGTGTTATTATTTTGTTTTTATTCCTGCTCATCCAGTACGGATGTACAGTGCGGACATCTGGTTGCCCTGATATCAATTTCCGAATAACAGAATGGACATTTTTTTGTTACCGGTTCCGGCTTTTCTTCCTCCATACCTGCTAACGTGCTCAGTTTTTCTGTGATCCGGTTGATAACTTTCAACATAATAAAAATCACAAGTGCCGTGATCAGAAAATTGATTACTGCAGTAATAAAATTACCATAATGCAGAACCGGTGCATTTTCTCCTGTTCCAAGCGTAACCGTAAGGTAAGAAAAGTCCGTGCCTCCGAAAATTCCCAAGATCGGAGTCAGGATATCTGCATTCAGGGATGTCACAATAGACGTAAATGCGCCGCCGACAATAACACCGACCGCCATATCCATCACATTTCCACGCAGAATAAACTTCTTGAACTCTCCAAAGAATTTACTTTGCCTTTTCATTGGTAAAAAACCTCCTTATTTTTTCCCGAAGTGAAACAGTCCTTTCTTCTCATATGGCTCGCTGGAACTTCCTGTCATCTCATATCCGATCTCATGAATGGCTTTCTTTGCCCACGGAATATCAATCGGATCTTCGCTGATGATAACCGTCTCCCCATCCCGTGCGGAAGATGTCACTTTCTTTATTTTAAAATTTTTGCGGATCACGTCATTCATGTGGGATTCGCACATGCCACACATCATGCCGTCAATTTTTAAGGTTGTTTTGATCATTGTGTCTGCTCCTTTTGTATTATCTGAAAGATTTTTATTTTCACACTTATGTTATACCCCTATAGGGTATTTGTCAAATATTCTCTGGTTGTAACTCTGAGACCGTTTTATGTGTCCAAAAAACTTGACAGAAAATATTTATGATGATCGTATATTGATTTTGGAGAAATTGATGCTCTTTTAAATTAGTTCCTTAACAGAACGGAAACCTTATCCGCTCTCCAAATCACATATTTCATAAATTTAAAAAATCCGCATCGGCAAAACCGGCACGGATTCTCACTTTTAAGTATAAAAACCCCCATCTGCCTTCACAGATGGGGGTTCTCATTGACAAATTTTAAACTAACTCAAGTAATACTTCCAGAGCGCCGTCACCTTTACGCTGACCAATCTTTACGATTCTTGTGTAACCACCGTTACGGTCTGCATACTTTGGTGCGATCTCATCAAATAACTTAGCAACAAGGTCAACTTCCTTTGTGCCCTTCTTGGTTCCGTCATTTGTCTTTACTGTGTAAAGAACTTTAAGCATTTCTCTTCTTGCATGAAGACGGGAAGGCTGATCCTTCTTAATCTTCTTCTCTACTTCGTCATAAACAGTAACTTTCTTACCATCAACAACTTCTTTTACTCTCTTGCCGTCTGCATCTTTACGAGCAACCTTAGCAGTAACAGTAACTTCGTCAAAGTTGTCTTTCTCACGAACAGCAGCAGCGATCAGGCCTTCTGCAACCTTACGGATTTCCTTAGCCTTTGCTTCTGTTGTTACGATCTTGCCATTAGCGATCAGAGCAGTAACCTGACCTCTGATTAAAGCCTTTCTCTGGCTGGATGTTCTGCTTAACTTACGATACTTTGCCATTTTAATTTTCCTCCATTTGTGGGGTATCCTGCCATACTCTTTGGATTTACCGGCAGAACCCATTCTTAATTCTGTGGCATTTCAAACCACAAGCCATAAATGTTCTATGACGTTGTCACACTCATCGGGATTACTGACACCGCCAGTTTTTATTATTCTTCACCCTGATTTAACTGTAAACCTAACTCTTTGAGTTTTGCAAGTACTTCTTCAAGAGACTTGCGGCCAAGGTTACGAACCTTCATCATATCTTCCGGAGTACGGTTGATAAGCTCTGCAACCGTATTGATACCAGCTCTCTTCAGACAGTTGTAAGAACGAACAGATAATTCCAGTTCATCGATATTCATCTCAAGAACCTTCTCCTGTGTATCGTTCTCTTTCTCAACCATGATCTCTGCCTGCTGTGCAGCATCTGACAGATCAATGAAGAGATTTAAGTGCTCACTCAATACTTTCGCAGCAAGGCTGACTGCCTCATCTGGCTCTAAAGTTCCATTGGTATATACATCCAATGTAAGCTTATCATAATCAGTAACCTGACCTACACGAGTATTCTCAATCGTTACATTTACACGATCTACCGGTGTATAGATAGAATCGATTGCGATCACACCAATTGGTGTATCCTCTGTCTTATTCTTATCTGCGCTGACATATCCTCTGCCCTTTGTAATGGTAAGTTCCATATAGAGCTTGCAGTCTGCACCACCGTTTAAATGTGCGATCTCCAATTCAGGATTCATGATTTCGATATCCGAATCGACCTGGATATCTGCAGCTGTAACAACGCCTTCCCCTTCGAATTCAATGTAAGCAACTTTTGGTTCATTTGTAGAACTGTTATTGCGGATAGCGAGGTTCTTGATGTTCATAATAATTTCAGTAACATCTTCCTTAACGCCCGGGATTGAACTGAATTCATGGAGAACTCCGTCAATCTTCACCTGGCTTACAGCAGCTCCCGGTAAAGAAGAAAGCATAATTCTTCTTAAAGAGTTGCCAAGTGTAGTACCATATCCTCTTTCCAAAGGCTCTACAACAAATTTGCCATATGTCTTGTCTTCTGAAATTTCAGCGATCTCAATTTTTGGTTTTTCAAAATCGAACACTACAAAGTCCCTCCTTCTCGGGTTTACGATGCGTTAAACTAATTACTTAGAATATAACTCGACGATAAGCATCTCGTTTACTGGAACGTCGATCTGCTCACGGGATGGTAACTCTTTTACAGTTCCCTGCAGCTTCTCTGCGTCGATATCTAACCATTCTGGAACGATTCTTCCACCAGCAACCTCAACGATGTCTTTCATACGCTGAATGTTCTTCTTGCTTTCCTTAATCTCAACAACATCGCCAGCCTTAACCAGGTAAGAAGGAATGTTTACAACCTTACCGTTTACGGTTACGAACTTGTGGTCAACGATCTGTCTTGCTTCCTTACGGGTTCTTGCGAATCCAAGACGGAATACTACGTTGTCAAGTCTTGACTCAAGGATTGTCATCAGGTTTGGACCTGTTAATCCTCTCATCTTATCTGCTCTCTTATAGTAATTACGGAAAGGCTTCTCTAATACACCATAGATGAATTTAGCCTTCTGCTTTTCTCTTAACTGAAGTCCGTACTCAGATACCTTACGGTTTCCTCTCTGAAGATTTCTCTTTGACTTCTTATCATATCCTAAATAACTTGGCTCTAAACCAAGGGATCTACATCTTTTCAGTACAGGTACTTTATTCACTGCCATCTTAATCGATACCTCCTAATTAAACTCTTCTACGCTTTGGTGGACGGCATCCGTTATGTGGTACTGGAGTAACATCCTTGATGGAAACTACTTCAAGACCGCATGCGGAAAGGGCACGGATAGCAGCCTCACGTCCTGAGCCTGGTCCCTTAACCATAACATCAACTGTCTTCAAACCATGAATTAAAGCTGCCTTTGTAGCAGTTTCTGCTGCCATCTGTGCAGCATATGGAGTAGATTTCTTTGAACCTCTAAATCCAAGACCACCAGCACTAGCCCATGATAAAGCGTTACCTTCAGTATCAGTAATTGTCACGATTGTGTTATTGAAAGATGCCTGAATGTGTGCCTGTCCGCGTTCAACGTTTTTCTTTACGCGCTTTTTTGTTGTTTTCTTTGCAACGTTCTTAGCCATATCTAAACTAACCTACTTTCTCTGATTAAACTTATTTCTTCTTATTTGCTACAGTTCTCTTAGGACCTTTTCTTGTTCTTGCGTTTGTCTTAGTCTTCTGACCACGAACTGGCAGTCCTTTTCTGTGACGGATTCCACGATAGCATCCGATCTCCTGAAGTCTCTTAATATTAAGAGCGATCTCTCTTCTTAAATCACCTTCTACAGTCTGTGTCTCATCGATGACTGCACTGATTCTCTTAACCTCATCGTCAGTAAGATCTCTAACACGTGTGCTAGGATCTACGTTTGCTGCTTCAAGGATACGGTCAGCACTTGCTCTACCGATTCCGTAGATGTAAGTCAGACCGATTTCTACACGTTTTTCTCTTGGTAAATCTACACCTGCAATACGAGCCATGTGTGTTTACACCTCCATAAAATTTTTAAGATTATTTAGTAGTCATAAATACACCTGCAACCGCGTATTTTCCCGAACCCTATCCGTATACAGCTACGGTTGCACGTCCTGAAATGTGTGCATACAAATAGGATTTCCATATTCGCATATTTGTCCCATGCCACTCGGTATTATAGCAAAAAAGACCAGACTATGCCTCTGTTTATTATGAACAGCGCAAATTCACTGCGCTGCAGCCGCACATAATGATTTCATCGCAAATGCGATGCTGCTTTCGCCAGTCTGTTATAAACTGACTATAGCGCACAAATAACAGGGTTCTTCTGTCAAGAAGTAATTAACCCTGTCTCTGTTTGTGCTTCGGATTCTCACAGATAATTCTGATGCTTCCTTTTCTCTTGATGACTTTGCATTTCTCGCAAATAGGCTTAACTGATGATCTTACCTTCACAGCAAATCCTCCTTTCTCTATAAAAGCCCTGTTTCTGCGGTTTTCCGCATTTTTCAGGTACTTTCCAAAAAGTGTCCGAATAATATTATACACAGACACCTTGTGGAAGTCAACATATTTTTTATTTATCTCTCCAGATGATTCTTCCCTTTGTCAGGTCATATGGGGACATTTCAATTGTTACTTTATCTCCCGGCAGGATACGGATAAAATTCATACGAAGTTTTCCGCTGATCGTTGCCAGAATCTGGTGACCATTCTCAAGTTCTACTTTGAAAAAAGCGTTTGGCAGTTTTTCTACTACTACGCCTTCCACTTCAATAACATCTGCTTTTGACATAACTTTCTTTCCTCCTGTATCGACTCTTTTCCATTTTCCTGTTGTTAAAAGAGATTTAAAAATCCGGCCTTCTTTTCCTCTTCTGTCAGAGAAAGGATCTCCGGTTTTCCATCTGTAATAAGTATCGTATTCTCATAGTGAGCGGATAATGACTTATCTTCCGTGACAACGGTCCACTCATCATCCATCCAGAGTACATCTTTGGTTCCCACATTAATCATCGGCTCCACGGCAAGTGTCATCCCCGGTTTCAGCTTAATTCCTCTGCGAAACCGTGACTGTCTGAAATTCGGGATCTCCGGTTCTTCATGCAAATGGCTGCCAATTCCATGTCCACAAAGATCCTCGACTACTCCATATCCAAACTGATTTGCATAGTCACCAATTGCTGCGGAAATATCATAAAGATGATTTCCAGCCACTGCTTTTTTCATTCCTTCGATAAAGGACTGTCTGGTCCGTTCGATCAGAAGCTTTGCCTCCTCACTCACTTCTCCGACTGCAACGGTTCTCGCCGCATCTGAATGATAGCCTTCATAAATAACTCCTGCATCCAGACTGACAATATCTCCTTCTTTGATGATCCTTTCGTCTGTCGGAATCCCATGCACCACTTCTTCATTTACCGAAACACAAATGGACGCCGGATATCCGCAATAATTTTTAAATGAAGGAATACATCCATATCCGCGGATCATCTCTTCCCCCAACCGGTCAATGTCCAAAGTAGACATCCCAGGTTTGATTTCTCTTGCAAGATTCTGATGCACGGCAGCGAGGATTTTCCCCGCGCGGCGCATTTTTTCAATCTCTTCAGCAGATTTGATCGTTACTTTCATCTTATTCACCTAAGATTGCAACAATATCGGCAAACACTTCATCCATTGGCTTGGTTCCGTCAACGGATTTCAGGATTCCCTGTGCCTTGTAATAATCGATCAGTGGCTGTGTCTGTTCATGATATACAGACAGACGCTTCTGTACAGTTTCCGGCTTGTCATCATCCCGAAGTACGGTTTCCGCTCCACAGGCATCACACTTGCCTTCCACCTTTGTCGGATTAAATACGATATGATATGTTGCCCCGCAATTTAAGCAGGCACGTCTTCCACCCATACGTTTTACAATATTCTCATCCGGAACATCAACATCAATTGCATAATCCATCGTCTGGCTGATTTTCTTTAATGCTGCATCTAAAGCTTCGGCCTGTGGAATTGTTCTTGGAAATCCGTCCAGAACAAATCCGTTTTTGCAGTCATCCTGCTGGATACGATCCATAACCAGATCACAGGTCAGTTCATCCGGCACAAGTGCACCCTGATCCATATATGTTTTTGCTTTTTTTCCTAACTCTGTACCATTTTTGATATTTGCACGGAAAATATCACCGGTGGAAATATGAGGAATCTGGTATTTTGCAGCAATCTGCTTTGCCTGTGTTCCTTTTCCTGCCCCCGGAGCCCCTAACATAATAATCTTCATATCATTTCTCCATTTCTGTTATTAAACACGATATATTTTTATATAGAAGAATTGCTCCCCGTATCATAAGGGAAATGGAGATACCGGAATCCAGTATCTCCAAAATATAATTAGTCGTTCAAAAATCCCTTGTAATAGCGAACTCTCATCTGTGACTCAACCTGCTTAATTGTCTCAATAACAACACCGACAATAATGATGATTGATGTACCACCGAAAGAAACATCTGCCTTAAATACACCGTTGAAGAAAATTGGAATAAATGCAACGATGGACAGACCAACTGCTCCGATGAATACAATGTAGTTGAGTATCTGATTTAAATAATCACTGGTAGGCTTTCCAGGACGGATACCCGGAATAAAACCACCGGCTTTCTTCATATTGTTTGCAATCTCCAAAGGATTGAATGTAATCTGTGTATAGAAATATGCAAACGCGATAATTAACAGAATATAAACCACAAGTCCGATACTGTAGATCGGCTCTTCCGGATTGCACCAGTTAGACTGGGACATTCCCTTTAAGATCTTGCTTCCGATACCTGTTCCATTACCTTTTCCAAGAATCGCTGCGATAATCACTGGTGTCTGTAACAGTGACTGTGCAAAGATGACAGGGATTACACCGCCGGTATTGACCTTAAGCGGAATGTGTGTGGACTGACCACCCACCTGTTTTCTTCCCTGCAGCTTCTTGGAATACTGAACTGGGATTCTACGCTCTGCATCCTGAAGTACTACTACGAATACTACCATTGCAACGATGATTGCAATAATGATCAGGCCTGCCACGATTCCCTTTGGAATGGATTTGTTCGCAATGAACTGACTCCAAAGAGTTCCCATATCTTCCGGCATACGTGAAATGATGTTGATAACCAATACAATGGAAATACCATTTCCGATACCTTTCTCTGTGATGCGCTCACCAATCCACATAAGAACTGCAGATCCTGCCGTAAGTCCTGTAATAACCTCAATAACGGCTAAAGGTCCCTGGCCGGTGAGATATCCACCACGGTAAAAACCGATTGTCATTGCTATAGACTGAATCAATGCAAGAACGATGGTCACATAACGGGTAAGTGCAACCATCTTCTTTCTTCCCTCTTCTCCGTCACGCTGAATTTCTTCAAGCTTCGGAATCGCAATGGTAAGCAGCTGAATAATGATGGATGAAGTAATGTACGGTGTAATATTCAGTGCGAATACAGACATATTCAGGAAAGAACCACCTGTAATCGCATTGAAAAATCCAAGTCCGTCTGCAGACTGGCTTGCCCACCACTGTTTAAACACTTCCCCATCAACCCCCGGAGCCGGAAGTTCACTTCCGATCCGGATGATGATCAGCATCAAAAAAGTAAAAAGAATTCGATCTCGAATGTCCTTTACTTTAAATGCATTACGCAGTGTCTTAAACATTAGATCACCTCAGCTTTTCCACCAAGAGCTTCAATCTTCTCCTTGGCACTAGCACTGAAAGCGTTAGCCTGGACTGTAAGCTTCTTAGTAAATTCTCCATTTCCAAGAATCTTTACGCCGTCTCTTGGGTTCTTAACGATACCTGCTTCGATCAGTGTATCTACTGATACTACAGTGTCATTATCGAATTTCTCAAGAGCTGAAAGATTAATTCCGATGATTTCCTTAGAGTTTCTACACTTGAAACCTCTCTTTGGTAATCTTCTGTATAATGGCATCTGGCCACCTTCGAACCCTGGTCTTGGTGCTCCAGAACGAGCCTTCTGACCCTTATGGCCCTTACCAGCAGTCTTGCCATTTCCTGAACCGTGTCCACGACCTCTTCTGAAGTTATCGCTGTGTACGGAGCCTTCTGCTGCTTTTAAACTAGATAAATCCATTTTGGCACCTCCTTATTTTATTCTATGCTTCTTCTACGTTAACGTATGGTGCAACCTTGCGAAGCGCGCCCTGTGTAGCTGCGTTGTTTGGTAACTCTACAGTCTTGTGTAACTTAGTTAATCCAAGAGCTTCGATTGTCTTCTTGTTCTTCGGAACAGCACCGATTGTTGACTTAATAAGTGTAACTTTTACTTTATCTGCCATGACTTAGTCGCTCCTCCTTAACCTAAGATTTCTTCTACAGATTTACCGCGAAGTCTTGCAACTTCTTCCGGGCTTCTTAACTGAGAAAGTGCCTCGATAGTAGCAAGTACAACGTTCTGCTTATTATTTGATCCTAATGATTTTGTACGGATATTTGTGATACCTGCAAGCTCACATACGGAACGAGCCGGACCACCTGCGATGATACCAGTACCTTCAGGAGACTTCTTTAATAATACGGAAGCACCTGTGTATTTTCCTGTTACATCATGTGTAATAGAGTTATTCTCGTCTAATTTAACACTGATGAGGCTCTTAATTGCATCTTCTTTTCCTTTGCGGATTGCTTCAGGAATTTCAGCAGCCTTTCCAAGACCTGCACCAACATGACCATTCTTGTCACCAACAACAACGAGAGCTGTGAAGCGCATGTTACGTCCACCCTTAACGACCTTTGTTACACGCTTGATGTCAACAACCTGGTCAACTAATTCTAATTGACTCGCATCAATGATTTCACGTTTCATGTTTGTCTCCTCCTAAAACTCTAAACCAGCTTCTCTTGCTGCTTCAGCTAATGCCTTTACCTTGCCTGCGTAAATAAAACCGCCTCGATCGAAGACAACTGTGGTAATACCCTTATCTAATGCTTTCTTTGCAATAACAGTACCAAGTTTTGCTGCTGCATCAACGTTATTAGTCTTCTCAAGCTCTGCCTTTAAATCTTTATCCAGAGTTGAAGCAGAAACAAGTGTATTTCCAACTGTATCATCAATAATCTGAGCATACATATGGTTATTACTTCTGAATACAGCTAAACGAGGACGCTCTGCTGTACCTGCAAGATGATTACGCATTCTGCTATGCTTCTTTTCACGAACTTCTGTTCTTGACTTTTTACTAACCATTTCTTGTCCACTCCTTTAATTATTTCTTACCAGTCTTACCAACTTTACGTCTAATAACTTCATCAGCATACTTGATACCCTTGCCCTTATATGGCTCAGGTCTTCTCTTATCTCTGATTTCAGCTGCGTACTGGCCAACTTTTTCTTTGTCAATACCTTTAACGATAATCTTGTTATCTTCAACAACTGCCTCAAGTCCTTCTGGATCTTCCATCTCAACCGGATGAGAATATCCAAGGTGAAGTGTTAACTTCTTTCCGGACTTCTGTGCTCTATAACCTACACCGTTTACCTCAAGGGTCTTGGTGTAACCATCAGTTACACCAACAACCATGTTGTTTATCAGTGTTCTTGTTAATCCGTGTAAGGATTTCATTTTCTTTAAATCGTTTGGTCTTGTAACTACGACTTCAGAGCCCTCAACCTTAATATCCATCTCTGATGGAAGAGTTCTCTCCAAAGTACCCTTTGGACCTTTTACAGTCACATGATTATTTTCTGCGATCTCAACTGTTACTCCAGCTGGAATTGCGATTGGCATTCTTCCTATACGTGACATGCCCGTACCTCCTGTATTTATTGGATGTTAATAGTTTCTATCTGGTTTTGACTACCATACAAATGCTAATACTTCGCCACCAACCTGAAGCTTTCTTGCTTCCTTGTCGGTAACGATTCCCTGGTTCGTAGAAAGGATTGCGATTCCTAATCCACCAAGTACACTCGGGATTTCATCCTTGCCAGCGTATACACGTAAACCTGGCTTGGAAATTCTCTTAATTCCTGTAATGATCTTCTCATTCTTATCAGCGCCATACTTCAATGTGACACGGATTGTCTTGAAGTTACCATCCTCGATGATGTCATACTTCTCGATGAAACCTTCATCAACAAGGATGCCAGCGATAGCAACTTTGATCTTAGAAGCTGGAATATCTACTGTATCATGTTTTGCAGTATTTGCATTACGGATTCTTGTAAGCATATCTGCAATTGGATCACTTGTCATCATCATGACATTTTTCCTCCTTTTGGACTACAACTTTTCTCTTAAAGGTTTACCAGGATGCCTTCTTAACGCCTGGAATCTGACCTTTATATGCTAACTCACGGAAACATACTCTACAGATTCCGTATTTTCTTAAAACTGAATGTGGACGTCCACAAATTCTGCAACGTGTATATTCTCTGGTAGAGAATTTTGGTTTACGCTGCTGTTTAATTTTCATACTTGTCTTAGCCATTAAAAATTCCCTCCTGATTATTTAGCAAATGGCATGTTAAACAGAGTTAATAACTCACGTGCCTCTTCATCTGTCTTTGCAGTTGTAACGAAGATGATATCCATACCACGAACCTTATCTACCTTATCGTACTCGATCTCTGGGAAGATAATCTGCTCTTTGATACCAAGTGCGTAGTTTCCACGTCCGTCAAATGCGTTTGGATTAACACCACGGAAGTCACGTACACGAGGTAATGCTAAGTTGATCAGACGATCAGCGAACTCATACATCTTCTCGCCACGTAAGGTAACCTTACATCCGATTGGCATGTTCTCTCTGATCTTGAAGTTTGCGATCGCGTTCTTAGCCTTTGTTGTAACAGCCTTCTGACCTGTGATAGCCTCCATGTCCTTTACAGCTGCCTCAAGAAGCTTTGCGTTCTCCTTAGCCTCACCAACACCCATGTTAACTACGATCTTGTCAAGCTTTGGAACCTCCATTGTATTCTTGTATCCGAACTTTTTGATCATTGCGTCTTTGATCTCATTTTCGTACTGCTCTTTAAGTCTACTCAATGTTTTGTCCTCCTCTCTTCAATTAATCGATAACATCGCCTGTTGATTTCGCATAACGTACTTTCTTGTCTCCGTCCATCTTGAAACCTACACGGGTAGCTTTTCCTTTGTGAAGGAACATTACGTTTGATGCATCAATAGGTCCTTCCTGATGAAGGATTCCGCCCTGCTGGTTTGCCATGCTTGGCTTTGCATGCTTGGTAACCATGTTAACGCCTTCAACGAGGAGTGTGTTGTCTTTTTTATTTACGGCAATAACCTTGCCCTCTTTGTCTTTATCTCTGCCAGCGATAACTTTTACCATATCGCCTTTTTTGATCTTCATACTTGCCATCTTCGTTCCTCCTATAATACTTCTGGAGCCAGAGAAACAATTTTCATGAACTGTTTCTCACGAAGCTCACGAGCTACTGGTCCAAAGATACGAGTTCCTCTCGGAGTTTTGTCGTCCTTGATAATAACTGCTGCGTTCTCATCAAACTTAATATAGGAACCATCTTTACGACGGGCACCCTTTACTGAACGAACAACTACGGCTTTTACAACATCGCCCTTTTTAACAACACCGCCTGGTGTTGCATCTTTAACAGTAGCAACGATCACATCGCCGATGTTCGCATATCTTCTGGTAGATCCACCCATTACGCGGATAACAAGTAACTCTTTTGCGCCAGTATTGTCCGCAACTTTGAGTCTGCTTTCCTGCTGTACCATGCTTGTAGCCTCCTTTTATTATTTTGCTCTTTCCATGATTTCTACAAGTCTCCATCTCTTATCTTTAGATAATGGTCTTGTTTCCATAACTCTGACGGTATCGCCGATCTTAGCATCGTTGTTCTCGTCATGAGCCTTTAACTTATAAGTCTTTTTAACGATCTTGTTGTACAGTGGATGTCTCTCGTTGTTCTTTACAGCTACAACGATTGTCTTATCCATCTTATCGCTTACAACAACACCTACACGTGTTTTTCTAAGATTTCTTTCTTCCACGACCGAAGTCTCCTTTCTGAGAATTGGATTTATTCAGCAACGCTAGCTTTCTCGGTGATAACAGTCTGAATTCTAGCAATATTCTTGCGAACTTCTTTAATTCTGGCTGTATTATCTAACTGATTGGTTGCATTCTGGAATCTCAAATTGAAAAGTTCCTTTTTTGCATCAACTAACTGTGACTGTAAATCTGCAACAGTAAGTGACTTTAATTCTTCTAAATATGCACTAGTTTTCATTTGACTCACCGCCTTCTAAATCTGCACGTGAAACTACTTTACATTTGCAAGGTAATTTATGTGTAGCAAGACGTAAAGCTTCTTTCGCTACGTCTTCCGGAACACCGGAGATTTCAAATAATACTCTACCTGGTTTAACTACAGCTACCCAATACTCAAGGGCACCCTTTCCTTTACCCATTCGAACACCCATAGGCTTATGAGTTACAGGCTTCTCTGGGAAGATCTTGATCCAGACTTTACCACCACGCTTGATATATCTTGTCATAGCAACACGGGCTGCCTCGATCTGATTTGCCTTAATCCAGCAAGGCTCTAATGATACGATACCATACTCACCGTATGTGATCTTGTTTCCTCTGGTTGCTTTACCAGCCATGGAACCACGGAACTGTTTACGATGTTTTACTCTCTTTGGCATTAACATAATTACTGAGCTCCTCCTTCCTTATTAGCCTTTGTAGGAAGCACTTCGCCACGGTAGATCCAAACCTTAACACCTACTTTACCGTAAGTGGTATCTGCCTCTGCGAATCCATAATCGATATCTGCACGAAGTGTCTGAAGCGGTATAGTTCCTTCAGAGTAGAACTCTGTACGGGCCATATCAGCTCCACCAAGACGTCCTGAGCAGGAAGTCTTAATTCCCTTTGCACCGGTCTTCATTGCACGACCCATGCAGGACTTCATTGCTCTACGGAAAGAAACACGGTTCTCAAGCTGTAAAGCGATGTTCTCAGCTACTAACTGAGCGTCACGATCTGGTCTCTTTACTTCTTTGATATCTACAACTAACTTCTTATCTGTAAGTTTCTGAACTTCTGCCTTGATCTTTTCGATCTCAGCGCCGCCCTTACCAATTACAACACCTGGCTTAGCTGTGTAAATGATAACCTTCACACGATCTGATGCTCTTTCGATCTCAATCTTAGAAACACCAGCTGCGTATAATTTTTTCTTCAGAAATGTTCTGATATTGTAATCTTCTACTAAGTAATCAGCGAAATCTCCATCTGCATACCATTTAGAATCCCAATCTTTGATAACGCCGACTCTTAATCCATGAGGATTAACCTTCTGTCCCATGATTGCCTCCTATCTTTCATCGAGCACGATTGTAATGTGGCTCATTCTCTTTTCGATTCTATAAGCTCTACCCTGTGCACGAGGATGAATTCTCTTCATTGTTGGTCCCTTATTTGCGTAGCACTCTGCTACATAAAGGTTTTCTGCCTTCATTCCGTTATTGTTCTCAGCGTTAGCGATTGCTGACTTTAATAACTTCTCTACAACGCTTGAAGCGTATCTTGGGTTGTAGGATACGATTGCAAGTGCAGTCGCAACATCCTTACCACGAATTGCATCTAATACGAAGCAAGCCTTCTGTACTGACACTCTAGCATAAGATAACTTAGCTGAAGGTCTTGTGTCCTTTACTTCGTTTCTCTCTCTCTTGATCTGGGATCTATGTCCTTTTGCCATGGATGAAACCTCCTTCCACTAAATATTATTTTATCTCACGCCTGATTTCTTTTCGTCTTTTCCATGTCCTCTGTAAGTTCTTGTTGCAACGAACTCACCGAGCTTATGTCCAACCATGTCCTCTGTAACATATACCGGAACATGCTTTCTTCCGTCATGAACAGCGATTGTGTGTCCAACGAAAGATGGGAAAATAGTAGAACGACGGGACCAGGTCTTAATTACGGACTTGTCTCCGGAAGCGTTCATAGCATCTACTTTTTTGAGTAAGCTCTCATCAGCAAATGGTCCTTTTTTAAGTGAACGTGCCATTTCATAAACCTCCTAATTATTTGATAGCTCTACCGTCTCTTCTTCTTACGATAAGCTTGTTAGACTGCTTGTTCTTCTTTCTGGTCTTTAAACCAAGTGCAGGCTTGCCCCATGGAGTACATGGTCCTGGACGACCTACCGGAGCCTTACCTTCACCACCACCGTGTGGATGGTCATTAGGGTTCATAACAGAACCACGAACTGTTGGGCGGATACCCATGTGACGCTTACGTCCAGCCTTACCAATATTTACGAGGTTGTGGTCACCGTTTCCGATAACACCGATTGTTGCTCTACACTGAATTGGAACCATTCTCATCTCGCCTGAAGGAAGACGAAGTGTTGCATACTTTCCTTCCTTAGCCATCAGCTGTGCGCTGAGTCCGGCAGAACGTACTAACTGTCCGCCCTTACCTGGCAGTAACTCGATGTTGTGGATCTGTGTACCAACCGGAATATTCTCAAGTGGTAAACAGTTTCCAACTCTTACCTCTGCTTCTGGTCCGTTCATAACCTTCATACCGTCGGTTAATCCTGCAGGAGCAAGGATATATGCTTTCTCACCATCTGCATAGCAGATCAGTGCGATATTTGCTGTTCTGTTCGGATCGTATTCAACACCGATTACGGTTGCCGGAATACCATCTTTTCTTCTCTTAAAGTCGATGATTCTGTATTTTCTTCTGTTTCCACCACCCTGGTGTCTAACTGTGATTTTACCCTGATTGTTACGACCAGCGTTCTTCTTTAAAGAAGTTGTAAGGGATTTCTCAGGAGTTGTCTTAGTGATCTCAGAGAAATCAGAACCAGTCATATTTCTTCTGGAAGGTGTATATGGGTTATATGTCTTAATTCCCATTGTTTTTCTCCTTTCGATGTTTTCATTATCGTGTCATCTCTGACACATATCTTGTAATGCATCGTAGATGCATTGCCTACGCACTTGCTTGCGAAGCAACTCTTATGCAAGTGCTCCTTTTGGAATTATAATCCAGCGAAGATCTCGATATCCTTGCTGTCCTCTGTTAACTGAACGATTGCTTTCTTTGTCTTAGCAGTCTTTCCTGTTACCATTCCACGTCTTCTGTTCTTGCCTTCACAATTCATTGTGTTGACCTTGGCAACCTTTGTTCCCTCGAACATTCTCTCTACGGCTTCCTTGATCATAGTTTTGTTTGCATCCGGATGAACAAGAAATGTATATTTCTTCTCAGCCATTGCATTCATACTCTTCTCAGTTACTACTGGTTTGAGGATTACATCATAATACTGTACGTTTGCCATTATGCATACACCTCCTCGATTGTTGCAAGAGCAGCCTTTGTAACAACTACCTTGTCATACTTTAATGCATCAAATACATTCAGCTCGTTTGTCTGAGCAGTCTTAACAGTTGGAATATTTGCTGCAGATGCGATCACGTTTGTGTCCATGTCGTTTAATACAACAAGTGCCTTCTCAACTTTCAGATTGTCCATAACCTGTACGAACTTCTTTGTCTTAATTTCATCTAATTTCAGCTCATCAACAACTACGAACTTGTTCTCTGCTACCTTAGAAGTCAGAACAGACTTTAATGCAGCTCTCTTCTCTTTCTTGTTGAGCTTGAATGAGTAATCTCTTGGTACCGGAGCGAATACAACTCCGCCGCCTGTCCACTGTGGAGAACGTGTAGATCCCTGTCTTGCATGACCGGTTCCCTTCTGTCTCCATGGTTTTCTTCCGCCACCGCGAACTTCAGAACGTGTCTTAGCCTTCTGTGTTCCCTGACGATTATTTGCAAGCTGCTGAAGCACAGCCATATGAACTAAATGCTCATTAATTTCTACGCCGAAAATGGAATCGTTTAATTCGATAGAATCAACTTCTTTACCTTCCATATTATAAACAGCTACTTTAGCCATCGTAAAGTTCCTCCTTTCTTACTTTGCACTATTTACCAGACTTTGTGGTCTCTTTTACTGTGATGAGAGCTTTCTTTGCTCCTGGGACAGCACCCTTGATCAGCAGTAAGTTGTTCTCTGCGTCAACTCTTACAACTTCAAGATTCTGAGTTGTAACTTTTACGCTACCCATGTGTCCAGGCATTCCTTTTCCCTTGAATACACGGCTCGGAGAAGAACATGCACCGTTAGAACCCTGATGACGATGGAACTTAGAACCATGAGCCATCGGTCCTCTGTGCTGACCTAATCTCTTAATAGCACCCTGGAAACCTTTACCTTTTGAAATAGCAGTAACATCAACCTTGTCACCTTCTGCGAAGATGTCAGCTTTGATTTCATCTGCTAACTTATACTCGTCTGCGTTCTCAAACTTGAACTCGCGAACGAATCTCTTACCAGATACACCAGCTTTAGCGAAGTGACCCATCTGAGCCTTGTTTACGCCATGTCTGTTGCGAATTTCTTTCTTTCCGTTGGCATCTTTGTTAACAGTCTTTTCTTTCTTGTCAACAAATCCAACCTGAACTGCACTGTATCCATCGTTGTCTACTGTCTTAATCTGAGTAACAACACAAGGACCAGCCTGTAATACAGTAACCGGCACTAATACGCCGTCTGCATTGAAGATCTGTGTCATTCCGACTTTTGTTGCTAAAATCGCTTTCTTCATTGTTTAACCTCCTGTTTTCTACAGCGGAACGCCTCTTGCCCACCTGCTGATCTGCAGTGGAGTAGCGGAACCGTTCATCCTAGAGCAGCCATATCTATATGAAATAACTAATCAGGACTTACGAAATAATTTGTCGAAACAGTTATTATTTCTGTTTCATTTTAATATCGATGTAAACACCTGCTGGCATCTCAAGACGTGATAAAGCATCAACAGTCTTCTGAGTTGGTGTAACGATATCAATCAGTCTCTTATGAGTTCTCTGCTCGAACTGTTCGCGGGAATCTTTGTACTTGTGAGTAGCTCTAAGAATTGTAACTACTTCCTTCTTAGTAGGAAGAGGTACCGGTCCGCTCACCTGTGATCCGTTCTTCTTTACAGTCTCGATGATTTTCTTTGCTGATGAATCAACTAATTCGTGATCATAAGCCTTGAGAGTGATTCTCATTACTTGACTTGCCATAAAAAAAGTCGCCTCCTTTTCGCACTTTGTAAATAGTACGACAAGCGGTGACTGTACACTTCTCCGTGTGTGTCCTGCGGTACATCTCTGATGTATCGCCCCATCGTCAGGCGATTCGCATTTTTTCACACGTTGTTTCTATCTTTGATAGACCATATTGTTTGTACAGTGACTTGTCGTCAGTTTCCTAACTTGACATTCGCTCCACGGAAAACCTGCCACATAGGCAGCAACCTCACGTTTCACAGCTATCATGCCACAGCAATTGATATTATACATGGTCTTTCCCAAAAAAGCAAGAACTTTTTTTATTTTTTCTTTTACGTTTTTTCGCCCCAAAATTTAATGATTGATTATTTTTTCTATTTTTCATATAATGTTACTGTTTTATACAGATGAAAATCAGGAGGATATGATATATGTGGTTAGCAGATCAATGGAATGACTATGAAGTGATCGATTGTTCAAAAGGTGAAAAGCTCGAACGCTGGGGAGATTATCTTCTCGTCCGCCCAGATCCCCAGGTAATCTGGGATACTCCGAAAAAGGAAAATGGATGGCGCAAAATGAACGGCCACTACCACCGCAGTTCCAAAGGAGGTGGAGAATGGGAATTTTTCCAGCTTCCAAAAGAATGGACCATTCAATATTCCCTGCCTATTAATAAGAAGTTAACGTTTCATTTAAAACCTTTCAGTTTTAAACATACCGGATTATTTCCGGAACAGGCTGCCAACTGGAACTGGTTTTCCCAGCTCATTGCAGACGCCGTTTCCAAAGGACGCCAGGTTAAGGTTCTTAATCTTTTCGCCTATACCGGTGGGGCAACACTTGCGGCCGCTGCGGCAGGTGCAAGCGTAACCCATGTAGATGCATCCAAAGGCATGGTCACCTGGGCAAAAGAAAATGCAATTTCTTCCGGTCTGAAAGATGCCCCGATCCGGTGGCTGGTCGATGACTGTGTCAAATTTGTAGAGCGGGAAATCCGTCGTGGGAACCATTATGATGCCATTATCATGGACCCGCCGTCTTACGGTCGCGGACCAAAAGGGGAAATCTGGAAAATAGAAGAGAGCGTTTATCCGCTCATCCAGCTCTGCAGCCAGATTTTAACGGACAATCCGCTCTTCTTCCTGATTAACTCATATACCACCGGTCTGCAGCCGGCAGTTCTTTCCTATATGATAAGCACGGTGCTTGGCACCGCCAATGGTACAGTCACCGCCAGCGAGATCGGTCTTCCGGTTTCCTCCAACGGACTGGTTCTTCCATGTGGTGCCAGTGGGCGCTACGAAGCTACCGGGATTTAACCAATCCCTTTTCTTTCCACTTTCCGCTCTTCCAGCGAAGGTACATGCCAACGGCACGGACGCATTCATCACCAGTCATACCGATGTATGCGCCCACGGCCAGAAGGCCCAGACGGATTCCAAACAGATACGTTCCCCCAACTGAACACAAAATCATAAAGCAGGCACCCATCACTACCGGGAATACGGCATCCCCACTTGTCTTTAATGCCTGTCCGTACACCAGATTGGTTACACGGCCTATCTCAAGTACGATGTCAATTGCCAGAAGTTTACCGACAAGCGACACCATCTGCGGATCTTTGGAAAACAGCTGCATAATCCAGCCGGAACAAAGCGTAAACACCGTCTCCAGAATAACTGCAACAATCACTCCGATCACCGCTGCTTTTTTCGTTCCACGGTCACACGCATCATACTCTTTCGCACCGATATGCCATCCCGTCATAATTGCATTTGCCTGTGCAAGTGCCGCACCTACACAATAGGAAAAATTTGTGATCTGCATTGTGTAGGAACGCGCTGTCACATTAAGCCCCTGCGCATCCATCTGATTCAGGAAACGGATCACCAGCGTCATGGAAACGTTATAGATCGCGGTCTCACATGCAGATGGAAGCCCGATACGGATGATCTGTCCCATCACTGCCCGGTTGCTCTCTCTCTCCGGATGCTGTTTTGCTTTCACCAAAACAGCACCAAGCAGTACAACAATCACCAGATTGATGATGCGTGAGATCACCGTAGCGGTAGCAACACCCGCCACCCCTTTGTGCAGTACAAACAGGAAAAATGCATTCAGGCAAAAATTAATAACATTACCGATAATTGATGCATACAACGGTTCCTTCGAAAACCCAAACGCTCGAAGATAACTCGAACAGATCGGAATCAGTGCATTTAAAATACAAAATCCGCCCACGATCTGCAGATAAGTTTTCGCCGGCTGCATCAGTGCATCTGCCACACCGACCCCAGAGAGAATGGTCCCTGCACCGAGTGATAAGAACAGAGACATTATTACGCCAAGCACTGCATTAAATGCCAGTCCAAGCTGTCTGGCCTGATATGCCACCCCCGGTCTGCCTGCCCCGATATTCTGCGTCATGACGGCCACCATTCCGGAGGAAATCACAGAAAACATAATAATAAAAATCCCTATATATGTATTCGCAGTTCCCACCGCCCCTACCGCCTGATCATTTACAGACGAAAGCATCAGGGTATCAACCATTCCCGAAAGCATATACAAAAGTGTTTCCAGACAAATGGGAATAAAAAGCTGCGTTAAATTTTTTCTCCTCTGTTCCATTTATGGTATCTCCTTTCTTTCGTATTCATTTTATGCCCTTTTTTCAAAAAATGCTTGCATTTTATCGCCTTATAATTGCATTATTTCTACTTTTCCATTATAATTTAGGAAACTGACAGAAGGAGGGACTTCATGTATCCGGAACTCAAGGAAAACCGTCCGCACGGCACAGATAATTACCCTTATACACAATATCACATGCACAATATTTTCCATGCTTTTCAGATTCCCGTACACTGGCACGATGAGCTTGAAGTTATTTACACGAAAAAAGGACCTTTAAACCTCCTGATTGACGGGAAAGAATATACTGCTGAGGACGGTTCGGTCTATTTTGTTGCTCCGGGGCAGCTTCATCTGATGGGATCGGCAGCCGGGGATGTCGACTACTACACCCTCCTGTTTCCTCTCGAATTTATTTCGTTTCAGTCGGATGATTCTTTGGAACGGGAACTTTTCTTTCCCCTGCGGAACCACACTCTCTCCTTTCCCTGTAAACTTCCAGAGGATCACGACACAGCAGCAAAGGCATCCGTTCTGCTTGATCAGATCATCAACGCCAACTCTGACCGTATTGCTGCGAACCAAAAAAACGGATACCAAAACCAGCTTGGCACCCGCATTCTTCTCCTGAAACTTGTGCTTCTTATGGCAGAACAGGATCTGTTTTATCCCAGCCATACCAAAAGCACCAGCAGTCTCCAGAAAGAGTTGTTATCTTATATTCAGCAAAATTACTGTTTTCGCATTTCTCTGCACGATCTCGCCGGACATTTCCATATGTCCGAAAAATATATCTCCCGGTATTTCCGGGAACATTTCCAGCTTACGCTCTCGCAGTATATCACGTACCTGCGGTTATCCCACGCAAAGCATCTGCTGGAAACCACAAGTCTCTCCATCACAGAGACAGCACTGCAGAGCGGCTTTCCAAACGTAAGCTATTTTATCCGGACATTTAAAAATACTTTTCATGTCCCACCGCTGCAATACCGCAATTCAATCCGCTAGAGGATACGCTTCTTTCGCAGAAGAAGCAGGATAATCACACAAATGATCACCATAATTCCGATGATAATAGCAAATCCGTGCGCAGTATTGGCAAACGGGACCCAGTGCTCGTTGACATTCATACCGTAAATTCCGGAAATAACCGTAGGAATCGCCATAACCAGCGTGATGACTGTCAGCGATTTCATGATGGAATTCATCCGATTATCGATGACCGATGACAACAATTCTCTGGTACCGTTTATAATGTCACGGTAAATACTTGTCATCTCAATTGCCTGCTGGTTCTCTACGATTACATCCCCGAGCAGTTCCTTATCCTCCGGATACTGCTCCAGCCGCTTGTATCTTGTCAGGCGGTCAAGCACTACTCCGTTGGCACGAAGGGATGTCGCAAAGTAGACCAGTGTCGATTCCAGTTCATGCAGCGCAATCAGATCCACTTCCTCCGTATCATCCCCGACACGTTCCTCGATCTCCGTACGCATCTTGTCGATGATACGAAGATCACTCTGATAAAGCACTGCAATCCGGTACAGGATCTGATAGACAAAACGAAGCTTTTTTTTCGTGCTGAATTCCCGGACACGGTTATTCAAAAACGCCTGAAGAACCGGTGTATCCTCCGTACAGACTGTAACGATCTCACCCGATGTAATCAGAATACCAAGCGGTATGGTCGTATACGATTCTTTTTCATGACGGATCTCGATCGACGGGATATCGACCAGAATAAGCGTATAACCATCCTGTAGTTCGATACGGGAACTCTCCTCTTCATCGAGTGCGGCCAGCACATCTTCAACATCCATATCCAGAGCATCCGCGACCATCTGTCCCTCCGCGACACTGGGGTTTACCATCTGCACCCATACGCCATCCTGAATTGTCGGTTCTTCATGAATCTTTCGGTCATCTGTTCTGTAATATTTAACCACCGGATTCCCCTCCTTTCGTATCGTCTGTACGAAATTGTTTACTGTAATGTATTATAGCACTCTGTATAACTTTCCTACCAGACTTTTATTGCGAATCATGGAAAGATTATTCAAAAACAGCACATCATTCACGTTCTTGTCCTGTGCAAGTTTACTGATACTTCCTGTCCAATAACGGTAATCCACGACATACACCGTCTGATAATGATCAACCAGAAATGGAATAAATGCATTTCCGAACGATTCTTTTACAACAATGCAGGAACTTCCATCCGACAGATCCTTGTTCTCAATTTCCGTGTATGGATTATCACTTGCAATAAACGTACTGTATTTCAGTCCCGCATTGTAATTCGAAACATCATAAATTACCGGCCAGTCATATTTTTTGCCATCCGATGCCGTCACATGGCATATGCTCTCAGCATTTGGGTAATATGCTGTCACAGTATCCGGATTCGCCTTCAGCTTTGCATCCGAAGTATCATTATAAAAAGATCCCAGAAATCCGTCAAAATCCTGTTTTTTACTATATGCATCCAGCGATTCCGGCGTAATCCCTTTTGCTTTACAGAATTCCGTATATGCGTAATAAGCACCAAGTGTCGTCCAATGATGATCCGTCCGAAAATATTCATACTCCGTCCGATGCTGCATAAGCACGTCATATACGTCCACGTTTTTTACATGTTTGTCCATTTTTGCCTGGATCTTCTGCATTGCGTCATGCTGATCGGAAGACGAGATTTTGTCTTTCAAATTATCCGGAAATGTAATTCCCGAACTGAGGGGAATGACAAGATCATACACATCCGATTTTCCGGCCAGAGTATCCGCTACCTTATTTACACTCTTTGCATAATTGTCTGCTGTTTTGTCCAGATAGGTGTATAACTCATATGCTGTATCATCCACTGTCACAACGCTTTTGTAATCTTTTATTTTTCCATCCGAAGTGATGGACGGATATTTTGTTTCCTCTTCCGCTTCCTGCGTGACATCCTGTGTGGAATCCTGTGTGCTTTTCTGTGTTGTGGTCTCTGTTTCTGTCTTATCTATTCCTTCTTCCTGCCTGTTCCCGCAACCCGAAAACACCGTTACGGCAAGTATGGCAGCAAAGATTATTTTACTTACTCTCTTATAAACCATTTATCTTACCTCTTTTCCATTTTAAATTCTTCCGACCAGTTTATACAGATTCCGGTCTGAAATAAAATTTGTAATATTATAGAGAACGAGTACATCTGTAATCTGATGTTCTTTCATATATTCCTCTACATTTTCATTATAATACCGTAAGTCAATCATGGTAATCTGTCCATAGTTTTCTGTTGCAAACGGCACAAAGGTGTTTGCAAACGAATCCTTGATGACGAGCAGATTGCGATCCTGATGTCTGGCATGGTCTGATACAATCTGTACCGTTCCGTAATTATCTCCGAAAAAGTATTTATATTTATCCTTTTGACTCAGCTGCGCTGTATCGTAACAGCTGTCCGTCTGTTTCTTTTCATCAATTGTCAGACTGCAGTCACTTCCGTATGTCTTCTGCTTCGTATCTCCATACGTCCAGATACTGTCATATGCCGAATCCGCATCCAGTATTTTGGAATACAGGCTTCCACGGAATTTTTTGGTTGCAACCTGTTTTTTCAGATCAGCCAGCGGCGTGCTCTCCATCCCGGTACTGTCACACCATGTTTCATAGGCAAGGTAAGCGCCCTCACTCGTCCAGTGATGATCCGTTTTGTAATAGATATAATCCTCACTATGGGAAAGTAGTTTTTCCCTCACATCTGTCACACGACAGTCCTTCATCTGTTTTTCAATCTGGTCAATATACTTTGCCTGATCAAACAGCCTTGCATGTGCCGGAAGTTTATCGGCCATTACCAGCCCGGATGATGGGACAAGCAGAAAAGATAACCTGTCCTTTTCTACATTTTCAGAAGCTTTTGCGAAAAAATCCTGCACCGCTTTCACATTGCGGGCAATCTGTTTTTCATCCACATCTTCCGGTGTGATTTTTTCAAAATCATAGCCGTCTTTTCCCACATAAGCCCCTCCGATATCTGTGTCTTTGCAGGCTTTCTGAATTCCGGTTTTTACCGTGATCCATCCATCACGGAAACAGATCTGATCCCTGAGATAATTTTCAAGACTATCCTGAAATTTTCCACTCAATATATTGTCAACCGTCAGTCTGGGCGGTTCTGCCAGATATCTGTTTTCATTTGGTGAGAACTCACGATCTTTCATCAGCAGGCTTCCACCGGATACCAGCGCAAGAAACGCAACAAAAATGACGATCATTGTCACTCTGATTTTTTTCAATGATCTATGCCTCCTAAAAACGGAAATATAAAAACGGATTGTAACTGTCCCCTACCAGAAACGCAAAGGACACCAGCAAAAACACAACCATGAGAACCGGCTTTGCTATGGTCCATCCCTTCGACGTTGCAATCGCATCGTAAATGGTAGCATCCTTTCCCTGCTTTAATCTGCGCATCCAGACACGGTAATCAATAGATGCCGCGATCAATGCCACCAGAAGTACCGCATTACTTCCAAGGAAATATAAGAAATCAGAATCCGCAACTGCCACATGTCCGATTCCAAACATTGTCTTTAAATATTCTCCCAGCTGGTGAATATCCGTCTGTGCAAAAATTGTCCATCCAATAACCACGAGAAACATGCTGTAAATATGCCCGATCCAATTTGGAAGTTTATCCAGCCATTTAAGCAGGAACAACTTTTCAATCATGAGAAGCACACCATAATACACACCCCAGAGTACAAAGTTCCAGTTTGCCCCGTGCCACAGACCGGTCAGCATCCATACAACCATAATATTAAACAGCTGCCGTACCAGACCCTTACGGTTTCCCCCAAGCGGAATATATACATATTCACGGAACCAGGAACTTAGAGAAATATGCCAGCGTCTCCAGAATTCCGTAATTGTCTTTGACATGTACGGGAAATTAAAGTTTTCCAGGAAATAGAATCCAAACATTCTGCCCAGTCCGATCGCCATATCCGAATATCCCGAAAAATCAAAATAAATCTGAAAACTGTATGCAATTGCACCAAGCCATGCCGTAGCCACCGACATGTGATTCAACTGTGAAATGGAATCCCACAGACTTCCGATCTGATTTGCCAGAAGCACTTTCTTTGCCAGACCCACGGAAAAACGAAATGCTCCTTCGGAAAAATCTTCCAGCGTGACTTTTCTGTGCATGAGTTCTTTTTCCACCGTTTTATACTGCACAATCGGTCCTGCGATCAGCTGCGGAAACAGGGTTACATAGGTCGCAAATGTAAGGATGTTTTTCTGTGCTGCAACCTCCCCGCGATAAACATCAATCGTATAGGACATTGTCTGAAAGGTATAAAAAGAAATTCCAATCGGAAGTGCTATATGCAGCAGCGACAACCCTGCCCCTGTAATGGAATTGATACTCCCGATAACAAAATCCGTGTACTTAAAAAACCCGAGGATGGCAAGGTTTCCGCACAGATCAACGATCAGTGCGGCTTTTGCTTTCCCCGGACAGTTTTTGTTTTTAAAGTGCTCGATCAACCGCCCATTCGCATAATCAAATACAATCGAAAACAGCATGATTAATACATAGACCGGCTCTCCCCACGCATAAAAGACCAGACTGAAAACCAATAAAACAAGGTTTCTAAGCCTTGCCGGGCAGAGATAGTACAGCAATAATACGATCGGTAAAAACGCAAGTAAAAATACAAAACTACTAAAAACCATTTTATTTAAACGCCTTTTCTATAATTTCTTTTGCCTGATCCGAATCCCCGGACACACACAGAACCACATACTGATTTTTCTGCTCCAGCACCGCATTTCCAATCCGTTTTGTCTCTTCCGGCACATAATCCTGGAAAGAATCCGCCTGATCATCAAGATATTTCTGGACATCTTCCATGGTTTCTTTTGCCTGATTTGAATCTTTTGCGGTAAAAACACCTACCTCTTCTGCCGTAGAACCGCTTCCGGCATACATAACAGAATCAACATCTTCCGGTAAATCTACAAGCATTGAAATTTCATCCGCTGTCAGTTCCTTTAATGTATCATCATATTTAATCTCTGTTGCAAGCGATTTTGCAAGAGCCTGCGCATCAATTGTCTTTGCTTCCCCACCGCATCCTGCAAGTAAAAGTACTCCTGCTGTCAGTACTGCCAGCAGTCCTGTCTTTTTCATCATCATATTTTCCGATCCTTTCTTTTTATACACCCTGATATTTCTCACTCTGTACACGAATCAGTTCTTCATCATCAAAATAATTGATTTTCATCGCCTGTTTTACTTCAGAAAGTGTCTGTGCTGCAACTTCACGCGCTGCATCACTTCCTTTTTTCAGAATTTCATATACTGCCGGAATGTCTTTCTCAAATTCTGCCCTTCGCGCACGAATCGGAGCCAGCTCTTCCTGAATGACGTTGTTTAAGAATTTTTTGATTTTTACATCTCCAAGACCGCCTCTGGTATAGTGTTCCTTTAATTCATCCAGATTATGATATTCCGGAAGATATTCTTCAAAATGCTCCGGTTTGCTGAAAGCATCCAGATAGGTAAATACACAGTTTCCTTCCAGATGTCCCGGATCAGATATCTGAATATGTGTTGGATCCGTGTACATACTCATAATCTTTTTTTTGACATCACTTTCCGTATCTGAAAGATAAATACAGTTCCCCAGGGATTTGCTCATCTTCTGTTTTCCATCAATTCCCGGCAGACGCATACATGCCTCATTCTCCGGAAGCAGCACATCCGGCTCCACCAGCACCTCATCATAAATGGAATTGAATTTACGGACAATCTCCCTTGTCTGCTCAATCATTGGAAGCTGATCTTCTCCCGCTGGTACAACCGTTGCCTTAAAAGCAGTAATATCTGCTGCCTGACTGATCGGATATGTAAAAAATCCGACCGGAATACTGGTCTCAAAATTACGCATTTTAATTTCTGACTTAACAGTCGGATTCCGCTGCAGCCTGGAAACAGTTACCAGATTGGCATAGAAAAAAGTAAGCTCTGTCAATTCGGAAATCTGTGACTGGACAAACAATGTGGATTTTGCGGGATCCAGCCCCGCAGACAAATAATCCAGTGCCACCTCAATGATATTCTGACGCACCTTCTCCGGATTATCAAAATTGTCGGTCAGCGCCTGTGCATCCGCAATCATAATAAAAATCTTATCAAACTCTCCCGAATTCTGTAATTCCACTCTTCTTCGCAGAGATCCTACATAGTGTCCCACATGCAGTCTTCCTGTCGGGCGATCTCCGGTTAATATAATTTTTGCCATCTCTATGCCTCCTGATTTTTTTCAGTTACTATATATTTTCGTGTTATTTTTCTAATTTCATTCATACACTGTCAACTGTAGCAAATCCACGTTGCAATGTCAACGGATGTTGTGTTAAAATAAGAATGAATTAAGATATTAAACTTCGTCAATTTAAGGAGGTTTGTTTTTATGAACGAGAAAATATATAAAGCAATGGGATCATCAGCCGTATCAAGCCTCGTGATCGGAATCTGTGTACTTGCCACAGGAATCGCCGCAGGGGTTCTTCTTATTATAAACGGGTCCCGCTTACTAAAGCATAAATCAAAAATTTTATTATAATACTTCAAATCCGGAGAATTTTTTCATTCTCCGGGTTTTTTACTCTTTATTGTCAACCTGTTTGCTCGTCATCGTTGACATTTCATTTTTTCCATGCTAAAGTGAATGCATATTGTTAATAATTACACACAAGGAAGGTATTTAGCAAATGCATACAACAAAAGAAAACGATCCGGTTCTCTCCCGCGAGGAGGCTCTCGCTATTTTAAACACTCCGGACGATCAGCTGGATGATCTGATCGCCCGTGCTGAAAAACTCCGGAGAAAATATAAAGGAAATCACGTCAGCATCCATATTCTGACCAATGCCCGCAGCGGCAACTGTTCCCAGGACTGCGCATACTGTGCACAATCCTGCCGTTCCACCGCAGATATTGAAAAATACAAATGGGTTTCCGATGAGAAACTGTACAAGGATAACGATTTTGTCAATGAACACCATTTAAGCCGCCACTGTATCGGCTTAAGCGGAATGAAATTTACAGATGAGGAAATTGAAGAACTTGCCGAACGCATCCGTGCCATGAAGAAAACCGGCACACATCTGTGCTGTTCCATTGGATTTTTAACGGAAAAACAGGCACGCATGCTCTACGATGCCGGTCTTGACCGTATCAACCACAACTTAAACAGCAGCCGCGCCTATTACAGCCATATCTGCTCCACCCACACCTTTGACCAGCGTGTTGAAAATATTCATATGCTGCAGAAGATTGGATTTGAAATCTGCAGTGGCGGAATCATCGGTATGGGCGAGAGCAAAGAAGATGTGGTAGATATGCTGATGGAACTGCGTGAGATCCAGCCGGAAGCACTGCCGATCAATTTTCTGCTTCCGATCAAGGGAACTCCGTTAGGCGATAAAGATATTTCCGGTCTGACCACAGAATACTGCATGAAAGTCCTCTGCCTTGCAAGACTGATGGTTCCACAGTCAGATATCCGCTGTGCCGCCGGCCGTGAGGTATATTTCAAAGGAGAAGAAAAAAAGCTTTTAAGTGTCGTCGATTCCATCTTCGCCTCCGGTTATCTGACCGCTGATGGACAGGGCATCCAGGATACCATCAAAACCATCGAGGATGCCGGCTTTACTTATGAGATTGAATCTGCATAAAGCTTTTAATCATGCGGAATATCATGAAAACGCCCCGCAAGTTCTTCTGTCCGCACAACATTAATAAAAGCATGGGGATCAATCTGACGGATAAGCGGAAGCAGCTCCCTTTTTGCCTCGGAATTAATGACGGAATAAATCAGGGTCTTTTGCTTTTCCTCATAACACCCGATTCCCTGGAATAACGTTGCATCATGGTTGGTCCGTTCCCGGATGGCACGATAGATTTCATTGGATTTATCAGAAATAATAAACATCGTTTCCTTCTGGTAACGCTTGTACAGTGCCTGAATGATCTGCGTGCTGCAGAACTGGTAAATAATCGAGTACAACGCAATCGACCAGCCGAACAAAGCACCTGCAACTACAAGCATGAGCACATTTCCTGCCAGAATATAATTCCATGCATCAATGCCCTTCTGCCGTGATAAAAAGATGCTGATAAAGTCGGTGCCACCCGTGGTGGTGCCGACATTTAAACACAGACTGATGGCAAATCCATTGATCAGTCCACCAAACACACTGATCAGCAGCACATCCTTTGTAAACACATACGCCGGAAGCATATCTGTAAAAATACTCGTCAGTACAATAACAATAATAGAATACAGGGTAAATTTTTTCCCGATAAATTTATATGCAATGTAAGTAGGAACCAGATTCAGTCCGATGTTAAACACCGAAAACGGTATACTGACATGGATAAAATCTAATCCGATCTGCTGCAGTAAAAGTGACAATCCGGAAAATCCTCCCGGAAACAGGCCTGCCGTTTTGGCAAAACAGCGCAGATTCCACGCATACAAAAGTGAAGCAAAAAACACAATAAACAGGCGGAATACCTGATAAAATTTCGGGTGTTTATATTCAAGTGACTGAAACATCCTTTTCTCCCTCTTTCTCATTTTTTTGCATTGTAACATATTCCGACAAAAAAAGACAGACCTTTACGGCCTGCCTACCATCTGCCCCATTGGGTAATATTTTTCATCTCCAGTTGCCCACTGAATTCCAAGTTCTGCCTTTCCATTCCCATCAAATCCATAGAATATATAACCAGTAATCATTTCTACATGATAGATCCCCTTATATCTTCCATTTTTCTGTCCGGTTTCAAACATCACATCTCCCGGATTCAATTTCATATTTTGTATATTTGCCCGACTCAGACCTCCGCTGACAAGTTTCTTATGCTGTACGCACCATTTTCCCATATCCGCTGCAACCGGTGCATAATATGCTATTCCAAAATTTACACCATTCTTATGATAAGATTTCCACACCAGAGAACTGCAGTCGTAAAATTTTTCCTGCATACGCTTTGGCTGGCTGGTTTTATCAATTGTTACATTAGACAAATCCAGAACCATATCCGTTGGACTATCATCACTGTCATACCAATCATCATTATCATAGGAATCAATATTATAACCATCTTCTGCTTTCACTTCTGCCACCGGTACGCAGATACAGGCACCTGCCATAAGTACTGCTGCAAGCAGACAATAAAACCTTTTTTCATAAAACCATGCTCCTCTTTTGTATGTATTCTTCAATAAAATTATCATACCACTACAGAGGTAATAAAATCAACTATCCAGCTTTATCCTTCCATCATTTCCAGATACTGCCCCTTATCAATATGCATCATGGAAATCCGGTTTTTAAACCGACGGAATCCATATACACAGTCCACATTCCGGATCAGAGACTGCAAACGCTCATCCGGCACACAGACAATCAGTTGCAGATCCATCTTTCTGGCATATTTCAGACAGACTGCGCTCCGCTCCTGATCCATTTTGGAAAACGCCTCATCCAGCAGTACCAGCTTGATTTTGGAATCCCGCTTACTCTGCTGCATATACAGCATGGCAAATCCAGCAAGCAGAGCTACATACTTTGGATTTTGTCCCTCACCACCGGAATCCCTGCCCGCCATATCATCGACAAAGTTTTCCCGGATCACATTTCCATGTTCATCGGTTACCTGTTCAAACATGCTGAATGACAGATAATTTCTGTAGTCTGCGTACTGTTCCATTTCTTTGCGCTTCTGTGCCCGCAAATGCTCATCCTCGTCTTTTGGTGGCATAAACTTGTCGGTCAGAAGTTTGATCTTCTGCTCATATTTCTGATAAAATGCATCTTCTCCGAAACTGATCTGACCGTCAATTCCGGCATTGTCCAGATTCTTGCTGTCGAGTTCCTCTGCCATAAGCATATCAAAGAACTGTCCGTTTTCATTTTTGGCCGGTTCAATTTTAATCTGGTACGTGCTGTCTGAGAAATTGGTTTCCCGCAACAGGCGGTTGATCTCATATGCGTGCCGTTTGGCTGCTTTGATATCTCCGTGAATTGTTGCAATGACATTCTCCCGGAGACTCTTATAGATGGATGCACACTTTTTTTCAAATTCTTCTTCGTATGCCGGCTCAAAATCCGTCCTGTACCGTTCAAGCATTTTTTCATATGCTTCATTGGATTTCTCAGCTCCGCTGAATTCACTGGCCGGATATGCAAGAATATATTTATTTCGCGCCATCTGCAGACGTTCTGCCTGTTCCTGCTCCTTATCTGCCAGATCTGCAATCTCTGCCTTCTTCCTGTTAATCACGGACTGCCCGGATTGCTTTTTTAACAATTCCCACACTTCCTGTTCGAGTTCTTCATTGGCAATATATCCCTGCAGCTTTTCCTCCAGCTGCTGTCTTCTGGACTCATTTTCTCCGGAAAGCTGCCCATACCGGCTGGTTAGCTTTGCCAGCTCTGTCTGCACTTCATCGATCTCAGTCTGGATGTCCCGCACCTGCTTCTTTAAAGCCTTTTCCTTCTCTTCGAGTTCTTTGTATGCCCCCTCCCGCAAAAAGCGGATCACTTCTTCGAGTTCTTTCTTGGTTTTATTTACCTTTGCAAGCTCAGCACCCGCCTTGGAGAGTTTCACGTAATGAGATGGCTCATCTTTCAGACACTCAAATTCTCTTGCAGCTTTTAATCTGCGCAGCAGATGATCCAATTCCGTCTCCTGTCTGCTTAAATCTTCCACATCGTTTTCATATTCTGTAAGCCGCGCCTTGGAAACACGGCGTCCAATACACGCTCTGGTCGTATAGTCTTTTTTCTTAAGATGCCGGAAAATAAAATTGCTGTACGAATAACAATCCGGTGTCACACCATCCCTTACCTGCTCCAGTTCCTCCACAGACCTGCATTTCATAATATGTCCCAGATACCGTTTCAGGCATACATCCACATAAGCATCCTCTGTCTTTACTGCATCATATAAAGATCCTTCCAAACAATCCGGCTCACTGTCCGCAATCGCCTTGGAATTAATTAAATCCACATTTTCGTATTGCTTCATGTTGCGAAACAGGACTGCTGCCTCATGTGCATATTGTGGTTCCGTGATCAGGGAACGTTTTAACCTTCCCATGCGTCCCTCAATGGCATTTTTCCATTCTTCCTCCTGCACATCAAACAGATCAGCAAAAATCTGCACCCTGACAGTCGTTCCATAGCGGTCACTCAGCTGTTGGGATAATGCCGTTCTTGCAGACCTCAGATTCTCCTCATATGGTTTGCGGTTATGTTTCATGTCATCCACCAGCCGCTTTTTTTCTTTTAATTCTTTTCCGATCTCGCGCCTCTGCTCACTGTAATCCTCCACTTCATTTTCGATATTCTGCTTGGCAGATTCAATTTTTAAATGCAGGTTCTGGCACAATTCCTCCGTTACGTTTCCACTGCCAAGTTCTGCAATCAAATTTAGAACCGGATTACTGATATAATCGGTGATCACATCATCTTCTTCCCAGTTTTTCATTCCAAGAAGGATCTTATTCCACTGTCTCGTATTATCCGCAAGCATCTGGCTGCGTGCATCCAGTTCCTCATACTGCTGCTGTTTTCCACCCAAATCACTGGACTTAAGATCTGCACTGACCTGAATCAGTTCCTGTTCGGTTTCCCCACGCACAGCAGAACGTTCTTTTATCTTTCCCTGCAGCTGCTCCTGTTTCTCTGCAATGATCTTTTTATCCTCTTCCGCGGTCTGAATTCTTGCCCGCAAATCTTCAATTCCAATGCAACGGATCATTGCCTCTGCCCGGATCTTATCGGACTGCAGACGCACAAGTTCCTGCCCGGATGTCTGAATATCTGTCAGTATCTCGATTCGTTTTCTCAGATCTTCTATTTTATCTTTGATCTGCCGGTAAGAATCCAATTGTTCACTAATCGTGGCAATGGTATTGGAAGTGTTCTTTGGAAACATATAATCACGAATAAACTGTCCCGTTCCATTGGTCATTTTCAGGGCAATTGCGCTCTTTTCCATCGTAATAAAACGATTCTGATCAATATATCCAAGTATTACATCATAGAGTGTTCCCAGATAAGCCTCTTTCGAACCATAGATACGGTTGACATCCCCTTTTCCACGGTTATCCTCCGATTTTGCTCTGCTACTGATCAGCTTTTTGATCTCCTGATTGGAATAACATACTCCCTGTTCTGTAAGATAGCCCGATGTCGGCATTTTCCCGGAGTGACTGAAATACACAAATTTTTTAATCTCAGAATCTGATTTTCTTACTTCAAACGCAATTCCAATACAGGTTATAATATGGGTTCCGGTATCTTCAATTTCCAGAGCAATTACGGAACAGAAATCACAGTCTTTACGATTGGCAGATCCGTCTTTTTGTTCTCCGCGCAGATAACTTAACACACTTCTGCGATTTTTTGCATCATCCGCTGCTTTATTCAGAAAACTCGGTGAGAAACTTCCATACAAAATGACCTGGATGGCATCCATCACTGTCGATTTTCCAGATCCGCTTTTTCCACTGAACAAATTCACATATTCATGAAACTCCAGTACCTTATGATCAATGCCTCCCCAGTTGTTAAGGCACATCCTTGTAAAAACTTTTTTTGCCTGACTCAATTTATTCACTCCTCATTTCGTCTTGTGTTTCCCACTGATCCTGCGTCTTTTCCGAATACTCTGCTTCCTTTTGTTCTTCCGTTTCCCCGGTTTCTCCTTTGAACATTTCAACCAGCTCATTGATATCTGCCGCCGAACAGAAAATATTAATGGTACTGTAAATATAAATCGGGGAATCGTCTTCGAGATTTCCAATGGCACTTGGCAGTTCGATCATCTGGTGTGTTTTCATCAGAATCAATGCCTCCTGCCACTCCTGAGCGGTCAGTCTGCGCGTAATCAGGTTTGTTTCCTTTCCATATCTTCGGATCTCCGCAAGACTGGTTGTCGTGGCATGTAGTCCTTCTCCCATAATTTTATCCCGATAAATCAATTTCATAAGGATCACCAGTTTCGTTGTTAAAAGTGTCATACGCTCCGTCAGCACGCCATCTCCTGTAATCCGGAAAATATGTTCCTGCGGATCATGAACCAGTTCACAGTCAAGCACCTGCAGATAATCTGCAATAAATTCCCGATTTCTCGCACATACCTGATAGTGAGGATTATCCTTCTGGATCAGAGTAACCGGATCACACTTTGTCTGCAAAATACAGGTCTGGCGAAACAGATCCTGTATGGTTTTTCTAATATTTTCCGCCTCACTCTGCGAGATGTTTTCCATGTATTCTAACATTTATTTTTTCTCTCCTTTTTTTGCGTCAATCACCAGTTTTGAAAAAACAAATCCATATTCTCCTTTTAATTCTCCATCAATATGCACCGTTTCCTCCTGTTTCGTATCATCCGTTTCCTCCTGCCACAAAAACAGCAGTTTTTCCAGATCTTCTACGGACTGAATCGTCTGTTCATCCGTGACAAATCTGCCGTCCACGATATTTTTCTGCCTGAATTCCTGCAACTGTTTTTTCGTATAAAGCGGCTTTGGTACAAAATCGGTCATCTGAGTCTCCTCATTGTGCTTTTCCATCGCAATCGGGTGAAATCCTGCATCCTCCGCATTTTTCCGGTTGTAAAAACTTCTATCGGTTATATTCTTAAACTGTGTTCCCACTCTGATCCGGTCACGCATTTGTTCTAACACCTGTGGGCTGTTTGCATGATGATCCAACAAATTAATTAACTTTACAATGTGATCTTCATCCGAAGAGCCTTCCTGCAGAATATAATGGATTCGTGCCAGTGCACGCTTGGCAAAGACAGTTTTCTGTTCGATCAGCTTGTTATATTTTTTTTCGATCAGATCAAATTCCCGCTCCACCTGATACACAAGCTGACTGGCACTTTCACAATATTCCAGACGATACTGGTTTCTTTTGCTGGTAACAGTTCCCTCCACAAGTCCGGTACGCTCTTTTACAAGCTGTTCCCTTTTTTGGTCATTTTCGCGAAGAATCTGGCTGACCAGTTCTTTAACTGCTTCCTTATAACGGTAAAAGCTGTCTGTTGTCGTAAGAATTGCATATTTTTTACTGTCACTGTTGTTAATTTCCTCTACCAGAACTTTCTGAATTCCAATAAAATTTTTTTTCTGCGACAATTCCTCAAAATAGGAACGCATTCCATCCTGCATATTGGAAAGAAGCTGCCCCAGCCGTCTGGACGTCTGGAGTGCGTTTTTTAAAATATCATTATTTTTTTCTGTATCCGAATGATACGTAAACAAAGCACTGTAAATCGAAAGGATACTTTCCCTCTCCCGGCTGTCATCTTCTGTCTGAAGCTTCTGAAACAATTCCGTAAACAGCTGGCTGTATTCCGGGAAAGAAATAATATACGTATTTAACTTTTCATCAAAATCGCTTTTTAACCATCCCCACCGAATCAAGGTATTCAATATGCCAGACGGCGAATCTTCCGGAAATAAGGTATCCGGCTCGTCCTCTTCTTCTATTTCCTCATCCTCCCAGATAATCCTTGCCTTTGCAATTGTATCTGCAATAATCACACGGCATTCCTCTATCGTCAATCCAAGTGCTGTATACACTTCATTATTTTCCTCATAAATTGCCACAAGAAACTGCATATATGCATCACGGTTTTTCGTGCGAAATAGTTTATAAAATTCCTTTGGAATTTTCTTTTTTAAAATCATGAATGAATTTCCTCTTTATTTTCTACAACAGCCGTTCCTGTTCTATCGTCAGACCTGACTTAAGTATTGCTTCCTTTAATGGTTCCAGTAGTCCTGCATTTTTCCTTATCAGCTTATTTCTGGTATCTTCCTTTAATAAAATACCTGCATCCTCCCTGACTGCTAATTCAAAATCCTCCTGACTCATTTTATATGGAAGAAGTTTTGGGAATACCTGCGCCTTAATAAACTGGAAAATACAGATTCCTCCATAATCCAGATCTCCCCAATGATAAAATTCACATTCCTCAGAAACCAGATCACAAATCGTCTTCAAAAACCGAACTTCCTTTGGAGAGAAAAAACCATGACAAAATATATAAAGAGTATCTTTTCTATAAGACATGTCCTCATAGTTTGCTTTATTTTCAATTGTCATGATTCTTTTGCAACCTGACAGGGCATACGCCCTTGCATGTTCCATTGTCTGTGTATTTATAATCGTTCCATAAATCTGTGATGAAGAATCAATTACTTTTTCATCATTTATAATATACTGCAGTGTGCCTTTCCACTCAAGCGTCTGCGCATAAGAATGAATATTATGCGCATCCAGCAGTTCATCATCACTCATTTCCTCTATATAAAATGGGGATTTTGCTTTTAAAACAGACAGTATTCTATCCTCATAATTTTTTTGGAAACATTTGGAATTGTGAAGGACACGCGCACTGAACACCCGTTTCCAGATGTGTTCCTTTTGATGTGCAACTGCATCTATACATACAAAAAAAGTTTCATCTTCCAGTTCTTTCTGCTCTTTTCCTCTGTTCAACAGATCCAATAAATCATCATAGTAGGAGCACAACCATGCACAATCCTGTCCTTTTCTCCGCCATTTTTCCACACGGGCAATGAGACGAAGCTGCCTTTCCCTTGGATCTTCGATTTGTTCCCTTTCACACAATTCCGGAATAATCGCAACATCATAATCAATTTTCTTAATACTTGTTTTTACATCTTTCCAATTTGGCTTAAACTTCCCCATCTTTCCCGCATTTGTCTCATTTTCAAGAATATTTGCCTGATCCAAAAGCTGTTTTCTTCCACCCACTATTTCCATAACATCCGCATCGATATACGGATGTTTCCATCCACTGAGCATCCCCGCCCTGTAATGATCGGTATTGGTTTTATCAATGATCCAACGGGCTAAAGTTTTATGTTCCTGCTCTTTTTTTCTGCCCACGTGGTCTCTCCTTTATTCCTATGATTTCATCCACAGGAAGTGCCGCGTAAAAAGCTGATGCATATCTGCCAAAAACGTAGACATAACACTTCCTGAACCTTTTACCTCTTCTTCCGTTGCTTCCTGCTGTAATGCTGCGATTGCTGTTTCCATTTTTTCATTTCCCTGTAATCCCTCATCGGTCGGGAGCGTATGATTATCTTTCATTTCCTCATCTTCATGTATTTAGTATAACGAAAAATTTTCCGAATTGCACCTATTATTTAAACATTTCGCATGAATCATCACCGACAAAAAGAGAACAGTGCCCCGATTTATCATCTGACACTGTTCTCTTTCTTTTGGTTTTATCCCTGTTCTCCGGATTCCGGTACATCTGTACTTACCGGTTTTGTACTATTCTGCGGCTCCACTTTTGCCATCGTAACCTTTGTTCCGTCATCCTTTACTACAAAATTCACGGAATCAAGTCCCGATACATTCACATTGCGGTTTACCTTCGCATCGTAAGACTCGGCATTGATAATATCTGCCAGATCAATTCCGGTTGCTTCTTTCATGCTTTCAAAGACTTTTGCCATGACCACCGGCACATTTCCGGCAATCTGATCCACACCATTGCTGCCGCCTTCGCCACCTCCAATGATTGTGATCTTGTCAATCTGACCGAGCGGTTCTGCAACTTTTCCGGCAATATCCGGAAGTACCTTGATCATCATTTCCGCTACTGCAGCCTTATTATACTTCGCATATGCTTCTGCCTTCTTTTCCATGGCTTCTGCTTCCGCAATACCTTTTGCCTGAATCGCAGATGCCTCTGCCTCACCGACTGCCCGGATACCGGCTGCTTCCTGCTCTCTTGCAAAACGCATGGCTTCTGCCTGTGCCTTCTGCGCTTCCGCTTCCCGCTGTGCCTCAAACTGCTTTGCCTCTGCGTCCTTCTGACGCTGATAAAGTTCTGCTTCCGCGCGCTGCTGGGCTGCATATTTTTCTGCCTCGGCTTTCTTCTTTACTTCTGCCTCCAGCGACTGCTCCGTAACGGCAACCTGCTTCTGCTTTAACTCAATTTCACGCTCCTGCTTTGCAATATCTGCATTTGCTGTGGTAACTTCAATGGTCTTACGTTGTTCCTCTTTCTGGATTTCGTAAGCGGCATCTGCCATCGCCTTCTTTGTATCGGCTTCCATCTGAAGTTCTGATTTTTTGATTGCCAGTTCATTCTGTTTCTTCGCAATCTCTGTCTGCGCTTCCACTGCCGCATCATTGGATTCTTTATCCGCTGCTGCCTGTGCAACTTTAATATCTCTCTCACTCTCGGCTTTTGCGATGGCTGCAGATTTCTTAATCTTTACAATATTGTCGATACCGAGATTTTCAATGACATCATTTCCATCAACGAAATTCTGCACATTGAAACTGATGATATCCAGTCCCATCGCTGCCAGATCCGGCTCCGCATTTTCTTTGACAAGGTTGGCAAATTTCTGACGGTCGGAAACCATCTCCTCCAGCCGCATCTTACCAACAATCTCACGCACATTACCTTCAAGCACTTCACGTGCCACACTTGCTATGTACTCTGTATTTTTATTCAGAAAGTTCTCTGCTGCCAGACGCAGTTTCTCCGGATCATTACTGATCTTGACATTGACCGTGGCATCCACATTGATATTGATGTAATCCGCTGTCGGTACGGCGTTACTCGTCTTGACATCAATCGGAATCAGACGCAGATTCAGTTTATCCAGACGCTCAAAAAACGGAATCCTTATACTTGCCTTTCCAATGACAACTTTTGATTTCTTTTTCACACCGGAAATAATGTATGCCATATCCGGTGGTGCTTTCACATATCCCAGCAATAACAGCAATACAACGATCACCACAATAACCGCCGGGACAAGATACGGTATCAGATTTTCCATAAAAATCCCCTTTCTGTTAACTACTCCTGCTACCTTTTTATTGTAATATACTTTTTAAAAATTGTCATATTATTTTCTTATGATGTTTTCCTTAACTTAACCTTAAAACATAGACACTTGAAATTCTTTCCTGTTAAATCCATGAAAAATATTATAAAATAATTTGGAAAAGTTTGTAACGAAACCATCTTTTCGCCGTCTAATCTGTGTAAAAAGGAGGTGACCGGTTCTGAATTATGAAAAATTGTACAATTCCTATTACCTGCAGGTTTACTCTTACGTGATGACAATCGTCAGAAATCAGTCCCTGGCGGAAGAAATCACACAAAATACGTTTTATAAAGCGCTGACTGCCCGACACGGCTATGAAGGGAAATCCCGTGAATTCACATGGCTGTGCAGCATAGCCAAAAACCTTGCAGTTGATGAATGCCGCAAAAACCAAAAATATGCCTGTTTCGATGCATCTGCAGCGGAAACATCCGATGATATTGCAAACCATATTGCGGATCAGGACTCTGCGCTGCAGATTCATCTCGTACTTCATGAACTTCAGGAACCTTATAAAGAAGTCTTTCAGCTAAGAGTTTTCGGAGAATTATCCTTTTCACAAATTGGAATAATCTTCGGGAAAACAGAAAACTGGGCGAGAGTTACTTATCACAGGGCAAGATTAAAAATTAAAGAAAGGATGGACCACTATGAATCATAATCCAAACGAATGTGACATTGTGCAGGATCTCCTGCCATTATATTACGACCATGCATGCAGTCCTGCCAGCTGTGAACTGGTCAGACAGCATCTTGCTGACTGCGCTGACTGCGAAAAAATTTACGAAGATTTAGCCAATCATACCATTGACAACGTAATTGAAACCGAATCCTGCGAAATTCTGGAACGGCATGCCAAAAAAGAACGGAACCTGGCATACAAAGCCGGTATAGTCATTGCCGCCCTGCTGCTTGTTCCGATCCTTATTACCTTTATTGTATCCATGGCCGGCGGCAGCGGACTCGGCGTATTCTCTGTCGTAACCGCTTCCATGATGCTTGTCGCAGCACTCACTGTTGTTCCGCTTATTTCTTCCCAAAAACGGCTGATGAAATGTATTTTATGTGGTGTCGGTGCCCTGCTGCTGATTTTATTTTTTGTAAATGCCATGAATGGCGGAGGAGAATTTTTCTTCTGGTCCGTTCCGACTGTATTCGGACTTTCCGTTGTATTTTTCCCTCTGGTGATACGCGAAATGACATTACCGCCTGTATTATCCGATAAAAAAGCCCTTATTATCATGATCTGGGATACGCTTTGGCTCTACCTGACCATATTTACCGTATCTTACCGTTCCGGATTAGGCAGTCTGAAAACCGGATGCATTGTGGCAACAGTTCTGATGATTGGTGTATGGCTCTTTTTCCTCATAATTCGCTATCTCCCGGTCAATGGTTTTATCAAAGGCGGTCTGTGTACACTTCTTTGCAGTATATGGATTACCTTCTCCAATGATGTTTGCAGTTATCTTCTGTATGATACCAGACAGCTTACCATCCGCCATGCGAATTTTTCCACCTGGACGACAGATCTCAACGTAAATGCCAACGTGTATGTCATCCTTCTTGTCGCCGGAATTCTCATCAGTGCTTTACTGATCGGAATCGGGATTGTAAAAAAGAAAAAATAATTCCAACAAAGTCCATCGGATGACCAGGCTGCGTTTGCCCGACCTGTAGACGGCAATATTGCAGCCTCTATTCCGAAAAGCTTCCATTGATTCTTATTGTAGTTTCCATCCGGCGCTCTGCATCTGAAGATTTGTCATATGCCGGTAGATTCCGTTGGTGCTCATTAACTCCTCCGGTGTTCCTTCTTCCGCGACTTTTTTCTACAAATTCTTGTGTATTCATCCGAAATATTACTATTTGCCTTTTTAAAAAAATCAAATAAATCATGTGTCGAAGTGCTCATGTTCATTCCCCACCATTCTTTATATGCCTATTTTAACCGTTTCACATATTCATAAATCCGTTTCAGCATTCCGTCTTTATCTTCTCCTAATTCTCCACGAATTTTGTCACCAAATCCCATATACGTATTGAATCCAAGCATATATACAGCCATTGCCATAGACAGCTCGCCGTTTTCATCACCATACAATGATGCCACTTTTCTCAATTCATCAATAACCGTATCGTGTGGTACTTCAACACCGCCTTCTTCATTTACAACAGAATTGATTACCTCCGGCAATGCCATACACATCTTATAAAATGCATCTTCTTCACCAGTGAGAATTGCATAAAACTGATCCATGCTCACACGGCGAATCAACCTATGCTGTACATTTTTCCCATCAACTTTTGTTGACCATTTTATATTCTGTGATTTCTTTGCAATTGCTTCAACCAACAGACACGCACAATCATCATCTTCCAAAATCTGTCCCTGCATCTTTATATATGTTTTTGCAGAAGATGCAGAATTCATAGTATTGTGTTTGTTTTTCATTTCCACATATATTGTATGTACAATATCTCCATCTGGCATTTGTATTCCATCGGGATTTCTGTAAATAACATCCCAGCCTGCCTGTGGAACTTCGCAGCCTTTGAAATAAGAAAAAATATTTTGATGAAAATATCCTATATCATTATTATTAGACTTATCTCTCTGCCGGAAAATTTCATTATTTACAATTTCTTCCCAGCTTGTACGATACACCGATTTATCAAAAATCAGCTTGATCGGATCAATCAGGTTACTATTGAACCGCTTCAAATCATACGATTCCAGTTTTTCTCCATATTTCATAATCGTTGCACGCACATGCTTCTTAAAATCTTCTTCTGATATAAAATCTAAATTCCACGCCATTTATTTTATCCCCTCTAATGATTTATGTATCTCCAACCCAATTTCATATGCTAAATTGACAGGAACAGCATTTCCAACCTGTTTATACTGAGATTGAACACTTCCACAAAACTGCCATTCATCTGGAAATGTTTGACATCTTGCATTCTCACGTACTGTAAACGGTCTTGCTTCCAATGGATGGCATCTTTCTGTTTGCTTCTGAGACGGTGAAGTCAATACCGTCAATGATGGTTCATCCAGACTCATTCTCCTAAGAATTCCTGTTCTTCCGCCTTCCATATCCCAACAACTTTTCATATATGCTTTTGCAATCTCTGGATCGATATCTCTCCAATATCCTCCAGGTGGAACTAATTCAAATATTTTTCTTTTATTTTCCCCGTATGGCACTCCTGGTCCTTCTGGGCAATCCAATAAAACATCTCTCAAAACAGGCTTATAATCATGTTCTTTAGGAAATGAGAATGAAACTTTTCCCACTAAATCATTCCTAATTCCAACAGTAATTAGCCTCTCTCTTTTCTGCGGCACACCAAAATCCCACGCATTTAAAACTTTTTTCTGAATGGTATATCCCGCCTGTTCAAAAATATTGGTTATCGTTGCATATGTTCTTCCCTTATCATGAGTCAGCAATCCTCGCACATTTTCAAATAAAAACATCTTTGGCTGTAATTTCTGTAAAAAAGTTGCATAGTGATAAAAAAGTGTTCCTCTCGCATCTTCAAGTCCTAATCTTTTTCCAGCATAGGAAAAAGCCTGACACGGTGCCCCTCCCGATAATAAATCCAGGTCTCCTTTTTTTATGCCAAAATAATCTTCCAAATCTAAACAAGATATATTAGCTATATCATCATGAATAACTCTCCAGTTCGGCCTATTGGTTTTCAAAGATTCTGCAGCATCTTTATCAAACTCTATTAGTCCCAATGGTTCAAATCCAGCTTTTTCTATCCCTAAAGCCAAACCGCCAGCTCCAGCAAACAGTTCTATGGTTGTAAATGCATCACTATCGATTTGTATTGGTTCGTCTTTTTGTATCTCTACAACATCTTCTATCTTGCAATTTAATGTAAAACATATTTTTTCTATTGATTCAAATGAAACTGGCTCATTCTTTCCTAATCGAGCTAACACATTAAAACTTATTCCTGACGCTTCCTTCAATTCTGTGCGGTTCATTTTTTTATCTATCAGTAATTTCCATAATTTGTCATAACAAATCGCCATTAAAATTCCTCCAAAATCAAAAATAGTACAACTCATATTTTATCATATACCACAATTAGCAACAAGCAATTTTCTCACCATATCGTTAGATTTCCTCTTGCATGTTTCTTAACCCGTTTGCTATTTATCCTGTTTTTTGATAATATATTCTCAGCAGTTCAGGCAGAAAGAAGGTACCTATATGTCGCGTGATTCCGCTACTGTTTCAAACAATATGCGTAAGATCCACAGTAAAGATACTTCCATAGAGCTATTGCTCCGAAAAGCTCTATGGCACAAAGGTTATCGCTATCGTAAAAATTATAAGGCTCTCCCTGGTTCTCCTGACATTGTTCTTACCAAATATAAAATTGCTATTTTTTGCGATAGTGAATTTTTTCACGGAAAGGATTGGGAGATTCTCAAACTCCGACTTGAAAATGGGAAAAATCCAGACTTTTGGATCAAAAAAATCGAACGAAACCGTAATCGTGATTATGAAAATGATAAAAAGCTTCTATTTCTAGGCTATACTGTCCTTCACTTCTGGGGACAAGACATTTCCAAACATACAGATGAATGTTTACAAACCATTGAAGAAGCCATTTGGGATACAAAATTTTCTGATACAGCCACTGACTATGATATATCCGAAGAATAGATCCAACTTATGCAAAGCCAAAGTTTCCCTACAGAAATTAAAATGTCCGTTTTCTCCGTATTGATCCCGGTTGTCACACGAGCCACGGTGTAATCTTCCATTCATGCTTTCTTTACCTCTGCATAATTTCTAAATGTCGTTACTATTGTCTTTTCTTCTTCTAGACGCTCGGTCAGTACAACCACTTTATTGCCCTGGTAGATAATCCAACTGCACACACTGCTCTGCAGCTTCTGTTTTATTCCGGTATGTAGTTTGGTGAATTGCTCGCGCTCACACCTTCTAATATCAATTTTACGTCCAATACCATAACATATCCGCATAACTCTTTCCAAAAAGTGGCATTCTGTCCCCACAAAAAGACAACCAACGGTATAAGAACCATAACAATGCCGGATGCTATCATGAAAGAGCTGCAATGGTACCAAAAAAGGGCTCCCAATAATGGGAACCCTTAATTTTAAGCAATTTATAATTACTCGATGATTGTAGCAACACGTCCTGATCCTACAGTACGTCCACCTTCACGATACTTTAATCCCGTTTTACCTCATATTTTTTATGGTTTTCTCTCCAAAATACAGTGAAAAACGGCTGAATTGCACCACCTATTTTGATTTGCCTGATTTCTTGGCACCGTTTTGGCACCGGAGAATACTCAAACCGATTTTCTTCTGTAGATACTAGATACTTCTCTACCAACTTTATATTGCACCGGTAATTTTTAACTGTTATAATCGAAACATGGGTGCTACCATAACGGTAGGCGGTTAGTCCTTCTCCAGAGGGACTGTGACCCTCTGATTACATAGAAACCTGTAAAGGAATCCATTGGAAAGGAGGGCTAAGCCAATGAGTATTATTGACTTCATAGCAGTAGTGAGCTTCGGCTTAACCTGCTTTAGTATCGGATATACATTAGGCAAAGATAATCATAAACCACAAAAATAACCGCCCTGGTCTGGTAAACTAAGCGGTTATCTTTGATGATATTCTAAATAGTAAAACGGACTAACCGTCTATCGGTAGCACTCTTTTTCTATAATCATATTAGCACGCATCTGTGGAAATGTCAAAAATTTTCTTCTTTCTCAACTATATCTATTTCCATACATTTTTACAACCTATTTCAAGTGTTCCTCAAAAATTAATTCGAGTTCCTTATTCCCTCTCAAGAATTCATACTCTTTCTTATTTTCAATTTCCGAATACAATTCACGAACAAAATTTTTTCCAACTCCCGAAAAGGCTTTTCCCTGTGCAGTATCTTCATACCTGTAATACAAAGGGGATTGTGTCATATTCCAAGGCTTCTGTGATTCACTTAATAATTGCTTAATTAACTGAACACATTTTTCTACATCTTTTCGATATCCAGCAATCAGCAGATAGGGCACTGTGTTGCCGTAATTCCATAGTCCAAACAACGATATCATGTGATCTGTAATCTCAGCAATTCTCTCTGCTTTATCATGATTTCCTGTTTCTTCTTCCATTTCAATTAACTTATACAAGTAGCTTTGAATATTGACAACTGCCTGTAGCAGTTTCCCTTCCAGGAATAACGCAGCAGTGTCTGTTCCTTCCTGATGTGCTAATACACTTGTTTTCATAATCGTTGCATCAATTACAGTATCAGGAATTTTTTTCAAAAGGGCATTTGCTTCTTCATATTTCTCCATTTGGACATATTTTGTTGCAAGTATAAAAACGCTTGAATTTCTCACTCTTTCATCCTGACTATCTGCTGTTCGTTCCAGCCACTCAATAATAGCTGTATTATATTCCATTCGTTCTTCGTCATTAAGATCTGACAAAGTCAAAGATCCGTTCAGAACGGTTGCGATCGTATATATTAATAAGTCGCAATGAGGATACTCCTGTATTTTACGAGATGCCATCTCGAAAGCCTCTGTAAAGCTGTCCAATGAAACTTCCGAAAGTTCATTCACAAATTGTCCAATCTCTTTTTCGGTCAATTCTTCACGAAACGAAAACAATTCATTCATATCAATTTTCAATAATCGTGCCAAAGCTGGAAGTAATGAGATATCCGGATATGTATTTCCCTTTTCCCATTTATTTACCGCAGGAGTAGAAACACCCAGATAATTTGCCACCTGTTCTTGTGTTAATCCCTCAGTTTTTCGATAGTTTTTTATCTGCTCACCAATACGCATTGTTCGCACCTCCTGTCCTTATTTCCATTATAGCGTTCCCAATACATGTTTACAATTGAGCCTTTGTTTACTTATTACTTTCTTTTTTTAACTTTCAATTAATTTTCTCTAATATTTATATCATCAGCAACAAACTGCCCACAAATTTAAGAACGGGCTACTAACCCTCAAACGACAGTGCATTACATTGCATCAGCTAAACCAACCTTGTTATCCTGAATCACCACTCCTTCATCTTCGCTTCATGCCTATTTTTCATAATTTGCAACTGGTATATAATGACAGGGATTAGAAAAATCACAGCAACTATGCCTAAAATAACAGACCGATTTACGGTAGCAAATGCCACGAGCATAAGCATTAATAAAAGCCAGGGATTTCGCAAATTACTGTAATAATTTGCCCTATCTTCATAGGACGTATGAAGTTCAAAAGGTTTTCCATCATTTTCTTTTTCTACAATCAGCAATTCCCTGTTAAATGTTGTAGTGTTTGTTGCAATACGACCGCCAATTTCAGCCCACGGACGCCAGCGAACTTTACCAACAGAATAATTAAGATTGATATTTTTATAGAATACGGAATATCCCATTTCTTCCAAGAAATCATGGTAATCTTCAGCATTAGCTTTTGATTTTTGTCCTATAAACTCCACGCAATATTGAACTTGACCTGGCTTACATTTTTCAAATTCATAGAGTAATTTTCCCGTTCGAATAAGGCGATAACCTTTTTCAGCCATCTTATTCAGCCAGTTTTTCTGTACCGTCAATAGCCCGCCAAAAAAACGATAACACTTTTTGCTCATAATGTACCTCCTACAATTCCGCTTGCAATACCTACAAGTTCACGAAGTCTGATAAGTTCTTTTTCAGCTATCTCCTTTCCTTTTACAGTGATAAGATACTCTTTTTTTCTACCTTCACTATCTCCGAAAAGCTCAATCCATCCCTTTTCCTGCATTGAATTTAATGCACCATATAAAGTGCCTGCTCCCAATGAAAGCCGCCCACCTGTTTTTTCTTCAATGAACTGCATGACAGCATATCCGTGTTTAGGTGAATAGAGTGAAAGCAAAATATAGAATGTCACTTCTGTGAGTGCACCACTTTTCACATTATCCCTCATAGCATCCCCTCCTTATTACGGTTACTGTAATAACTATATCAGTAACCGTAATAAAAATCAAGAGATGTGAAATAAATCTTAATAAGCCGGATAGTATTATACTTTTCCTGTTCAGTCCTTTACAACCAATACTTATATATAAAGTATTTCTCTCAACACCATTTCTTCTGCACTGGCTTTTATATTATTCATCAGCCTAACCCACTTCGTCTGGTTCTGTACCTTTAATTCTTCAGTTACACCCTGTTTTTCTGCCATCTGTTCCATAAGCATTTCCACCTGTTCTCTGCTCTCCTGATCAATCTGATTCAGGTGTTCCGTCAGCTTTCCAGTCAACAACAAATATTGATATTTTGCTAATCTGTGTTCCTTCAGAAACTGTTTTCGCAGCATTCCATATTTCCCATATATCGGTTTTTCTTCATTCAATACCAAATTCGGCAAATAATAATCTCCATGCAAAGTATAGCTTAATCCGTTCTTTTCATCATAAATGTGTGTTTCCATAATCTTATCTCTCCATTTCTCTGTTTTTTGATTTAGTTTTCTTACGCTGCTGATTCTCCATCTCGCTTTTTTTCATTCCCCATGCCAATCTTTCATGAATATTTCCCTTCGGCATTTGCTCCATCCGTCGCTTTTCTTCCAGGACTTTCTCGTTTTGAATATCCTGCTGTACTGCTGTATCTACAGTTTCTATTCCAAGAACACGCACAACACGATCATACCTATCAGAAACACCTTGTAATATATCTTTTTCTTCTGACAATTTCTGATTGTCTTTACGTATATCATCCAGTTCTCTCTGAATAGCATTATATTTCTGTTTCACCTTTTGATATTTTTTCTTCCACCCTTCCACCTCTTTCGTGAGTTCTTTAACCTGAGCCGCCATTACAGCAACCTTATTCTTTATTTGAAGAAACAGTGGTTTAATTTTTTTGTCTCGATAGGTTACTGCCCGTTCTAGCGTGCCCGCCTCCGGCAGTAACATTTTAACTGTTCCATATTCTTTGATTTCTTTGCTCACACTATCCATAATCGGTTGTAGCTGTTCTCTGCGATCTTCCAGGCTTTTTAGTTCTTTTTCTGCGCTCCCTGCCTTTTGTTCTGCTTCTTGCTTCGCCTTGATTGCCTGTTCCTTATCGTCTTTTAAATTCTGGATATCTGCTCTGGATTCTGCAATTTGTGCTGTTAATTCTTCTTTTTCAGCAGTTAGATGCTCTTTTTCCTGCTCCAATTCCTGTACTTCCTTTTTCCGTTCTTTTTTCTTGAAGTTATAGACATCCAGATGTTCCTCATGAGTACCTTTCTGTTCCCATTCAATTCCATACTGCCTTGCAATCTCTGCCAGTACTTCTTTTTCATGATTTATCCACTGATTCAGCTCCGTATCATGCTTATTTCCACCTTGAAATCCAAGACCTTTTAATGCCTGTTTCAGCGAAACTCTGGTATCCATTCCTTTTCCTTTCCAGCCCGTCACATAAGGAATAAAGTCAATATGAAGATGTGGAGTAGCCTCATCCTGATGCAAATAGCAACTAAATACCCGAAGTGTCGGATTCCGTTTCTGGAAATCTTTTACATACTCATCCAGTACGTTTACAGCCAGATTTCCTGCTTCTGTTCCAACAGCCATATCTTCTCGGTTTCCAATCTGGAAAATCACTTCATGGAACAACTTTTCCTGTTTTCCCTGCCGGATTTTTTCATAGTAATTTGTAATCTTCCGGTCTTTTCTTTTCCCGGTATTGTATCTCTCCACAGCATCATCAAATAACTCTTTGTAAACTTCTTTCAGATTTTCATTCTGGTAACAAATATTTAATTGTACTCTGTCTGGGTCTACATTCTCTGCGAAAAACTCTCTCCTGTTATGAGCCAGAGAACCTTTCCCAATCATACCGCTAATTGTTCGTTTTATCATAATGTTTCTCACCTCTTTTCTAATCAAGTGCTAGATATGGCACATAATTTTTATTCACGCCAGTAATAGCGATATTAAGAAACTTTCGCCGGATACGGCGGTTTTGTTACTTTTGTCAAAAGTAACGCAAAAGCACTTTCGACAGCCGTACCGTCCATCAAAAGTACCCTTGCGCCCTGCCGGGGGCTATTCCTCCCGTTGGTCGGTTCACTCCTGCGTTACTTGTATGGCTGAATTATCCCGGTATCCTTGCCCGGATATATTCCAGATCACCACAATACGGTGTTCCTACAAGATACCATTCTCTTGCAGGATTCATTTCCATTCTAGTCTGAACCCATTCATCATCAAGCAACACTTCCAGGCATTCTCCACAGTGAAATCCTGTATCAATCCATAGATCTGATGATAATAATCCATATCTTTTGTTATAACTGTTATATCCTAATCTTCCTTCTCGCATTATGCCATTCTCCTTTCATTTAGCGTTTCCGCAGGGACGCCCTGAATCAGGGCTCCCTTTTGAAAATTCTCTTCTTCACCAACAAACTCCCGGCTACATCTTACCAGCTTTCTACTTGTCTGCTATCTACAGGTGCGTGACACGCTCCTGTAATAAAGTAGTCAGAAAGAACCTTTACCATCGAAAGTTCTCCGGTATTCCCCGTCTGTCCAGATATTCCTGCCGGAACTTTTCCCTTTCTTCTTCCGTTGGTGCTGTTTTGGATTTGCTATACACTTCACGATTCACCATTGCATCCAGTTTTTTCTCCAATCCCAACCGGATTATTTCTTCGCCATCGTAGTTATCCATCAAAAAATATTGCAGGAGTTGAAAAAATAACTCGTATGGAATCTGTACATTTTTATTTTGCATCTGTTCTCCTTTCAAGGTGGCAAGATTCCCTCTTCTTAAGAAATGGTAATCTTGCCATCTTCCATTTTTATTCTGGCAGCATCCAATACCATTGCTTTCCACGTTTTACAGAATCAATTTCAAGTTCCCGTTTGGCATTCCATAACGTTTTACTTTTTATTCCTCTGGTTTCGGCTTCTTCTGCAATTTTCTTTTGAGTCATTCCTCCATTTGCCAGTATTTCAAGGAGAAATTCTTTTGCTTTCCGACTTTTCTGCCCTCTGCCGTCTCCATTAAGAAGTTCATCTGCACTGATATCATATTCTCCAATCCATTCAAAGCCATTATTCTTATCCAGTCTGAATGCAATGGACGTTCCTTCCGGTGCAAGAGAACTCTTCGTATGACATACCACTCTTACTTCTGGTTCATCTTTCACTCGCCCGACAATCAGGACACTTCTTGCAGCAGCCTGAAAATCAATGGAGCCAAGTCCTCGATAAGAAGATTTGCCGTTACTGTTTTTGTTCATATGACCGATTAAAATGACTGCACAGTGATATTTTTCTGCCAGCACTGCGACACGCTTCATCAATGGCCTGATCTCATTTGCCCTGTGCATGTCTACCTCTGCTCCCAGGAATCCCTGAATCGGATCAAGAACAACCATTTTGGCTTTTGTCTGCACGATTGCTTCTTCTAATCTGGCATCTGCCATTGTCAGTGGCTGGTCACTGTCATCAATCACCAGCACCCTCGAACAATCTGCACCTGCAGCAAGTAATCTGGGTTTGATAGTATCTCCTAGACCATCTTCCGCTGTCTGATAAATCACATTTACAGGTGACATAGAAGACTGTTCCTGAATATTATCTTTGGCATCTAGATCTTCATTCTCACTACCGACTTCATCACTTCGTTTTTCTTTTGTTGTATCAGTAACAGGAAGAATCGGCTCTCCTCTGGTCAGTTTTGCAATAATCTGAAGTACCATTGTTGTCTTTCCTTCTCCTGGATCTCCCTGTATAATGGTCACTTTTCCATAAGGAATAAACGGATAAAGCAGCCATTCTACCTGTTCCACCTCTACTGAATCCATATTGATCAGTTTCAGTTTTGGTTCTATTCTGCAATTCTTAATTTTGTTTTTTTCATTCATATTCATTCCATCATCTCCTCCTGCCCTTCCGGGCAAGTCTCTGATGAACAGATATTCGGGAATTGTCGTATTTCTCGATTCGTGATATACTGAATCTGCCAAGATGGTATATCAGTTAATCTGATTATCAGAGAACTTGCTCAGATTATTTATCTGGGCTTTTTCTTTTGCCTTTTCAACATTCATCTCTTTCTTCTCCCAATCCGGTAACTGCATTTTCATTATCCAGCAGATTTGCAATCTTCCTCTGCTGATTTGGATAAAGATGTCCATAAGTATTCAATGTGATACGAATATCTTTATGACCCAATCTGTCCCGGATCAGTAACGGTTCTACACCTTTCTCAATGAGATAAGCCACATGACTGTGTCTGAGATCATGCACTCGGATTTTCTTTACTCCTGCCAGTTCAATCTGCCGTTTCATCTTATGCTGTACCGCTTCCTGAACAACTGGAAACAATCTTTCTGTATCCGGCATTCCGTAGTGACCATCTACAAATTCCTTAATTTCCTCTTTCAAAAATTCTGGAATTTCGATTGTTCGAAAGGACTGTTTTGTTTTTGGTTCTGTGATAATATCCTGCATTCCTGTTCGGTAATAAGTCTTATTGATACTAAGCTGATTCTTTTCAAAATTGATATCAGCTTTTGTAATCGCAAGCAGCTCCCCAATCCTGCACCCAGTCCAGAACAGCATCTCAAATATAAGATAATATCTTGTTCCCGGCTCCATTGTCTGTATAAACTGTTTGTACTCGTCCAGTGTCCAGAAGTTCAAACTTCTCGAATCCGAATTTCCCATTCGTTTCACTTTCTTGCATGGATTAACTGGCAAATCATATATTTTAGCTGCATGTGTAAACAGACTGGTCAACTGATTCTGAATCATTCTCAGATAAGAATCTGAATATCCTTTTTTCTGAATTTCATTCTGCCACTGAATAATCTGTGAAGCCTTGATCTCACTCATCATCTGATTTCCAAAGTATGGAACGATATGCTGTTGCATCATATATCTTTTATTTTTGATTGTTCGATCTTTTAGGTCATTCTGTTTGTCTGAAAAATAAATCTCAATAAAATCGCTCAGTTTCATATCCATACTTCGCTCAGTGCTCAACTTTTTACTTCGTTCAAACTCCAATGCTTCTCGCTTTGTTTCAAATCCACGCTTTCTGCGTTTTTTCTTCTCACCCATAACATTTGTCTCAAACCACTGGGCTGTCCATTTTTTTGTGTCTTTTTCTCTGTAAGCCATATTAATCCTCCTTAATTTCCTGCTATTTCATAGCCATACATCTTTTTTGCCCAAAACGCCTTTGGTATTCTTCCAGCCATCGTAATATATCCCTGTGCAGCCAGTTCCTTATTCATAGCTTTCACCAGTTTATAAGCATAAGATTTTGAGCAGTTTAATTCCTGTGCCACTTCATCAGCACTCATCATATAATTGTAGCTTGCCATACTGCATCCTCCTTTCCTCTCCAGATACAGAATACGTTTACTGTATTTCTATATCTGTACAATTTTCGTAAATTGATAATATCATGTATTTATTTCATTGTCGATATTTCGTAAACATATTTTTACGAACTTCGTATATTATTTTCTCTTTATTTTATTCCAGGTCTGTGCTATGATATTCTATAGATTTATGTTTTTCGTAATTTTGCAATATATGAAAAAGGAGGATTCTATGGGTGACGGTAAAAATTTAAAGAAATATCTTGATGAAAAAGGCACAAATGTCCGTAAAATTGCAAAGGCAACCGGAATCAGTGCCACAACCTTATATTCAATTATTCAAAAAGATTCCAATATTCGATTTGATTTTGCTTTAAGACTTGCAAATGAATTACAAGTTGATGTGAATGAGATATGTTCTGCCAGTCCATTTTCTGGCACAATTAAGGAAGAAGAGATTTATCCTACACTTCCAGACGGTTTGAACGGAGCATTAGACGCAAGCCGTGTAAAGACTTATTTAAAAAATTCTATGTACCCGTTGATGTATCTTTTCGGTAAGAACAGTATGCCTGATGTAGATAATCTGCTCACATCGTTCTATCAGCTTGATGATGAAGCCAGACAGGAAGTTGTGGAAACGATCCGTCTGAAACTGCAATATCATCGTGATCCGGAACGTGCTGAACAGATCAAACAGATCAAAGGCTGGTAAAAAAATTACTCCTGTGAATAGCAAATATTCGCAGGAGTTTCTTTTTGGCACCGTTTTGGCACCGCTAGACTGATTTTTCAATTTTAAATTTATCCGTATTTCATCTTTCTGATAAACGTTTCACTGTTTCTAATCTGATAATTTTACAAACAATTCTTTTCTTAGAGTACAGAAAAACCCCAGAAACACAAGGTTTCTGGGGTATCTTACGTTTGGACACAAGTTATCTTGCGATAACAAATCTATTTTCAGATTGTATTACTCGATGATTGTAGCAACACGTCCTGATCCAACAGTACGTCCACCCTCACGGATAGCGAATGTAAGACCCTGCTCCATAGCTACTGGATGAATCAGCTCGATTGTCATCTCTACGTTATCACCAGGCATGCACATCTCTGTTCCTGCTGGAAGCTCGCAAACACCTGTTACGTCTGTTGTTCTGAAGTAGAACTGTGGACGATAGTTGTTGAAGAATGGAGTATGACGTCCACCTTCATCCTTTGTTAAAACGTAAACCTGAGCTGTGAACTTGTGATGGCAAGTTACAGTACCTGGCTTAGCAAGAACCTGTCCACGAACGATCTGGTCACGGTTTACACCACGAAGTAATGCACCGATGTTATCACCAGCCATAGCCTCGTCTAACTGCTTACGGAACATCTCGATACCAGTTACAACTGTCTTAAGAACATCTTCCTTAACACCAAGGATTTCAAGTTCGTCGTTCAGATGTAATGTACCACGCTCTACTCTACCAGTTGCAACAGTACCACGACCTGTGATTGTGAATACGTCCTCTACTGGCATAAGGAATGGCTTATCTGTATCACGCTCTGGATCTGGGATATAAGAATCAACAGTATCCATAAGCTCCATGATCTTGTCTCCCCACTCTCCGTTAGGATCTTCAAGAGCCTTTAAAGCAGAACCCTTGATGATTGGGCAATCATTGAAACCATACTCTTCAAGCTGCTCGGTAACTTCCATCTCTACTAACTCGATAAGTTCTGGATCGTCTACCATATCGCACTTGTTTAAGAAAACGATGATGTAAGGTACACCTACCTGACGAGAAAGGAGGATGTGCTCCTTTGTCTGAGCCATAACACCATCAGTAGCAGCAACAACAAGGATAGCACCATCCATCTGAGCTGCACCAGTGATCATGTTCTTTACGTAGTCAGCATGTCCAGGACAGTCAACGTGTGCGTAATGTCTCTTCTCTGTCTCATACTCAACGTGAGCTGTAGAAATTGTGATACCACGCTCTCTCTCTTCTGGAGCCTTATCGATGTTCTCGAAATCTGTTGCTTCGTTACCAGCAACACGAGCTGCTAATACCTTTGTAATAGCTGCTGTTAAAGTTGTTTTACCATGATCTACGTGACCGATGGTACCAATATTACAATGTGGTTTTGTTCTTTCAAATTTAGCCTTTGCCATTTTGAAATGTCCTCCTTCATTTTATGCCCGGTTTTGGGCTTGTTTTTATGGTTTTAGGTTGTCAAACCGACTAACTCGATTATAGCGAATAATCAGCTATATTTCAAGCTTTTTCTATTATTTTGCCTTATTAGACAGAAGCTTCTCCTGTACGTTCTTTGGAACTGGCTCATACTTCTCGAAGAACATAGAGTAGTTACCACGACCCTGTGTCTTAGAACGTAAGTCTGTTGAGTATCCGAACATCTCAGCAAGTGGTACATAAGCGTGTACAATCTTACCGCCGCCCAGATCATCCATACCTTCGATACGTCCACGACGGGAGTTAACGTCACCGATAACATCTCCCATGTACTCTTCCGGCATAGTAATCTCAACTTTCATGATAGGCTCAAGTAATACTGGAGCTGCCTTAGCCATAGCTTCCTTGAAACACATAGATCCGGCAATATGGAATGCCATCTCGGAAGAATCGACTTCATGATAAGATCCGTCATATACGGTAGCATGGATACCTACAACAGGGAATCCGCCAAGGGAACCAGCCTTTGTAGCTTCCTCAATACCTTCACCGATTGCTGGGATGTATTCCTTCGGAATAGCACCACCGACAACCTCGGAATCGAACTTGAACAGTTCTTCTCCGTTGGCATCCATCGGCTCGAAACGTACCTTACAATGTCCGTACTGTCCACGACCACCGGACTGCTTAGCGTACTTGTATTCCTGATCAACAGCCTTTGTAAATGTCTCTTTGTATGCTACCTGAGGAGCACCTACGTTTGCTTCTACCTTGAACTCACGAAGCAGACGGTCAACGATGATCTCCAGATGTAACTCACCCATTCCGGCAATGATTGTCTGACCAGTTTCCTGATCTGTATGTGCACGGAATGTAGGATCTTCTTCAGCAAGTTTTGCCAATGCTTCACCTAACTTGCCCTGTCCAGCTTTTGTTTTAGGCTCAATTGCGAGCTCGATAACTGGCTCTGGGAATTCCATAGACTCGAGGATAACCGGATGCTGCTCATCACAGATGGTATCACCGGTAGTAGTGAACTTAAATCCAACTGCTGCTGCGATATCACCGGAGTAAACAATGTCTAACTCCTGTCTCTTGTTTGCATGCATCTGAAGAATACGTCCAACACGTTCCTTCTTATCCTTTGTTGCATTTAACACGTAAGAACCAGACTTACATGTTCCGGAATAAACACGGAAGTAAGCAAGTTTTCCTACGAATGGATCTGCCATAATCTTGAATGCAAGAGCTGCGAAAGGCTCATCATCAGATGAATGTCTCTCGATCTCGTTGCCATCCAGATCAACACCCTTGATTGCAGGGATGTCTGTTGGAGCTGGCATATATTCGATAATAGCATCCAGTAACTTCTGAACACCCTTGTTTCTGTATGCAGAACCACAGCAAACAGGCACTGCCGTACACTCACATGTTCCTTTACGAAGAACCTTCTTCATATCATCAACGGATGGCTCTTCGCCCTCAAGGTACTGCATCATTAAATCGTCATCTAACTCACAGATCTTCTCAATGAGTTCTGTACGATACTCTGCTGCCTGATCAGCCATATCTCCAAGATCATCTGTAACAGTGATGTTATCACCCTTCTCATCGTTGTAGATATATGCTTTCATCTCGAACAGATCAATGATTCCCTTGAAATCATCTTCTTTACCGATTGGTAACTGAAGAACGATTGCGTTCTTTCCTAATCTCTCACGGATCTGATCTACAGCTCCGTAAAAGTTTGCACCTAAGATATCCATCTTATTGATGAATGCCATACGAGGTACATTGTAGGTATCAGCCTGACGCCATACGTTCTCTGACTGAGGCTCAACACCACCCTTTGCACAGAAGACACCAACGGCGCCGTCCAATACACGGAGTGAACGCTCAACCTCTACTGTAAAGTCTACGTGTCCAGGAGTATCGATGATGTTGATACGATGCTCAAGAGCGCCCTTTTTCGGCTTTGTGAACTCTTCTTCTGTCCAGTGACATGTTGTAGCGGCTGAAGTAATTGTGATACCTCTTTCCTGCTCCTGCTCCATCCAGTCCATGGTAGCAGTACCTTCATGAGTATCACCGATTTTATAGTTAACACCAGTATAATACAGAATACGCTCTGTTAATGTTGTCTTACCAGCATCGATATGAGCCATAATTCCGATATTTCTGGTTCTCTCAAGTGGATATTCTCTTCCAGCCAAGGTTTTTTCCTCCTATTAGATTTCCAATTAGAATCTGTAATGTGCGAAGGCCTTGTTTGCCTCTGCCATCTTGTGCATATCTTCTTTTCTCTTAACTGCTGCACCAGTATTGTTTGCAGCATCCATGATCTCGTTTGCCAGTCTCTCTTCCTGAGTCTTCTCACCTCTAGCACGTGAGAAAGTTGTTAACCAACGAAGAGCTAATGCCTGACGACGATCCGGGCGAACCTCGATAGGTACCTGATAGGTAGCTCCACCGATACGTCTTGCCTTAACTTCAAGAGCTGGCATAACGTTGTTCATAGCCTCCTCGAATACCTCGATTGCTGGCTTTCCTGTCTTCTCTTCTACTTTAGTAAAAGCGCCGTATACGATCTTCTGTGCAACACCTTTCTTACCATCTAACATAATGTTGTTGATAAGCTTGGTAACCACTTTGTTGTTGTATAACGGATCTGCTAATACGTCTCTTTTCTGAGTATGTCCTTTACGTGGCACGTTACTTCCCTCCTTAATCATTTTTAATTAATTCAACGGTACTCACATGTGTCTCTCTAATGTGTTCGTGCGGGCTATATAATGAGTAGGTTATATCCGGTAGCGGATACAACAATAATCCCAACACTAAACCTATTTAGCTCTGTTTGTGACCCATTGTCTGCCAAATAATCTGTTTATTATTTAGCTGCCTTTGGTTTCTTAGCGCCGTACTTAGAACGGGCCTGCTTTCTGTTCGCAACACCAGCGGTATCTAATGTACCACGGATGATATGGTAACGTGTACCAGGTAAATCCTTAACACGGCCACCACGGATCAGAACAACACTATGCTCCTGTAAGTTGTGTCCTTCACCTGGGATATAAGATGTTACTTCGATTCCGTTGGAAAGACGAACTCTGGCGATCTTACGAAGAGCTGAGTTAGGCTTCTTAGGAGTTGCTGTCTTAACAGCAGTACAAACACCTCTCTTCTGTGGAGAAGAAGTATTGATTGGCTTCTTCTGCAGAGAGTTAAAGCTTCTCTGAAGTGCAGGTGCTGTAGACTTCTTTACAGTAGTCTGACGTCCTTTTCTTACTAACTGGTTAAATGTTGGCATTATTTTCACCTCCTGTATTATTCTTCAAGCATGCATCATACCACAATGCACGCTAAAATATTATATAAATTTCTGTTGTGCTTGTCAACCCACTTTTAAAAAATACATGAAAAAGAGGGAGATTTGCTCTCCCTCTTTTGTATCTTCACAGATTCTATTATCTGTGCTGTAATTTATTCTTCCGATGAATCCTCATCAGTTCCGGAAACGGCTGACAGATCTGTTCCATCCGGAACGGTTACTGTCGGGATCATTTCCTCTTCTTCATCCATAGTGAAATCTTCCAGATCGTCAAATGAGAACTCTTCTTCTTCGTTCACATCACTGTCCAGTTTGATATTGCGGTATCTCTTCATACCGGTACCTGCCGGAATCAGCTTACCAATGATAACGTTCTCTTTCATACCGATCAACGGATCAATCTTGCCCTTGATTGCTGCTTCCGTAAGAACCTTCGTGGTCTCCTGGAAGGATGCAGCTGACAGGAATGAATTTGTTGCAAGGGATGCTTTTGTGATACCAAGTAATACCTGGGAACCAACTGCCTGTTCCTTGCCTTCTTCCTCAAGCTTTTCGTTCAGTTCAAGGAAATCAAGAGAATCTACCATGCTGCCCGGAAGAAGATCGGAATCTCCATTCTCTTCTACGCGGATCTTCTGTAACATCTGTCGAACGATAACCTCAATATGCTTATCGTTGATTTCTACACCCTGCAGACGATATACACGCTGTACTTCACGAAGCATGTAATCCTGTACGGCACGCACACCTTTGATTTTTAAGATATCATGTGGATTTACAGAACCTTCGGTCAGTTCATCACCGGCTTCAAGTACGGCACCATCCATGATCTTAATACGTGATCCATAAGGAATCAGGTAAGTCTTTGTATCTCCGGATTCCGGATCTGTAACGATGACTTCACGCTTCTTCTTGGTATCCTTAATGGTAGCAACGCCGCCGAACTCTGTAATAATTGCAAGTCCCTTTGGCTTACGTGCCTCGAAAATTTCCTCTACACGAGGAAGACCCTGTGTAATATCGTTACCGGCTACACCACCGGTATGGAATGTTCTCATGGTAAGCTGTGTACCAGGCTCACCGATGGACTGTGCGGCGATAATACCAATTGCTTCACCAACCTGTACCGCCTGACCGGTTGCCATGTTGGCACCGTAACATTTCGCACAGACTCCCATGTGGGAACGGCAGGTAAGAATAGTACGGATCTTCACACTGGTGATCGGATTTCCGTTCTCATCAACACCCTTATTCACAACATCCGCTGCACGGCGAGGTGTAATCATATGGTTTGCTTTAACAATAACGTTTCCGTCTTTGTCACAGATTGTCTCACAGGAGAAACGTCCGGTAATACGTTCTTCCAGACTTTCGATTTCCTCCTTGCCTTCCATAAATGCCTTAACGATCATTCCCGGAATCTCACGGTTTGTTCCTGCACAACAGTCAGACTCACGAACGATCATATGTTGGGATACATCAACCAGACGTCTGGTCAGGTATCCGGAATCGGCCGTACGAAGTGCGGTATCGGACAGACCTTTACGTGCTCCATGCGCTGACATGAAGTACTCCAGTACGTCCAGACCTTCACGGAAGTTTGACTTGATTGGCAGCTCGATGGTTCTACCGGTTGTATCGGCCATCAATCCACGCATACCGGCCAGCTGCTTGATCTGTTTATCAGAACCACGGGCTCCGGAATCGGCCATCATGAAGATGTTGTTGTACTTGTCAAGTCCGGTAAGAAGTGCTGTTGTCAGCTCATCATCCGTCTCTTTCCAGGTCTCTACAACTTCCTTATAACGCTCTTCTTCTGTGATAAGACCACGCTTATACTGACGTGTGATCCGGTCTACCGTATTCTGTGCCTGCTCGATCATCTGTGGCTTCTGTGGTGGCACTGTCATATCGGAAATTGATACGGTCATGGCAGCTCTTGTGGAATATCCATAACCCATTGCCTTGACATCATCCAGTACTTCGGCAGTCTTTGTCGCACCATGAATATTAATAACCTTCTCCAGAATCTGTTTGATCTGTTTCTTTCCAACATGGAAATCAATTTCCAGCTTCAAAGCATTCTCCGGGATACTGCGGTCTACAAATCCCAGATCCTGCGGAATGATCTCATTGAAAATCAGAAGACCAAGTGTTGTCTTGATAAATCCGGATACTTCTGTTCCGTCAGCCATAGTTGCCTTACGGTATACATAAATATTCTGATGAAGTGTAATCTCTCCATTCTCATACGCAAGCAATGCCTGATTCATGCTTCCGTAATGATATCCGAACAGATCCATTGGCTTACATAATACCCGACGGTTATTGTCTGTTGTATCTTCAAACCAGATCAGATCATACAATCCGATCTCACTCTTTCCTGTCTTCGGATCCGGTGTGGTTGCTTTCTTTAATTCCTCAATATCGTTATACACTTTATCGGAAACAGCAACTGCATCTTTTTTATCCTTATAATCTGCCAGTTTATGCATAGTCAGATAGTATACTCCGAGGACCATATCCTGGGAAGGAACGGCTACCGGACCACCATCAGACGGCTTCAGCAGGTTGTTTGGTGATAACAGCATAAAACGGCATTCTGCCTGAGCTTCTACGGACAGAGGAAGATGCACAGCCATCTGGTCACCGTCGAAATCGGCGTTGAATGCGGTACATACCAGCGGATGAAGCTTAATTGCCTTACCTTCTACAAGGATTGGCTCGAACGCCTGAATACCAAGTCTGTGCAGTGTAGGGGCACGGTTTAACATAACCGGATGCTCTTTGATTACTTCTTCAAGCACATCCCATACCTCCGGCTGAAGTCTTTCTACCATTTTCTTGGCACTCTTGATATTATGAGCAATCCCTTTAGCTGCCAGTTCTTTCATAACAAACGGCTTAAACAGCTCGATTGCCATCTCTTTTGGCAGACCACACTGATAGATCTTAAGTTTTGGCTCTACACAGATAACGGAACGTCCGGAGTAGTCAACTCGCTTTCCTAACAGGTTCTGACGGAAACGTCCGCCCTTACCCTTTAACATATCAGACAGAGACTTCAGTGCTCTGTTTCCAGGACCGGTAACCGGACGTCCACGACGGCCATTATCGATCAGGGCATCAACCGCTTCCTGTAACATACGTTTCTCATTGCGCACGATAATATCCGGTGCACCGAGATCAAGCAGTCTTCTCAGACGGTTGTTACGGTTAATAATTCTACGATACAGATCATTCAGATCAGATGTTGCAAAACGACCACCATCCAGCTGAACCATCGGACGTAAATCCGGCGGAATAACCGGGATAACCGTCATGATCATCCACTCCGGCTTATTTCCGGACTCACGGAATGCTTCTACAACTTCCAGACGCTTGATAATACGTGCACGCTTCTGTCCCGTTGCATTCTCTAACTCTGCTTTCAGCTCTGCAGAATCTTTTTCCAGATCAATCGCAGCAAGCAGTTCATGGATGGCTTCTGCTCCCATGCCCACACGGAATGCACTTCCGTACTGCTCTCTTGCTTCCTGATATTCTGCCTCAGAAAGTACCTGCTTGTATGCAAGAGAAGTATCTCCTGCATCAAGCACAATATAAGAAGCGAAATAAAGCACACGCTCAAGTACACGCGGAGATAAATCAAGGATCAGACCCATACGGGATGGAATTCCCTTGAAATACCAGATATGGGAAACCGGAGCTGCCAGCTCAATATGTCCCATACGCTCTCTACGAACACTGGATTTTGTAATTTCTACACCACAGCGGTCGCAGACAACACCTTTATAACGAATCTTTTTATATTTACCACAATGACATTCCCAGTCTTTCTGCGGTCCAAAAATTTTCTCACAGAAAAGACCATCCTTCTCAGGCTTTAAGGTTCTGTAATTGATTGTCTCCGGCTTTTTTACTTCGCCATGAGACCACTCACGGATCTTCTCAGGTGATGCTAATCCAATCTGGATCGCATCAAACTGCATTGCCTGATTCATGTCCTTTTTATTTGTTTCTGGCATTTATGACACTCCTTCCCAATTACTCTTCATCATCAAGAACTTCTTCTGCGTCATCAAAGAGATCATCAGCATCGCCGAAATCTTCATCATCGTTATCATTTTCCGGTTCTACATTGACAAGCTCTTCATTCTCGGAATCGAACTCCTGCTTGGTAAATCCGTGTTTTTCAAACGACTCACTGTCTTCAAATGCATAATCTCTGTCATCTCTGTCATTTCCAATGATGGCATTGATATCGGTATTTCCGTACTCACTGGTTTCAATGAGTTCTACTTCATTTCTGTCTTCGTCAAGCACTTTGACATCCAGACCAAGAGACTGTAACTCTTTCAAAAGTACCTTGAAAGATTCCGGAACACCCGGCTCAGGGATATTCTCGCCTTTGATAATAGCCTCGTATGTCTTTACTCGTCCTACGACATCATCGGACTTAACAGTCAGGATCTCCTGCAGAGTATATGCAGCACCATAAGCTTCCAGTGCCCATACCTCCATCTCTCCGAATCGCTGACCACCGAACTGTGCTTTACCACCCAGCGGCTGCTGTGTAACTAAGGAGTAAGGACCTGTAGAACGTGCATGGATCTTATCATCAACCAGATGATGCAGTTTCAGATAATGCATGTGTCCGATTGTGACTTTTCCGTCGAAGTATTCTCCGGTACGTCCGTCACGCAGCTGAACCTTTCCGTCACGGGAAATCGGAACACCCTTCCACAGACTTCTGTGTGCACGATTCTCTGAAAGATAATCCATAACGTCCTCTCTCAGAGTATCTTTATACTTATCGTAGAAGTTTTCTTCTCCGTCTTCTGCTTCCTCTGCATCAAACGGCATGTTTACATAGTCATTTGCAAGTTCCAGTGTATCCTGGATATCAATCTCTTTTGCGCCATCGAATACCGGAGTCTCGATATTAAAACCAAGTGCCTTCGCAGCAAGGCTTAAGTGAATCTCCAGCACCTGTCCGATGTTCATTCGGGAAGGCACACCCAGAGGATTTAATACAATGTCAAGTGGACGGCCATTTGGAAGATATGGCATATCTTCTACAGGTAATACACGGGAAACGACACCCTTGTTACCATGACGTCCGGCCATCTTATCACCAACAGAAATCTTACGTTTCTGGGCAATGTAAATACGAACAGACTCATTTACACCAGGAGATAACTCATCGCCATCTTCTCTGGTAAATACTTTGGCATCTACAACAATACCATATGCACCGTGCGGCACTTTCAGGGAAGTGTCACGAACCTCACGCGCTTTTTCACCGAAGATTGCGCGAAGCAGTCTCTCTTCTGCGGTAAGCTCTGTCTCTCCCTTTGGTGTAACCTTTCCTACCAGAATGTCTCCGGCACGGACTTCGGCACCGACACGGATGATTCCGCGCTCGTCAAGATCCTTTAATGCATCATCACCGACACCCGGTACATCTCTTGTGATCTCTTCCGGTCCGAGCTTTGTATCACGAGACTCTACTTCGTATTCCTCAATATGGACAGAAGTATATACATCATACTCTACCAGACGCTCACTCAAAAGAACGGCATCCTCGTAGTTATAACCTTCCCATGTCATGAAGCCGATCAGCGGGTTCTTTCCAAGTGCCAGCTCACCATTGGATGTAGATGGTCCATCAGCGATCACCTCACCCTTTGCTACTTTCTGTCCCTTGAACACGATTGGTCTCTGGTTGTAGCAGTTGGACTGGTTGCTTCGTGCAAACTTTGTCAGAATATATTCTCTGCGATTTCCGTCCTCCTCACGTACTACGATACGATTAGACTCAGAACTCTCCACGATACCTGCTTCTTTTGCAAGTACACAGACACCGGAATCGACCGCTGTCTTTGTCTCCATACCGGTTCCTACTACAGGTGCCTCGGTGGTAAGAAGCGGCACTGCCTGACGCTGCATGTTAGATCCCATCAGTGCTCGGTTTGCATCATCGTTCTGCAGGAACGGAATCAGTGCTGTAGCAACGGAGAACACCATCTTTGGAGATACGTCCATGTAATCGAATGCAGTCTTATCGTACTCCTGCGTTTCTTCACGGTAACGACCGGATACGGAATTACGAACAAAATGTCCATCCTCATCCAGTTTTTCGTTCGCCTGCGCTACATGGTAATTATCTTCCTCATCCGCAGTCATGTATACAACTTCGTCTGTAACACGAGGATTGTCTTTATCTGATTTATCAATCTTACGATACGGAGCCTCAACAAATCCGTACTCGTTAATTCTTGCGTAGCATGCTAGAGAGTTGATCAGACCGATGTTTGGTCCTTCAGGCGTCTCAATCGGGCACATACGTCCATAATGGGAATAATGGACATCTCGTACTTCGAATCCGGCACGGTCTCTGGACAAACCGCCAGGTCCCAATGCAGAAAGACGTCTCTTATGTGTCAGCTCACCCAGTGGGTTGTTCTGATCCATAAACTGTGACAGCTGGGAAGATCCGAAAAACTCTTTTACCGCAGCCGTAACCGGTTTGATGTTGATCAGACTCTGTGGGGAAATTCCCTCAAGATCCTGAGTTGTCATGCGCTCACGAACCACTCTTTCCAGACGGGAAAGACCGATACGATACTGGTTCTGTAACAATTCACCGACAGCACGGATACGACGGTTTCCTAAGTGGTCAATATCGTCATCTGTTCCGATGCCCCACTCCAGATGCATATTATAGTTGATGGATGCGAAGATATCCTCTTTTGTAATATGCTTTGGAATCAGGTCTGCAATATCTCTCTTAATTGCAGCGATACGCTCTTCCAATGTCTCGTTTTCTTCCATAATCTGCTGCAGAGCCGGATAATATACCAGTTCTGTAACACCAATAGCCTTCGGGTCCTCAATTTCAGGAATCCAGCTTCTGATATCTACCATCATAGAAGAAAGAACTTTTACGTTACGTGTCTCTGTCTGAATCCAGAGCGCCGGAACTGCAGCATTCTGAATCTGATCTGCCAGATCACGGTCAACAGTTGTGCCTGCCTCTGCAATTACTTCTCCGGTAGAAGGATCCAGTACATCCTCTGCCAGAACCTGTCCGTTGATACGGTTCTTTAAAGCAAGCTTCTTATTAAATTTGTAACGTCCTACTTTTGCCAGGTCATATCTTCTCGGATCGAAGAACATGGCAGTGATCAGACTCTCCGCACTTTCTACGGAAAGCGGCTCACCCGGACGGATCTTTTTATATAACTCTAATAAACCAGCCTCAAAACTTCCCTGTGGCTCACGCTCTGTGATCGCCGGGTCCTTCTGCAGGGATGCCAGAATCTTTGGCTCCTCGCCGAACATGTCAATGATCTGCTGGTTGGTACCTACACCAAGTGCACGAAGCAATACGGTAATCGGCACTTTACGGGTTCTATCTACTCTTACACTGAAAACGTCATTGGAGTCAGTCTCATACTCGAGCCATGCACCACGGTTCGGGATAACAGTACATGAATAAAGAGTTTTACCCACTTTATCATGAGCAATTCCGTAATAGATACCAGGGGAACGAACCAACTGGCTGACGATTACACGTTCTGCACCGTTGATAACGAACGTACCTGTCTCTGTCATAAGAGGAAGATCACCCATGAAAATTTCATGTTCGTTAATCTCATCTGTCTCTTTGTTATGAAGTCTAACCTTGACTTTCAAAGGTGCTGCATATGTCGCATCTCTCTCTTTGCATTCCGGGATTGTATATTTCACATCGTCTTCGCACAGTGTAAAATCGACGAAATCCAAGCTCAGATGACCACTGTAATCCGTGATCGGGGAGATATCTGCAAATGCTTCTTTTAAACCTTCATCCAGGAACCACTGATAAGAATTCTTCTGGACTTCGATCAGGTTTGGCATCTGCAAAACCTCTTTCTGTCTTGAGTAACTCATACGCAAGCCTTTTCCAGCCTTGACTGGACGTATTCTGTTTTTCTCCATTGACGTTTCACCTCTCGTTTTTATTTCAATCTAGTTTTTCCTAAAAAAGAGCATGGAAATGCCTAGTGCACCACAATAGTGCAACTTATACTATACAACAAAATCAAGGGAAATGCAAGAATTATTTTTGAGAACTTTTTCAGATAGAGAGAGGGGATACAGCTAAATAAAATAACCCAGCAGAAATGCAAGCATCTCTGCCGGGTTATTATTGGTTTCTCGTCGCTTACGCACAGACTACTTTAATGTAACCTTTGCTCCTTCAGCCTCAAGTTTAGCCTTAGCGTCTTCAGCAGATGCCTTGTCAGCCTGCTCCTTGATTACCTTAGGTGCGCCATCAACAGCGTCCTTAGCTTCCTTCAGTCCAAGACCTGTGATCTCACGAACAACCTTGATAACCTTAACCTTGTTCGGTCCAACTTCTGTTAACTCTACGTCGAACTCAGTCTTCTCTTCAGCTGCTGCTGCGTCTCCGCCTGCTGCTGCTACTACAACGCCTGCTGCTGCAGATACGCCAAACTCTTCTTCACATGCCTTTACAAGGTCATTTAACTCTAATACACTTAACTCTTTGATAGCATCGATAAACTCTGCTGTTGTTAACTTTGCCATGATTATTTCCTCCGTTATAATTTTATTTTTAATAATTATTCTGCTGCTGGTGCTTCCTCAGCCGGTGCTGCGTCTGCTGCGCCACCCTTCTCTGCGATCTGATTAAGAACGCGAGCAAGATTTGTGATAGGTGACTGTAAGCTTCCAAGTAATTTGGAAAGAAGTACTTCTCTGCTTGGTACACTTGCGATCTGCTTCATTCCCTCTGCGTCATAGTATGTTCCTTCTACAACGCCGGCCTTGATCTCAAGGCTTGGAGCCTTCTTTGCGAACTCTGCCAGAACTCTGGCTGGAGCTGTAGCATCTTCTGTAGATACTGCAAATGCGTTAGGTCCTTCCAGGACATCCTTTAAGCTCTCGAACTCTGTTCCCTCGATTGCGCGGTTTACTAAAGTATTTTTGTATACTTTGTAAGTTACGCCAGCTTCTCTTAAATTTTTACGAAGCTGTGTATCCTCAGCAACTGTAAGTCCACGGTAGTCAACTACTACAAGTGACTGTGCGTCCTTAATTGTTTCAGAAATCTCCTGAACGATCGGCTGCTTTAATTCTACCTTTGCCACGATTCATTTACCTCCTTATTTTATTTCTTGCATATAGCGTGAGGTATAATAAAAACCCTCCGCCTTACAGCAGAGGGGTATCATTCTTTATGACGATTATCATCAAAAATTCCCTCGGTAGGTGGATTTCCCTTTACGCTGTCGCAATATGCGATAGCACCTTACTGTCTTCGGCAATATGCTTTGCTATTATAATATGTTCTTATGCGGATGTCAAGTGTTTTCCGCATTTTGCTTGTGTAAGTCTGATCATACATTTCATCATTTCATCAGGAACCGTTTCCGGTTCCCGACTTCTGATTTTTTTATTACTGAGCAATCTTTACAACGTTAAGCTTTACGCCAGGTCCCATTGTAGAAGTTAATACAGCACTCTTAATGTACTGACCCTTTAAGCTTGAAGGCTTAGCCTTGTTGATTGCGCCCATAAGAGACTGGAAGTTGTCGTTCAACTGCTCACTTGTAAATGAAGCTTTTCCAACTGGCACGTGGATAATATTTGTCTTGTCCAAACGATACTCAATCTTACCGGCTTTGATGTCATTAACAGCTTTGGTAACATCCATGGTAACTGTACCAGCTTTTGGGTTTGGCATTAAGCCCTTCGGTCCAAGGACACGTCCCAGACGTCCTACAACACCCATCATATCCGGTGTAGCAACTACAACATCGAAGTCTAACCATCCCTCGTTCTGGATCTTCGGAATTAATTCCTCTCCTCCAACGAAGTCAGCTCCTGCTGCCTGTGCCTCGTCTACCTTGGTTCCCTTTGCGAAAACCAATACCTTAACGGTCTTACCTGTTCCGTGTGGCAGTACAACCGCACCACGGATCTGCTGCTCTGCGTGACGTCCATCACAGCCCGTTCTAAGATGAAGTTCGATTGTCTCATCAAATTTCGCTGTGGCATTCTTCTTTACGAGGTCGATTGCTTCAGCAACATCGTACTGAGCACTTCTATCGTATGCCTTTACAGCGTCCTGATATTTCTTTCCTCTTTTCATGAAATATAAACCTCCTGGTGGTAATATCGGGTGGGAAATCAATTACCCTCCCACATTTCTTCTTAAACTTAGATTAGTCTACTACTTCAACACCCATAGATCTTGCTGTACCAGCGATCATGCTCATGGCAGCTTCGATATTTGCAGCGTTTAAGTCAGGCATCTTCAGCTCAGCGATTTCCTGAACCTGTGCCTTTGTAATCTTTGCAACCTTTGTCTTGTTTGGTTCACCGGAACCAGACTTGATCTTGCAGGCTTTCTTGATCAGTACTGGTGCAGGAGGAGTTTTAGTAATAAAGCTAAAGCTTCTGTCTGCATATACTGTAATAACTACAGGGATAATTAAGTCGCCCTGATCGGCTGTCTTTGCATTAAACTGCTTTGTAAACTCAACGATGTTTACACCGTGCTGTCCAAGTGCCGGTCCGACTGGAGGAGCAGGTGTTGCCTTTCCAGCAGGAATCTGCAGCTTAATGTATCCTTCAACTTTCTTTGCCATTGGAATTGCCTCCTTAATTCATCTTCTTTACATCTGCGAAACTTACTTCTACCGGTGTTTCGCGACCGAACAGATCCACATTGATCGTAACCGTCTGTTTGTTATGGTTCATCGCTGTAATCACACCGCAGGTATCTTTCCAGACACCGCCGATAACAACAATCATGTCGCCTTCTGCGAAATCCACCACAACATTTTCAGCCTTGATTCCGAGCGGTCTCATTTCAGCATCTGTGAGTGGCACCGGTTTGCTTCCCGGTCCAACGAACCCTGTCACACCACGGGTATTGCGGACAACATACCATGTATCGTCATTCATAATCATATGAATCAGCACATAGCCCGGGAACATTTTCTTGGAAACCTGTTTTTTCACTCCGTTTTTAACTTCTGTCACTTCCTCAAGAGGAACACGGACCTCCAAAATCTGGTCTTCCAGATGTCTGTTCTCAATTGTCTTGTCAATATTCGCTTTGACTTTGTTCTCATAACCTGAATAGGTATGAACTACATACCAGTTCGCCTCTGCCATAAATCACTATGCCTCCGTTAAAATTTCAAACCAACAAGGAAATTCACACCGTGCTGAATTGCCCAATCCAGCAGTGCAATAATAAGACCGACTACAACGGATGTAACAATCACTGCAATGGTCTGTCTGACAACTGATTTCTGTTCCGGCCAGATGATTTTTTTGAACTCTGCCTTTACACCGTCAAACCAGCTTGTCTTTGGAGCCTTTTCAACGTTTTCTGTCTGTCCCATTTCATAACTCCTTTGCTCTGTACGGACTATTTGGTTTCCTTATGAACTGTATGAGTCTTGCAGAATCTACAGTACTTCTTGGTTTCCATTCTGTCCGGATGAGTCTTCTTGTCCTTTGTCATGTTGTAATTACGACGCTGACATTCTGTGCAGGCTAATGTAATCTTTGTACGCACAACTTCCACCTCCGTTATTAATTTTCGTGTTTTGTCCCGCCTAAAAAAAGGCATAAAAAAAAGACCTACTTCCAAGCTTTCATACTATATCATGATTTTCCATGTCCGTCAACATCTTTTACAATGGTTTTTATGGTTTTTTGCAGCTTTTACGCCAAATTGTGAATTTTTAGTAAAATTTTACCATATACAAGGGTATGGAAAATGCGGTATGATGCCGATATACTATTCAAGTAGAATCTTTTTGGGTGCAAAGGATATGCACCTCACAGGAGAACAGGTCTGTTACTGTCCTGCTCTCAATCCTCAATTCACGGAAGAAAGGAGGGGAATCTCAATGGCAAGGATTGATAATGCCTACGCTTATTATATCTCGACGTATGCCCAGAAAACGGTTTCACGTTATGATTCACACAAGAAAAGTGAACTGCGCAAAGTTTATAATAAAATTGTCAAAATAAATAAAGATTCGCCTCTTTATAAAATTCCGAATCTCACCGATGCGAAAAAATATGCCATAGACATCAAGGAAAACGCGCGCTCCATTCAGAACGTTGTGGCATCTCTTTCCGACCAGTACGGTTCATTTGAGGATTCTTTTAAGAAGAAAGTTGCCATGTCTTCCGATGACGAAAAAGTCAGTGTGACCTATATTGGCGACGGAAGTGAAGAAAGTAAAACCAATAACTTTGACATTGAAGTGCAGCGGCTTGCCACACCCCAGATCAATCAGGGACGTTTTTTAAAAGACAATACACTGTCGATGCGTCCCGGCGCATATTCTTTTGATCTGAATACGTCTGGTGCTGCATATGAATTTCAATATAATATCAATTCCGACGAAACCAATCTGGATGTGCTGGACAAGCTGGCCAGGCTTGTCAACTCCTCCAGTCTCGGAATTACCGCCGAAATACTGTCCGATGGAAACGGTTCGAGTGCGCTGAAACTGACTTCCATACAGACCGGTCTGGCAGATAACGAAACCGAACTTTTTTCCATTGCACCGGATGCCAGCACAGGTTCCACGGAAATCATGGATCAGCTGGGAATTGACCGCATCACTTCCCCTGCACAGAGTTCCGCCTTTACACTGAATGGCACAAGCCACTCTTCCCTGACCAACACATTTTCCATCAATCAGGTATTTGAACTGACCTTAAATCAGCCAACCGATAGTGAGAAAGTAAACATTGGATTTAAAACAGATGCGGATGCAATTGCGGACAATATCCAGTCTCTGGTGGATGCCTATAATTCCATACTCTCCACCGCAGCCGTGTATGCAGACACCAATGCCAGTGCCGGAAACAAACTTCAGGCAGAGATTCTTTCCATATCCGGTTCGAGCCGGAGTTCTTTACAGGACATCGGTCTGGTCACGAACGAGAACGGCTCCATCTCTATTGATAAAGAAGCGCTCCGTGAAGCAGTTGTTCCGGAACGTGATCAGAATACATTTGAAACTTTATCCCAATTTCGGGATTCCATCGGAAAAGAAGCGGAAAATATCTCCATCAATCCGATGAACTATGTCAACAAGATAGTCGTGGCCTATAAAAATCCCGGTCACAACTTTGCAACCCCATACATCACATCCATCTATTCCGGAATGATGCTGGACAAATATGTATAACAAAAAGAGCATTCCAGCTGTAATCATACAGCGAATGCTCTTTTTTGTATCTTTCTAGAAGCCTATCCCAGTTCTTTTTCGCACATTTCCAGTGCAGAAGCGATCACAGCGTCCATATCATAGTACTTATACTCTCCGAGTCTTCCCCCGAAAATTACATTTTTTTCCTTTTCCGCAAGTTCTTTATATTTCTGATAAAGAGCTCCGTTCTTTTCATCGTTTACCGGATAGTACGGTTCATCCCCCGGTTTCCACTCCGAACTGTACTCCCTCGAAATTACAGTCTTCGGTAAATCATGTCCCTCATCATCCTTGCCGAATTCAAACCATTTGTGTTCAATGATACGTGTCCACGGCGTCTGGGCATCCGTATAATTGACTGCTGCATTTCCCTGGAAATTCGGAGTATCCAGAAGTTCTGTTTCAAACCGCACGGAACGATATTCCAACGCGCCGAGCGAATAATCAAAATACGCATCTATCGCTCCCGTATATACCGTTTTCTCAGCCAGAGCCTTCAGTTCCTCTTTCTGCTCCAGATAATCAATCCCAAGCCGGACTTCGATTCCCTCCAGCAGATGCTCAACCATCTTTGTGTAACCCCCCATCGGAATTCCCTGATACAGCGCATTAAAATAATTGTTATCAAACGTCAGGCGCACCGGAAGGCGCTTGATAATAAAAGCAGGCAGATCCGTACACTTACGCCCCCACTGTTTCTGTGTATATCCTTTGATCAGTTTCTCGTAAATATCGGTTCCCACAAGACTGATCGCCTGTTCCTCGAGATTTTTCGGTTCTGTAATGCCTGCGGCTTTTTTCTGCTCCTCAATTTTCGCCGCTGCCTCCTCCGGTGTCACAACACCCCACATCTTATTAAAGGTGTACATATTAAACGGAAGCGAGTATAGTTCCCCTTTGTAATTTGCTACCGGTGAATTCGTAAAGCGGTTAAATTCCGCAAATTTTGTAATGTAATCCCACACCTTTTTATTGTTGGTATGGAAAATATGTGCACCATACTTGTGCACATGGATTCCCTCAATGTCCTCCGTATAAACATTTCCGGCAATATTCGGACGTTTATCGACAACCAGAACCCTTTTCCCCCTTGTTGCTGCCTCGTGAGCAAATACGGAGCCATATAATCCCGCTCCTACCACCAGATAATCATACTTCATTTCTTTCTCCTTTGTTTTATTATCAGTTCAATCAGCCATAACAAAATGCAACCACATAAAACACCTATGGTGTTGGTCAGCATATCATCTACTTCACAATACCCGCGTTTCGTCACGTACTGGCTCAGTTCCGTCAGAACCGAACAGACACCTCCGAGCACAACACATTTCCACATCGGCCGCAGCCGGCGAAAACAAAGCGGTGCCAGAATTCCGAAAGGCACTGTCATAAGAATATTTTCAATAAAAAATGCATGGGTAACCACGCTGTATCCCCACGTGGAAAACAGATCCAGATTCATGCACCCGTTTCTGGAACCGGGTTCTCTGGAAAAAAAAGTAATCTGTATCACCACAAGTATATAAATCGCAAAAAGTATACGAAAAAACCGGACGGATGCTTTTTTTCCATCCTTTTTTTCAGAAAGTACAATTGTTACAACCAGCCCAAGTACCACAATAACCAGTGCCCATGGCACATATTGAAGCGGCTGGCGCATATCTGCCAAAATTTGTTTTATAATTTCACACCACATAAATTTTATTATAGCCATGGTTCAAAAAAGATACAAGTATATTTCTTTATTTCTATGTAAAACCGTTGCAGGATAGTGTAATATAAAAGAAAAAACTTCGGAAGGACCATCTGTTATTATGATCACAATAAGTTTATGTATGATTGTCAAAAATGAAGAACCGGTTCTGGCAAGATGCCTGGATTCCGTTGCTTCCATGATGGACGAAATCATCATCGTTGATACCGGCTCCACAGATCGCACCAAAGAAATCGCCGCACAATACACCAACCGGATCTATGATTTTACCTGGTGTGATGATTTCTCCGCCGCAAGAAATTATGCGTTTTCGCTTGCAACCATGGATTACATCTACTGTCCGGATGCAGACGAATACCTTGATCTGGAAAATCAAAGACGTTTTCTCCGGTTAAAAGGTGCTCTTCTTCCGGAAATTGAAATTGTTCAGATGAACTATATCACCCCACCGGATTTCAACACCGTGCAGAACTGTAAGAAAGAACCACGACCAAAACTTTTTAAACGCCTGCGCACGTTTTCATGGGTTGGTCCGGTTCACGAAACGATCCGCATTGATCCCGTCATCTATGACAGTGATATTGATATTCTGCACCGCCCACATGCCATGCATGCCAAACGGGATTTTGCCATGTTTGAAAAAGCATTTCGTGAAAATCGTGTCCTCTCGGAAAAAATCACGCGCATGTATGCAAGAGAGCTTTATAAATGTGGGGATGAGGAAGATTTTCTACGCGCTGCGGATTATTTTTCGTTACACTATGAAGCACACGCTGATGCAGAATCCGCGTGTATTCTGGCACACGCTGCCCGTATCCAAAATTCTGTGGATGATTTCTTTTCGATCTGTCTGAAAGATATGTGCAGTTCTTCCTGTTCCGAAATCTGTTATGAGATCGGACAATACTACCGGGAACGGCAGAATCCCCAGGAAGCTTCTCTGTGGTTTTATAATGCTGCATTTGAGACACAGCCTGTTCTGGATATTGAAATTTCAGGAAAAAAAGCATTGCTGCGACTGGCGGAATGTTACCGCACGCTGGCAGAAAATGACCTCTGTGATCCATGCTCTGCCGGGGATCTTCTCTCCCGTGCTTCGGAATATGAACAACAGGCACAAGCGTGGGAACTGCCGGAAGAATTATAATTTGCGAAAGAATAATTTGTAAAAAAATGCCGGTGCAGCTGCACCGGCAAAAATTTTGATTAGTTTAAATCAATCCAATCTTTATCTACCCAATATCCTCTGGTCTGATTCCATCTTCGATATTGTAATTTAGTTTTTTTGTAAAGCCGAAATTTTGTAACAATCTCATCCGCACACGGTGCAATCCCTATATCATCATTCTGAATAGTCTGTACCTGCGACTCCGATTCAACTTCTGCAGCACTCACACTCACAGCAGGCGCAACAACAAATAATGATGCACAAACCGTTGCTACAATTAAAAGTTTCTTTTTCATGTTATCTTCCTCCTTTTCGAATATTAAACTCATTTTTCTCCAAAAGTTTCACTGTTTTCTTATCGATAGGAAAATTTCCTTCTTCACAATGAAGATAATACTCCCCATTCTTCTCATACATATATGCATTCTTCTGGTTTATTTCCAAACTATCGCCCTTCAAACCATAGGTACTCTCTGGCACCTCATATCTAGACTGAAGTATTATTGAATAAGAAAGCACCAACAGTGCAACCGCAATCACCGGAACAAGAATTCTTCCAATACGCGAACTGCTTTGCTTTCCCTCCGCGACCAGACGAAATCGTTCGATCAGATGATCCGAATGATCTTCAAACAACGGCATGGCTCCTGCAGGTTTTCGAAATTCTTTTTCCTGCACACTTGCCTTATACTCTTTTAATATCACCGTCAGATAGTTACCCCGCTCTGCCGATTTGAGTTTCTTTGTAACCGTCTGGTCACAACGGATCTCAATACTCTGATACATATCTCCTTTTAAAATATACACAAACGGGTTCCACCAGAACACGATACACAGAATGTTGATCATCTGTATCGTCAGTATATCCTTATTATCCAAATGTGTATATTCATGTAGAATAATATAATGCAATTCTTCACGCGAATATTTTTTGTCCGGAATCAATATCCGTTTCTCAAAAATCCCCATACAACACGGTACTTCTACCGTGGCTGTCTGTACGATCTTAATGTTCCGCTTTTCTTTATCCGTACAAATTTCATCTAAAATATTATTTAATTCTGTATCTTCCGTTTTTTCCATCTCTGAAAAATATGACACAACTCTGTGATACTGTATCAGATACCGCGTCAAAAGAACTGCCATGACCACTCCCCATGCCACCACAAATATATGATAGACATAGATTTCGTGCCCTGCCACACAGGTTATTTCACACCCGAATATCTGATACAGGAAATTATACAGGCTGCCTCCGGATACCACTTTCGTCCATGGCAATTCCACCGGGACGGCAAGCCTGATCAGACAAAACAAATATAAAATGATGATTCCTGTCATACTGGATAAATTCAGCAGAACCGATCGTTTTCTGAGAATGTAGCACAGTACAATAAAAATGTTACACCAAACGAACGTCATCCAAACCGAAAATATCGTTATTTGCATTCTTATTCCTCATCATTTTTCAGAGTATCAATAATCTCCTCTAACTTTGCAATAACCTCTGCATTTTTTTCTTTTGCCTGCTTATCTTTTGCTCCGATCAGAGCAGCTGTAATGTTCGCAATAGAACTGCTGTCAATTCCACGCTTAATCAATACAGATGCATAATAATCGTCTTTTGACATAGACGGAGCGAGTTTACGTGCATAAGTCTTGACGGTTTTCTCAAGTCCTACAACTTCCAGATAGCCATCCGTTGTCAGAGACTGAACGGTCTTAAACAATGTAACATTGTTCCATCCGTCTTCTGCCAGACGCTCTGCCATCTCGTTGGCAGTCAGCGGCTCATTGACCTTCCACAGAAAATTCATTAATTCTTCCTGTCTTACTGTTAAATAATCTTTGTTCTTCATGTTTCTTCCTCCGTAGTTTTATAATTTTATATGTAGTAACTATCATTCTCTGACATTACATATATCCCCCACTCTGCCTTATGTGTCTTTTCTACACTAGACAGCCTACTTTATCCTATCATATTTGAATCATAATTTCAATTGCTTCTGACAAGAAATATGCCATTTTAGATAAAAAAAGAATAGCCGTTTTCGCAAACAGCTATTCTCTCTTCTCAGAAACATTTATTTTTGATAGGTGTATGTTCCAACCGAATACTTACCGTGCAGATGTAGCGTCTTTCGGAACCTTTGCCGTATATATTATTTTATTTGTATCCGTAGTAACTGTTGTTGTCATCTTTGAAAATGTGGTATCTTTATCTGCATTCCTTCGGTATTGTAAATGTTGCAGCCTTATTAAAATTTTTATAGGTTACCGTTGCTTTTGCCTGCGAATAAACAAGTTTCAGATCCTGTCCCAGCTTCTGATACAGCGCCGACATATACCCGTTCATAAACGCTTTCATATCCGCCGTGGTTCTGACTGGACGACAGGTTTTTTTATCGATCCAACAGGTCACTTTGATTGCCGGCAACGTATTGTAATCCACAGCAGCTGCCGCATTGATCTCTTTGCTCATTCCCATCTGATCCAAAAATTTCACCACATCGGAGCCCTTTACCTGCGCCGAAATCTGAACAGTATTGATCCGGTTGACTTTTATTTTCTTTTTCACAATTTTTGCATCCGAATACATGGAAATATCCATACCTTTGATCTGATTGGTATAGTTTAAAATCCCTGTTTTCTGATATCCGGAACCATTGGAAGAAATGTACTCCCACAGCAATCCATCCGCATCTTTTGTCAGATAGGCAACCGCCTGGTTCTTAGAACTCATTCCTGCAAGTACTGTGGTTGTATCTGTTACGCTTTTTACCTTCAGAGGACTGTTGTATACGCTTTGCTTTACCACCGTCTTATTTTGAATGATCTGCCCTTCCATTGTCATCTTCTGATCGGTTGTCTGCGTAAAATCATATGATTTTAAGTTTCGTACTGCTATATCCATCTTTTCCAAATACTGCTGTGCAGACAGCGTCGCCGCACTTACAGGTGTAACAGCTGCAAATGTGCTGAGTATGACAGACAGTACCAAAATGACCGCAATTTGTTGTTTTTTTAATGCTTTCATCGTTTTCGTTCTCCTTTCTTTATGTGTCGGGCCTAGACGCTGGTTTTATCTCATCCTTTTTTCCTATACCATGCACCTGTCAAAATTAATATTACTGTCCAGTAAAAACTTTGATAATATTTTCATCGCTCTGGCATAAAGATACTGTTTGTTTAATCTTTTCTTGTGATATTCCAGCTCTGTCCCCTTCGTATGTTCTTCCAGTACATGCGTAAAATACCTCTCCCAGCTCAGGTATTTTGTGCTCTCTGTATAGTCACTTGGATTTTTCAGGAATGTTGGATTTTCCATGTACGCTATGACATTCTGCTGAAACTTTTTCAGCTAAAGCATGAAACATCTCCAACTCTGAATTAGAATCCTCACACAGCACGTAATCCGGCGTAATAAGCCGGGGCAGATAACTTAATGTCGAACTATATACAATCCCACTGTTTTTCTTCTGGTTCATTTCCTGTATAAGATTATACAAAGTCGTCTTTCCAGTTCCGCTATCCCCACGTATAATGGTAATATTTCGCGATACCACAAAATCATATCTGACTGTATTGTCACCAATTTGAACTCTATGTTTCCCTACCATATCATCTGCTCACCTCACAAAATGAATAGAATTACGATACAACTCTTTTGAATTGTGACAAACAGCACCTGTATTTTTTATTTTAAGTTCAAACGGTTCCGGAAAATCCATAAAATAATTCAGATTGATCAAAGTATCCTGTTTTTCCGCAATCCTAAGAATCCATTCGGCACAATTTTCACCACATGCAGTACAATCTATCAATAACTCTGGCTTTTTGTAAATAAGGATAAGAGCCTTTACCCCGCCAGACAATCTTGTTGTCGGAATAATTCCAAGAACAGGACTTTCAATTGCATGGGATGACAATACCTCCGACTTGTCTACCGCCCGGACCATCTCCTTAACAAAAGGGTCATCAAACCATTTTTTTGAATAGGTATGATTAAAATAAGTATCGGGGTCGCTAATTGCTTCATCGACCTCTCCATAAACAATCGTTAACATAATTATCTCTCCTGACGCATATACAGTTTTATTTAATTACTAAAAATCCGTTATACTTTGCATATAGTATAACGGATTAATATTAAAAATACAATTTTGTTTTAAACAGTGATACGAATCCCTGCCCTGAAAACAATCTTCTATTTGTCGAGGCTCTCATATATCTTCTCTGCATCATAGTCCGGTGCTGCTTTTTCTACCGCTTCATATATCGGGCGCAGGGTATCCACGCTTTCTTCCAAATCTTCTGCCACGGCCTCCATCGTATAGCCTTTTTGTACTTTTTTTACTGTAATCTTTATTATTTTAAGTATCTCTCCTCTTGAAATGCCGCGCTTTTCTCCGCGTTTTTCTCCTCTTTTTTCTCCTCTCTTTTCTCCTCTCTTTTCCGCCTTTTTCTCTCTTTCTTCAGCAACTTCCTGTGCATACTTTTCTACTGCCTCACACATAAGTTTTCTCCCACCTTTCGTCTCCTTGAAATGTTTCACTCCATCTGCCAATGCCTTATTTTCTATCTTTTCCGCTTCGCTTTGATGAAAATCTCTTATCAACCTTCCGACTTCATCATCGCCTTTATATTTTCCATTTACATATATAATATGTGAACCATCCGAAAACAACTCCCCAGTTTCCTCTATATGTCTATTGATATGATACACTGGCAGTCCTTTTCCAAACTTATCATGCTTATAAATAAAGATCACATAGGAATCCTTCAGGTCTCTGAACTTCTGCTTTTTCTTTAACATCCGGGCGTCTGTCATGCTGCTGTGAAAACGGGCACGTCTGATATGCGCTCCCTCTGCTCCACCTTGTACCTCAATGTCAATTTCTTGTCCGTCTTCTTCCTCTGCATGCACATCTAAGGTAATATTTCTTCCATTTGTAACTGGATTTTTGAAATTTTCCTGCCCCTTGACACTTACCACCGTAATCTTTCTTCCAAGAATGATCTGCAGCACGTATTCTGTTGCTTCGATATTCTTATCAAACACCCGGCTCATCAAATCATCATCAAACAGTGTCAACTCATCTATGATTTTGTTGATACGTTCCTCGTTTGCCATCCCACTTCTCCTTCATTATAATTGCATTTTATTATTTTTACAATGTAAATTATAGGTGCTCTTTCCCCATATGCGCACCTATTTATCGAACGTTCGTTCTATTTTATCAAAACATATCGCAGTTGGCAAGCGCCCTTTGCAGGAATTATAAAATAATTTTTAAAATTCACCATGTAAAAATGTACATATTAAAGCATAAATTTTCTATTATTTCTTTTAGCCGCCTAAAAATTAATTATCCTTGAAAGCGGTAAAATATCAAGCTCTCGCAATTAAAAAAGAAATTTTCTAATAAAAATATGTAAACCCATGAACTACTTACTTTGCCTTTCCCTCACTCCCAAACAACGAAATCTTCTTTTTAATCAGTTCCTTAACTGCCTTTCTTGCCTCCCCAGCTGCATTCTTTGGATCATAAATATCCGGTGTCTCTGCATAGCTTTTTTTTATAGCTTGTGTCCAAATACATCTTAATTCTGTAGCTATATTAATTTTGCAAATACCATTTTTAATACAACTTCTAATTTGATTGTCGTTCAATCCAGATGCCCCGTGTAAAACTAATGGGACATCTACTTTTTTTCTAATTTGATCCAACCTATTTATATCCAATTTAGGGGTTGATTTATACTTTCCGTGCGCAGTGCCAACAGCTACTGCCAATGAATCCACCTTTGTATTTCGTACAAAATCATTTGCTGTTTCAGGATCTGTATACATTAATTCTTCCACCCTTAAATCTCCTGGTTTCCCGCCAATTGCCCCCAGTTCGCCTTCTACGGTAATATCAAAATTTCCACATAAAGCAGTAACTTTCGCTGTCAACTCTACATTTTCCAAATATGTAAGTTTAGATCCATCTATCATAGCAGATAAATAGCCACTTTTAATAACTCCAATAACATCTTGATAGCTTTCGCCATGATCTAAGTGCAAAGCAACTGGTATTTCTGAATTTTCACAAGTTGATTTTACCATTGAAGAAAATATATTTGAAGACGCATATTTCAATGTATTAACAGAAGTAGCCAAAATTATAGGTGATTCCATTTCTTCCGCCGCCTCGATTGCCGCCTGAACAAATTCCATATTTTCGATATTAAACGCTCCTATCGCATAACCTTCGCTCTGAGCTTTTAGCAGCATTTTTCGTGTATTTACATATGGCATTCCACTATAGCTCCCTTCTTAATTTCAAAATTTATAAATCATACTTTTCCATCAACATTTCAAGAATTGCCAGATCACTATGATAAGTCACTTTTAACATATTTTCACCACCTTCCAAAAAAAATGGTTTTATTCCATATTGTTCATACATAATACGCGTATCGTCCGTATAATCAAAATATTTTCCAGACGTATATGCTTCATAAAATAAGTCAAAATCAAATGCCACCGGTGTAGATAGTTTATATAATTCATTTCTATTTAAATAGCTTCCATCTCTCTTTACCACAGTACTAGTTAATGGCAATGCATACGTAGTACTTTTATGTTCATCCTTAATAATCTTCTGTATTTGTTCTAGTGTAATCAATGGTCTAGCAGCTTCCAATATAATTACTCTTTCATATGCTTTTCCCTTTTCTTTTAAATACGTCAACCCATTAATTACGGATTGAGATCTTGTAATCCCCCCCTCTGTATCAACCCCTACAACAACAATATCCTCATCTGAAATAAATTTGCATAATTTATCATGAACATGTTTCCATAATGGTTTTCCTTTAATTTCCAAAAACTGTTTTTTCCCCCCGAATCTTGTTCCTTGTCCTCCCGCTAATACAATTGCACATACATCACTCATTTTTACTTCCTCCTTCAAACAAATTTAAAAAATTTTTTTTTGATAATTTATCATATTTTGTGTAATTGTTACTTAAATCAACATAAACTCCACCATGATTATTATTTCCAACCACAAATTTCATATACTCACCATACTGTTCTTTCAAAATCAGATCATACTCTTTAGGCACAGATATACTAATATCCTCAAATGGTACTTCTATAGTTTCCCTAAGCCATTCAGGCTCAAACAAAACATTTCGTAAAGAATTAGTCACTTCAAATGAAACATTCTGATATTTGAATTGTTCCTCTAAACTTCGATAAATAGAACAAGTTTTTTCAAACTCTCGAAAGAGTTTTCTTTTTCCTCCATAAATATTTAACTTTACTTGATAAAAAAATTTTAAAATAACATAAATTGTATGGTCATACATTTTCGCCACATGTGGATGTTTTCTCCCCATATAGTATTTTGGCTTTGTCATTTTAGAGTATGTCAAAAGAATTCTGCTATATAAATCTCTTTTCTTTTTTTCATCATTTGGTATCTTGTCCAAAATAAAAATATCTATAAAAACGCCTCTATGATATTTTTCACCATAATCTCCAACTAACAGACAAGTTGTATCATTCATTCTCAATTGTGCATGGGATCTCACAATTTTGTCAGTCAATGCATTTTGGAAAAAAACTTGCGAACAGAATTGATTGGATACCTTTTCTAATTTCTCATACTCATCCCTAGTCATCATAATATCTATATCATCATCCCATGGAATATACCCCCTATGTCTAATAGCTCCAAGTAAGGTTCCTCCACATGCATAATATATAATGTTATTTTTTTTACAAATTATTTGAAATTCTTTCAACAACTTTAACTGTACATTCCAAATTTTTTTCATATCCATAGATATATAATATCCATCTCTCTTTTCAGCATCTAAATTCATTTCAACTTCTTCCCTTCTTGTTCTTAAAATATAAAACTCCCCGCCTAAGCTCAATAAGCATCCACTCATCTTTTTCTATCATTAATACAATCAAATACGTTGCAATTCCTATCACAACCTGACAAATCAAAACCATAAGTTTTGACACATGCAGATAATTTTCCAAACCTATCACCACAAAAAACATCAATAATCCCGCAACTATCTTTTTATACATACACCTTAATAAATTTCCAAGTTTCATAAACCCATTACAATTCTTCACATATAAAAAAGTAATACTCAATTCTGCAACAACAGAAGCAAATGCAGCTCCATTAGCTCCATATTTTCCGATCAAGCACAAATTTAAAATTAAATTAACAGCAGATCCACACAACAAATATTTCGTACTATCATTCCGCCTGCCACTGGGAGTATAATATTGTGACCCTAGGCAATTGCTAATTCCGATAATTGTTATAATTGGTGCAAAAATATATAAGAGAGTAATTACTTGATCATATCCTTTTCCAAAAAAGAGTGGAACCAAAATCTTTGCAACTCCAGCTATCCCAAACCCACATCCAATTGTCATAAACAAAATAAAATCCATCGATTTACTTATACGATCTCTTATTTCTTCCATTTTATTGTCTACAAATAAATAGGATATTCTTACTCCTACAACTGCATTAACCGCATTAAACGAAACACTCTTTGCCATATTAATAATCTTTGTAGCTTGTTCATAATAACCATTCTGTGCATCATTTTGTGTAATTACCCCGATTAATGTTTTATCTAAGACTGTGTAAATTGAAGTAGCAATTGTTGGAATAAAGTACATTAACGTCTGTTTAAAATGATCCTTAAGCATTAACGATTTAAAAGTAATTTTACATACATAGCGTGGCAAATAAATCCACATCGATAAATTTGCCAACATTGTTGTTATAGCCATAATTAAGATATACAAAACCAAATCATTTTCATCTTTTACAAACATAAAAATAGCAACAATTCCAATTGTTTTAAACAACATATTGCATGTAACTGTCGTTTTAAAATTCTCTAATCCATTATAAAACCAACTGATATCAAACATTGCCCCAAAAATATATGGAATCATTGCAATGTAATATATTTGATTTTTCTTATCGAAAAAAATCAACCCAATCCATGCTAGTAAACATACAATACAGGTTAATACGGTTATCAACTCAATTTCATAAAACTTCTTGCTATATGCTTCTTTATTATCTCTGGCTTGCGATATTTCTCGATTTCCATAACTTGCAGTTCCCAACGCTGCAAACAAAAGAAAATAGGATTGTATTGATCCGGTATAACTTTGTATTCCAATTCCATCTGGGCCTAAAACTCTTGACACATATGGAGCTGTTACAAATGGTGTTATCATTGTGAAAATTTGAAACATCATACTATATGCAAAATTACATTTCAAACTACTATTTGAACCCTTCATTTTTCTCAATTTATCACTTTACTCCGCAAATTCAATTTGTGGGTTAAACCAAATTCCTTTCCACAATCCTTTTATAATCACCTTCACCTTACGAATTTTATATGGCTTTGAAGATCTAAGTACTTTTCCAATCAACAATAAAGATTTCAATATCAAAACATAATAATATCTCTTACTGATTCTACGGTAAGTGCAGAAATCATTTCTAATTGAATAAAACATTCTATCTATTCTTTCTTTGTCTATAGACTCTTCCAAACTTGTAGTAGCCACATTTGACTTCATTTTGTGCGTCACCTGACTTGAAGGAACAAAATAGCAAGAATACTTTTTTGAAATTCTTTTTGTATATTCCGTATCATCCCCCCATATAAAATAATCTTTAATCGGTAATCCAACTTCTTCCACTGCAACTCTGTTTATAAAAAGCGATACAAATGTAGCAGCCTGACAACGCAATCTTCCATTTAAAATATTTTTCTTCTCACTATTCCAATCTTTATCAATTTCTTGATAATTCATAAGACACTCATTTCCGTCAATCCACAGTGCGAGGCTTGATAACCACCCAAACTTTCCTTTCAAAGTTTTCGCCTGATCTAACAGCTCAGTCAAAGTATCTTTTTCGACTATTGTGTCATCATCCATTAACCAGATATAATCATATCCTGCCTCATAAGCTTTTCTTACTCCAAAATTAAAGCCCCCTGCTCCACCTAAATTCCTGCCTGTATTAAAATAAAATATCGTCTTTTGGTCTATGTATAGGGTCAATTTATCTTTTGTTCCATCAGTACTTGCATTATCAATTATAAAAATATCACATTTTTCACAACTCTTTCTTAGCGCTTCTATAGCTTCTAAAAGCAGCTCACAACGATTATAGGTAACAACAATTGCAACAACTCTATTCTTCATATTTTTTCCCTTTTTACAAACTTAATTTCTATTTTTCTTTTGCAAAATCAAATCTAATATTTTCTAAAAATTGACCGATATGGGAATACCTGTTCAGCCCCATTCAAAACATAAAATATAAACAACACACCAAATAGTATTATACTTGCCATATACAACAACATTCTTTCTTTTTTGTTGTTTACATATTTGCGTATCGCATTTGGAATCAATATAAACTGCGCAAATGAAAAAATTCTTACAACTCGGTAAGCTGCCGGAACAATTCCATCTAATGCACACACACATAAAAGTGCACATTGACTCATAAGCGTAATATTCCACTCAATTTGATCCTTGCCTGTTATACTCTGAAATACTTTATTATTTTTCTTTTCAATATACACAAATAAAATCAAGATCAGAAATTGCATTAGAATATAATATCTTCCTATCGTATTACCTGTATATGCCGACAACTCCTGTGCCTGAAAATATAGCTGTAATCTTGGAATATATCTGGCAAAGAGCTGCACAATTCTTCCCCCGATAATCTGCATCACTCCAAATGCCACTATTGAAACAATTAAATATGTAACTGCAGATAACATAATTCTATCTGCAAAAAATAATAATAAAAAAATCAACGATACCTGATGCATCGATGTTGAAAGTAATACCCAGACTATAAACGCTAGTTTTCTGCCCTCACACAGACATTCCATTGCAAGTAATAAAAATGCAGATGCAAGTGACTGTCTTACATTATTTAATGATACAAAATATGCAAAAGTCAGATACAGCAATAAAATAGATAACGCATATACTTTTGATTCCCTATAAATCTGTCGATACACAATTCCAACAAACAAAATAGAACAAATTACGATTATCCACTGTCCATCGTTGGTAAAAAATGAAACTATTTTATTTAATAAATAAAAACCTATTTCATAATATCCCCTATCTCCCCTGGCAATACTATTAAACTGCGGAATATAAGTATAGGAATAATCGGTTCCTAATCCGTAGCGTAACGAAGAAACCAGCAATGGAAACAACAGGCTGATACTTATCATCCCATTTCTTTTGATGTTTTTCATGTAAATAGTGCTCTTGGATTTTTTCTTTTTCTTTTCTGCATAAGGTACCAAACAACCACTTATGACCGAAAAAATAATCATAATTGCATATATCATCTTTGACTCCCACGTTTTATCCAAAAACGAAACCTGTTAGTAAATCTTCTTCTCACAAGCCGAATACGATCAAAAACAGGTAATTCCATATGAATCACCGGTAAATGTTTTACCACCAATTTATTTTTAATTACCCAGACATTCAACAACCGCTCCGACAAAAAGCCATACAATCTTTGCTGATAAGTATTTAACTTTGCTAGGTCTACTTGTTTTTCCAGCACAAATAGGATCGAAAACAGCCATTCACAATATGCATCAAAAATTTCTCTTTTGCAAAAAAGCATATTGAACAACGATGCCTTATTTTCATTAAAATAACGATCATATGTTTCTATATAATCTGGATATTTTGTTTCAATTATCTGACGTAATTTATCAAAAATTTCTTCCGTACAACAATGAAGCAAAATTTCTTCTTTTGCATTTTGCTTAAAATACTCTACATAAGGAAGAACTATATCTACACTTTTCAAGCAATTCAATAAATATTCATATGAACAGATATCGGAAATTTTATTACTAAGATTGTTTCTTCCAAAATATCTTCTATAATGCACCAATCCCTTATATGAATCATCTGTATTTTTCCAAATCCAATAAAGGCCTGTCAGCTCACAATAATTTGCATTTTTCCCTGAAATATGATTACCTATATTATCCCTCAGATACCCATATTTTTCTTTTCCCTCTGCACCAACCTGTAATGCACAGTACCCATTCAGATTTGGCACATTAAACTTTTTATGTGTTGCAATATAAATCATTAGACTCCTATTATCCTCTATATAGTTTCATAAAACCATTTACCGTATCTACAATATCAAATTTTGCATTTTTCAGAATATCATAAGCCTTTATTCGATCTCTTTTTTCTTTCCCATAATGAATAATGGTATCCAACCATTTTGACACATCACGGGCATCAATTCCAAGATAACTTACCGCCTGTGTAATTTTTGCTTCCCTCGTAATCGTATCCGAAAAGATAACAGGCAATCCAGATGCCTGTGCTTCCACTCCAACAATTGGAAGTCCCTCAAAATGGGACGGTAATGCAAATAAATCCATCGCCATAAACAATTCATGAACCTTCTTACTAACACCATAATAAATGACGTAAGAGTCCAAACCACAGGCATGTACTTTCTCCCGAAAAGCTTTTTCATTTGGTCCTTCTCCGACCAACAACAATTTTGCATGTAAACCGCGCTCCCGAATTTGTTTCAAAATTTCCAGAAAGAAGTCATGATTTTTCTGATAACAAAACCTTCCAACGTGACCGATCAATAATTCGTCACTAATTTGTAATTGTTTACGCACCATTTCACGTACAGTCTGTGAAAAGCGAAATTTCTGTAAATCAATTCCATTTTGTATCAAAGTAATCTCTTTTGCGGCAATATTTGGAAACATCCATTCTGCAGCAATATCAGAACATGCCACATAATCTGTCCCGATCCATTTAAGCAATCTGCGACATCGTCTGTGAATCCACGCCTTTAACCATCGATGATTTCCATCAACACCTGCTGCATGCGAATGTAATATAATTTTAGTGACTCCCGCAGTTCTTGCAGCCATTCCAGATACCATCAGCTTATTCGCCACATCTGCATGAATATGTACACAGGTATAATTTTGTTCACGAATCAGTTTTTTCAAATGAAAAAAACAAATGAATTGCTTAAGCCACTTATTTCCATCATATCCCACATAGTATACCTTTGAACCACATTTTTCAAAACTTTGTATATTTTCTTTATCCGTAAACTTTTCGATTGCAGCTATATCAATCTGCATATCCTTCGGCTTATTTTTTACAACATTTTTTACTAAAGAAAACACTCCTCCCAAATACAAATCATCGACATTTACTTCCAATACCTTATCGCTCATATTCTTTGTATCAGCCTTTCTATTCTGTTTTTCCTTCCCACAAGCCACACATGAATCCCCGCTTTATGCGCACCTATCATATCTGCTTTGATACTATCTCCGATGTGAATCATGGATTTTAAATCTATTTGCCAGTCCTTACACGCAATTTGAAATAATTTCCCTGATAACTTATTTTCTCCATATGTGTTTGATACATATAGTTTCTCATAGTCATTGATCCCGCACCTTTGTAACATTGATACAATCACGGTTTCCGGAAGATACATATCTGAAATAAGCAGAACTCTCTTTCCTTTTTGTATGCACTGCTCATAAAAAGGAAATATTGTTTCTTTCTTATGGCAGTTTTCCAATTCTATTTGCACTTCTGTCTTTTGTAACAATTCTACTATATCAGACTTATATGTATCAACCAACTCCTGATAAATTTGATCTAATGTAATCTCACAAGATTTCTCTCGGGCCTTTTTTTCTGCACGTATCCTGTTTTCGAGAAATTCCCGGCGATGTTCTTTTCCCAAAACTTTCTCCCCAACAATTTCAAATATATCAGTTGGTTTTGATACGCTGCGTTCAATCAGGGTATCAAATATATCAAAACTTATCGTATCAAAATGTGTTAAAATATAAGCGGCAATTACTTGATTCATTTTCTAAATATCCTGTAAATATAAAAATAAGGAAACGGTATCTTGAACACAGATTTGAGAAATCCAGTTTTCCATACACTATTGCTTAACGCATGCATTAACTCCCTCGGTTTGTATTGTACTAACTTTTTCTGACTCACATAATATTCTTTTTCCCCATCTGTATTGTAAAAAAAAGAAAACAATTTAACCATTTTTAATGTAGGATTTTTCCCAATGGCAATCAACGGTTGTGCAAACTTTACATAATCCTCATCCTCTTTTAAATAATTTTTCTTTTGTTCAATATAATCAAGAGCCCCCTGCTGCCATTCCTTAATACAACACACCAGTTTCTGTTCTTCTTCATATTCATAGTGGGCGTAAACCGGCCAAATCTTATCTCCTACTTGCCTATAACTGTCCGTTGAGCCTTCGGTACTCTGTAACATTCTTTCCATGATCCCTAAGGAACATAAAACACTCTTTCTTTGTTTTAGATTTTGTGGATTATATAAATATCCACTACAAAATCCACAAATTGGAAATTGAGGAGAGATTCCAATATAATATCCATAAATTTTTAAATCCAATCCATTATATTTTGCAATCTGTTCTAAACAATACTGCATTGACCCATGCCAGCCAATATCAACAATTGCACAAGATCCTTTCATTCCAATTTGTTCAATATAAGCTAGCAGCAATTGCCTTTGTTGCTGTGATTTTTCGTAAATTTGTTCTTTCAGACATATATAAATTTGTTCAACTTCTTTATTATTTTTCAATCCATCATATGCATAATCTTTTGACAGTTCCCACTTATGCAATTCCGCCAGATGTTTTCTCTCTGTTGCGTCGTATCCATAATATTCCAATAATTTAGAAAGTGTAACATATTTCTCCCATCCCAAATACTGCAACGAATCCTGATACCCACTTGTTGTACACAGCAACGCTTGTCTCAGACTTTTGCGTGAAAAATGGACATATTGTGTGTCAAACTCCACATCGTATCCTAATTGCTGAAATGCCAGATCCATCATATATCCATCTCTGGAAAAAAAATAAACGCGATGTATCTGTGCCTTTTTCAGACTTGTATACAACCATTTGGTAAATCCATAGAGAAATGGCCCAAAATAATCGATTCCAAACTGATAATATGGTGACAAATTTTTCACAGATGTTTTTTTAAAAACTTTCTTCATATTTTTTTCCAATAAATTTTGCCTCTATAAAAGAAACAATTTTCCTTTTCCAATTAATTTTTTCCGTATATAGATAAGAAAGTTCTTTTATCTGATCTTTCTCTACCTTTTTGTCCCTTACCTGCTGTTCCAACCAAACATTAAAAATAATCTCGCTCACTCTTCCATAAAATCTGCTTTGAAAAGAAGAAAGATTATCTTCTCCTATTTTCTGTTTCAATGTAAACAAAATATCAAACAACCATGTGCAATATTCATTCATAAGTTGTCTGCTCATAATACACATATTAAACATATAACCATAGGTGCGATTTACAACGGCATCAAATGTATTCACATATTCTGGATACTTTTCCTTTAAAATTTCTTTTGTCAAATCCAATTGTTCAGCATAATGTGTATGTGCATAATGCGAATACAAAGTTTCAATATAATATTTTCTTTTCTTTGGAACAAATATCTGGTAACATTCCAGCATTGGTTTTAATTGCCTATAAGTTAAAATCCCGTCAAACGGATTCCTTTTTTTTGTTCCAAAATAGCGTCTGTAATGTACCAAACCGATATAATCAGAATCTAAATTTTTCCATGCCCAATATAAACCTGTTAATTCGCAAAATGATGGATTCAATATTGAAATATTTTCTCCAGTGTTATCCTTGATATATCCCAAATCCAACTCATTTCCATCGGAATCTTTTTTCCCCTCCGCACCAACATACAAAGGAATGTACATCGCGTCTGACGGCATTTTATATTTTTTATGAGTTGCTACAATAATTTTAACTGAATATTCACTCATTAATATAATTCCTTTTTACAATACATATTTTTTTAAAATTTTTATTTTTCGCATGATCCAGGATGCTAAAAATGATAAACATACAAAAATCAAACAAAATAACAGTGTCATCACTGGATAAATTTTAAAACGAATTGGTGTAATCTTTAGGAATCGATACACAAACTGAATAAATAAAGGATGTATTAAATAAGCCCCAAAACATAATCTATCTACTCTCCAAAGCCAGAATTTCTCACTCCATTCCTTAGATACAAACATCAAAAATACTACAGCTGCTAACACACCAATTACTGGACTGTCATATGAAGTCCAAACTTTTGGATTCCAACTCATGCTATTTAAAATCCAAATCAATGCCACACAAATTATTGCAATTATTCCGATTAGTTTTCTATTAACTTTCTCTTTATTTTTGAATAACCAATGTCCCAACAAGACATAAAAAACCGGATATAAAAACTGGCTGTTAAAAGCAATTTTCAAATTACTTAATCGAGAAAATAACGGAAAACAAAAATCAAGAACAAATAGTGCACAAAGTACTAATTGTATTTCTCCCTCTGAAGCATTATCAACAAATTTCTTTAACACGGGCATTATTAAATAAATTCCGATTAAAGCATATAAATACCAAAGATGTCCAAAACCTGTATCTGATAAGAAAGCTAAAATAGCCTTATCCAATAAGCTAATTGATAGTCCATCTGCCATTACTAATTTTAATGCAGCATACGGAATACCAAATACAACAAGAGCAAGCAAAATTCTCCTTGAATACTTAAAGAGCCACTCACTGGATTTAACATGCATTTCTTTTCTCAAAAACAGCATTCCCGTTATCATAAAAAATACCGGTACTGCCCAATACATCATTTGATATGATGCATTAAAGAAAATCTTTTGCATTTTGCTCAAATCAAATAGTTCTTGATTTTCACTTAACGTACTACATGTATGAAGATAAATTACACAAATTGTTGCAAATATCCGTAGATAGCTAATGCATGACTGCCAATTATTGTTTTTTCCATGGTACACATCAAACAATTTTTCATCATTTTTTTCCATATTTTACCGCTCACATCGCACCTTCATGTCTCAGCACGACTCCCACTGTTTTGCACAATATTTTCACATCAAGTTCCAGGCTCCAGTTCGCAATATAACTGCGATCAAGTGCTACCACCTGTTCAAAATCCGTAATCTCACTGCGCCCACTTACCTGCCACATCCCGGTGATCCCAGGTTTGATTGCCAGGCGGCTTCTGTGGTGCAACTCGTATTTCACCCACTCATCTTCCGTTGGTGGACGTGTACCTACCAGAGACATATCCCCTTTGAGTACATTCCAGAACTGTGGAAACTCATCGATGGACCAGTCACGGATCTTATTTCCAAGCCCCTTTTTTATCGTCCCGTCCGGCAGACGCCTGCTGCCGATGATGCGCGGGTCAAAATCCAGTTTAAACATCATTCCGTCCGATACACGGTTTTCTGCGGCAAGTGCTGCTTTGTGCTCCTCCGCATCCAGATACATACTGCGGAATTTATAGCACGTAAATTTCTTGCCATTCTTTCCGATCCTGGTCTGTCCGAAGAAGATCGGACCGGGCGATTCATGATAGATCATCGGTGCAAGGATCAGAAACAGAATTCCAGTGAGGATGCAGCCGACGATGCCTCCGAGAATATCCATCAGCCGTTTGAGAAACAGTTCCCAGGTACTCACGGTGCGGATGCTTGTGGTCAGCACCGTGTATCGTCCCAGTTTTTCCACAAACTGTTTGTTCGCCGCCAGCTCCATCCGGTTGGCAAGTTTCAGATGTACCGTTACTCCCATTTCCGTCAGCTGGTCGATCCATCTGTCTACCCGCGGATCATTTGGCTGCAGATCGATAAATACTTCATCCACCCATGCATGGCACAAGTAATCCATAACAGATTCTCCCTCTGCCACAAATGGGATGTCCCCCAGTTTTTCGGGAAGTGTTTTCTTTTCATTGACATCGATCACAGCGATTCCTCGAATCTGAAACAGTTCATAGCTGTGATGTTGGATATCTTCCCGCACCTGTGGAAGATTGGCCCAGTCGGTCAATATCACGATAGAATTCTTTCTTCCAAGCCGCAGATTCCGCAATACATGCCGTTTCCAGAGAATTCTTGTCCCATAACTGATTATAGCATAAAAGATAGCGGTCAGAAACAGTGTAATACGAGAAAAATCACCCGCATCTTTCACAAAGAACAGATAAAACACGGCAAACAGTATCACCAGGCTGACCTGACGCATGGTTGCCGCCAGTTCTATGAGCAGTCCACGTTTCAGAACGTTCTTACATGTATTTAAAAAGAACATCATGCATACATCAATCAGGATCAACACGATGGCAAGGTTTCCATACACGGAATTGGAATATAAATTCAGATTCCGGTGTCTGACGAGATATGCCAGGAAAAAAGAAACCTGCAGACACAGAATATCCAGTATCACAAAATCAATGTGTTTGATCCAACTGTTTTTTGCTTTCTGATACATGATGTCTCCTTTCTTTCATTTTTATGATTCTTATTACTTTTGTTCATTCCCAATTTTTTCTATGGGAAAGGGCACAGCAGAATCAACTCTGTGCGCCCTTTTCAAGAACCCGAGATTATTTAGAAACTTTCTTTACGGTTCCTTTGAATCCGGCTTTCTTCAGCTGAGCCTTGAATGCTTTCAGCTGCTTTGCAGACATACCGGAAACCTTGATTGTCATCTTTTTGGTGTCTACACCCTTAAATGCAGTCTTGTCAACCTTTACGGAAGCAGACTTGATGACGATTGTCTTTACAGACTTTGCACCTGTAAATGCCTGAGCGCCAATGGTCTTGATGCTGGCTGGAAGTGTAACAGTTGTAGCTTTTGTAGCATTTGCAAAAGCCTTTGCTCCAATTACTGTAACCTTGTAAGAGACTCCATCTACAACAACCTTAGAAGCTACTGTAACACTCTTCTTTGTTGTCTTTGGTAAAGCCTTTACGGTTGCTGTACCGTTTGCTGCGGTACTTACCTTTGCGCCATTATCAGCCTTGACGTTTGTCTGTTTTTCCGGAGCTGGAGCTACGGTTGCAGAATCTGTTGCAGCATAAGCAGTACAAACAGATCCAAACATCATAGTAGCAGCGGTAATACCTACCAGCACCTTCTTGATTAATTTGTTCATTGGGATATAATCCTCCTTCCCTGATTATTTATGTGAAAACCCTTTCGGGGAATCACCTACTTCTGCTCTGTGCCATAGCCATAATATCCATGTTTTCCATAGTAGCCATAGCCTTTTTCATAATAACTCTTGCCATAGTAGTTGCCATATTTGTGATAATATCCATTTGCAGCGCCTTTGGCACGGCTGAGTGCAATGCCGACAACCGGACACCCGGCACGCTCCAACTGGCGGATCGAATTACGAACCATTGCCTTTGGCGTTTCTCCTGCGCGGACAACCAGCAGTGCGCCATCACACAGCGAGCCAATCTTTTCTCCATCCGATACCAGATTCAATGGTGGAGCATCAATAAACGTATAACGATAATTTTCATCCAGTTCCTCAAATGTACTTGCCAGTTTCTGTCCTTCGAGAAGCATGGACGGGTTAATAATATTTTCTTTATTCGGAAGGAGATCTCCCGCTCCGATATTGGTACGCAACACATATTTGTCCAACGTATCGTCACTTGCCAGATAATCGGAAGTTCCCAGAATTTTTCCATTGTCTTCCCGGACAATCTGATATTTGTCAACCATAACACTCTTGCGCAGATCCATGTCCACAAGAATGCTCTTGCTGCCGGCTTCTGCCATCTGACGCCACAGCTGCATGGCAATAAAACTTTTTCCCTCATCCGGAGCGCTGGATATCACCATGATTTTTTTCACTTTGCTTCCAAGAAAGCTCACATTGACGCGCAGACGGTTCAGTGCTTCCTCTACCGCATACGGAAGTTTCGGCATATTCTGGACGGTCGCACGGTTTTTCGGTGTAAATTCCATTACTTTTTCTTCCTTCTTTTCTTTTTCTCTTTACTGATCGCTTTTTCTACCTCATCAGAAATTTCTTCGATATCCCCCTCCGGAATAACGGTAAACGGCATGATACCAAATTCTTTTTCGACATCCTCTGCCGTATTTAAGCTGTCGTCCATAAGCATACGTACCACGAAGATCACGGCTACAAGAAGCATTGCAACAACCGCTCCGAGAATAATATTTTTGGCAAGGTTCGGCGAACTCGGTTCATCTGGAACCACTGCATATTCCGCAATGGTCGGCTGTGCATTCTCAGATGCATTCATAACTTTCGGAATATAGGTTACCGCTGTATCTACAAGTTCATTGACCATCGACTGTGCAAGTTTTGGATCATTGTCCTCCACCGACACAGCAAGTAACCGTGAATCTCCAACAACCGAGATGCTTACTTTCTTCAAAAGATCTTCATATTCCATATCCAGATTCAGGTTATCAATCACTTCATTGAACACGGGACGGATTTTGATCAATTCGGTATAGTCCTGGGAAAGGGATGTTCCGATATTGAAATCCGACAGATCAAGCACACTTCCACTGGATGCGGAAATCATATACATTTTTGCAGTTGCCGTATATTTTGGTGTGATCAGAAAATGTGTGATGGAGCCTGCAATCACTCCCCCGATCACAAATGCGAGAATCAGCCATACCAGCTTTGCCCGCAGCAGATAAAAAATTTCAAGCAGATCAATTTCGGTTTCTTCGCTGTTCTGCTCTGTCAATTGGTTTTCCTGGTTCATTCGTTACTTTCCTTTCTCTTGCACCAGTGGATACAGTTGTTTCATGGATGTCTCCAGTGAATCTTCATCCATATAAAACTCCCAGTGTTTTTTTCCATCGTGCAGCTTTTCTCCAATTTTGGATGTACCGTCGATTGTGATAATTCCTTTGTCTGTATATCCCTGCATATCCTTTAACAGGGCAGTTAGATCATTCATCTTAATATCTGTCGTCGCATACGGGCGCAGCCGGTCATATAATTTCACGGTCGCATTGACATCCCCCGCATTCTGTTTTTTTATCTTTTTCATGAATGCGTTTAAAAAGATCTGCTGGCGGCGCATACGCTGCGTATTGCGATCGTCATCCATGGCATACCGGGACTGCATGAGCAGTTCTGCCTGCCGGTCCGTCAAGGTAAGCGTTGCACCTTTCTTCATAGCCGGATCCAGCTTGGTCATATCATCTTCTAGTGTAACGGTTACTCCCCCCACCTCATGATTCAGAAGTGGCATCGCATCCATTTTTAATGCATAGTATCCATCAATAGGCAGCCCCCCAAGCATTTTGGATACGGTCTCAACCGTATTGTCACAGCTTGCAGCCTTGTCCTTTCCATACCAGTGTGCCGTACAAAGCTGCATCTGTGCACTGGCATTGGCACTTCCGTCTTGCAAAAGCATTGGCACTTCAGTGATGGTGTCCCGGTTCAGCTGCAAAATTCCATATGTTTTTTCTTCTTTGTCCACAACAACAAGCATCAGTGCATCTGCCATCGAGCCATGATATTCTTCTCCCTCGGCATCTTCGTTTCCGCTTTTGTCCGTTCCGATAAAGAGATACGTCTGAACCGGATGGGCAAATTTCCAGGTCTTTTTATGCAGCTTGATCGAGACGGGTTTTTCCTGAAATTCTTTCCAGACACGCTGCGTTTCATTTTCTGTGGCTGCCTGCCGGATACACACGTCGTGCCGATCCATCCCACGGATGATAAAATATACAGCAATGATTACAAGTACGGCAATGATAATTTCTATAACTGCACGCATGGTCTTCTTTTTCCCGTTCACTGCAGTACCTCCCTGGTCAGGCGATCCGTTTTCTGGAGGAACGCTTCGCCAAATTTCTTCACAAGCACAATGCGTCCCTCGGCAAGATTTGGATGCCGGGTATCCATGTTGTGACAATCACTGCCAAGAATAATGGTTGTGGCTTCTTTTGCAAGCTGAAACGCTTTATGCCTCTTTTTCCAGTTCAGAAATACGCCTGCATTCATCTGCCTGTATAACGGAAGTTCCATGACGGCATCCCAGATTTCTTTTTTCTTCTGGAATTCGTAATAACGCTCAATATGGGCAAGGACAACTTTCAGTTTCTGGTGCCGTACCAGTTTCTCCACATCTGCATAAATGGCAGAATCCCACTGGGCAAACGGCATTTCCAGAAGAAGTGTCTGTGTTCCTTCCACACAAAGCTTCGGGATCATTCCAGCACTTCCGATTCCTTGAAAATAGTAAACTTCCGCTGCCAGATACAGCTTCTGGTCAAAACCATTTTCTTCCATCGCAGTTTTTAATTTTTCATAGCTTCGCTGTCTGCGCAGCAAAAATTCCTCCACAGAATCCTTCTGTGCATAAAAATGGGGAGTTGCTACGATTTCATCAACCTGCTGCTCCCTCTGCGCTGCTAACATTCTTAGTGACATTTCTACATTCCGGCTTCCGTCATCTATTCCCGGAAGAATATGTGTGTGAAAATCAATCGGCATTTTTTCTCTTTGCTGTTCATAATTATTCTATAATTATATTTGCGACAAAAATATTTTACTCCATATCCTGGTCTTCTCACAGTAGGTTTACCCGCGAAAATTGGCAAATTTTCCCGTTTTTCCGTTTGTAAACGCACAAATACTCAAGTCCTAAACGCACCTATATTTTACGTTTGAAAAGTGTTTATTATATTTTAATAACTGATACTATCTTTATATAGGAAAATTGGTAATTTTTGGGAATACAGAGGATTACGAAATGAATAAGAAACGGGAACCTTATGATAGAATTGCAGTTGGCGAGCGAATCCGGCGCAAACGGATACAGCTTGGCCTATCACAGGATGAACTGGCCGTCCGGATCAACCGTGCAACAAAATACTGTTCGGATATTGAACGCGGGATGTGTGGCATGTCCATTGAAACGATGCTGGCGATTGCCAAATCGTTAGATATGAATTTAGATTATATGATGTTTGGAGAAATCTCTGAAACGGAGCGGGAATGGCAGCAAAAAGATGCAATGACACTGATCCATATAATCGAAAAGGCGCCCGCCTCCCAAAGGAATTATGCGATACGCCTTCTCAAACTATTTATTGCTGCAACCGGGAAGTTGCCTACATAGACCCGTTCTTTTTCACGACTTCCGGTACCGTCCGGAAAAGTATTTTCACATCCAGTCCCAGACTCCAGTTTAAAATGTAATACCGGTCCAGTTCCACAACTTTTTCAAAATCCGTAATATTGCTGCGGCCGCTCACCTGCCACATTCCAGTGATTCCCGGTTTGATGGCCAGACGGCTTCTGTGGTGCAGTTCGTATCTGACCCACTCATCCTCTGTAGGCGGTCTCGTCCCTACCAGAGACATGTCCCCCTTTAAGACATTCCAGAACTGCGGAAACTCATCGAAAGACCAGTCACGGATAAAGTTCCCGATTCCTTTCTTCACCGTTCCATCCGGCAGCTGTCTGCAGCCGATGATGCGTGGGTCAAAATCCAGCTTAAACATCAGCCCGTCTGTGACTCTGTTTTCTGCGGCAAGCTGTGCCTTGCGTTCTTCCGCGTCAGTATACATACTCCGGAACTTGTACAGCTTAAACTTCTTTCCGTTTTTTCCCACACGGATCTGGGAAAAGAATACCGGTCCGGGTGACTGAATCTTAATGGCGGGAGCCAGAAACAGAAACAGAATACCGGTGAGTACACATCCCACCAGTCCCCCGATAATATCAAACAGACGTTTTACAAACAGTTCTCCGGTGGAAATCGTATTGATGCTTGTGGTTAACACGGTGTATCCCCCAAGACGCTCCACAAACTGCCGCTGCGTTCCGAACATCAGTTTATCTGCCAGCTGAATATGCACCGTAATTCCCATCTCGTTTAACTGCCGGATGAGATCATCCAGCTGGGCACTCTGCAATGGCAGATTTACAAATACTTCATCCACCCATTCCCTGCAGAGATATTCCACCACGTAATCACCTGCTGCAACCAGAGGAATCCCTGCAATTTCCGTTGGATGATCCTCTGGCATGTTTCCTGTCACAGCCACTCCCGATATCTGAAACATCACATAGCGTTTCGCCCGGATATCCTTTTCCACCTGAGACAGCCGGTCAAAGTTTGTGATAACCAGTACGGACTTGTTCTGCTTCAGATGCAGCGTGCGAAGAATATGTTTTTTCCACAGAAGTCTTGTTCCATAAGTAAGCAATCCATAGAATAATGCCATGAGAAAGAACGTGATTCGCGAAAAATTTCCCGCATCTTTTACCGAAAACAGATACAGGACAGCAACCAGTTCCACAATCGCCACATGCTTAATGGTTGCGATAAACTCTACCAGATATCCACGTTTTAATACATTTTTAAGTGTATTCAGGAAAATCAAAAGACAAACATCTATCAGGATCAGAACGATAGACAAATTTGCATATATGTAATTGGTATATAGATTGACAGTTCTATGTCGTAATGTATAGGCTAAAAAAAATGCCACCTGCAGGCAAATCAGATCCAGAATCATAAAATCCAGATGCTTTACCCAATTGTTTTTATTCTTCCGGTACACAATATCTCCTCATTTGTATACAAACTTACTACTAAGATTGTACCAAACTCCGGTGTAAAAGTCCATAAAAGAGGGAGGATATTCCAAATACCCTCCCTTTTATTTCCATTTTCACTTATCGATACTCTGCAAGATTAATACGGATCAGAGCCTTATGCAATGCAAATTCCGCGCGCTTTAAATCCAGATTGTCATTTCTGTTGTGAATCCGCTCCTCTGCTCGCTCTCTTGCGGCTTCCGCACGCTCCAGATCAATCTCTTCCGGCCATTCTGCCAGTTCTGCCAGAAGTGTTACCTTATCTCCCAGAATCTCGGCAAATCCGGCATGCACTGCTGCCACCTGTTCTTCATCCCCATGATGGATCGTGACAAGCCCCGGTTCCAGTACCGTTGTAAGTGGAATGTGATCACGATATACACCGATCTCGCCGGATTCCGTATTAAACTCCAGCAGATCCGCAGTTCCCTTATAAAAAACGCGGTCCGGCGTGATGATTTCTACATCAAATGTCTTTTCCATCTCTGTTTCCTCCAGCCGGCACACACATTACCCTGCATATGCCGCCTTTACCTCATCAATTGTTCCGGCATTCAGGAAATAACTTTCCGGCACGTCATCCAGTTTTCCATCCAGAATCTCACGGAATCCGCGGATGGTCTCTTCCACCGGAACATATTTGCCTTCCAGTCCGGTAAACTGTACTGCCACGGAAAACGGCTGCGACAGGAATCTTTGTACTTTACGCGCCCGGCTGACAACAAGCTTATCATCCTCCGACAACTCATCCATACCGAGAATTGCGATGATATCCTGCAATTCTTTATATTTCTGCAAAATCTCCTGTACTCCACGCGCAACCTTAAAATGTTCTTCCCCGACAATTCTCGGGTCAAGGATACGCGAAGTAGAAGCCAGCGGATCCACAGCCGGATATATTCCAAGTTCCACGATGGAACGATCCAGTACCGTTGTGGCATCCAGATGTGCAAACGTTGTGGCCGGTGCCGGGTCTGTCAGATCGTCGGCCGGCACATATACCGCCTGTACGGAAGTGATAGATCCGTTCTTTGTGGATGTAATCCGCTCCTGTAGTGCCCCCATCTCTGTCTGTAAGGTCGGCTGATAACCTACTGCGGACGGCATACGTCCGAGCAGGGCAGACACTTCCGATCCTGCCTGTGTAAAACGGAAAATATTATCAATAAATAACAGAACATCTTTTCCGCCTTTATCACGAAAATATTCTGCCATTGTAAGCCCGGTAAGTGCTACACGCATACGTGCCCCAGGCGGTTCATTCATCTGTCCGAACACCATGGTTGTCTTATCGATAACCCCGGATTCTTTCATTTCATAATACAGGTCGTTTCCCTCACGGGTACGCTCTCCGACACCGGTAAATACCGAATATCCACCATGCTCTGTGGCAATGTTGTGGATCAGTTCCTGAATCAGCACAGTTTTTCCTACACCGGCTCCTCCAAACAGTCCGATTTTTCCACCTTTCTGATACGGACAGAGCAGATCGACGACTTTAATTCCTGTCTCTAACATTTCCTGGGAAGTTGCCTGTTCCTCAAACGAAGGTGCCTTCCGATGAATCGGCCAGTGCTCCTTGGTCTGCGGAGGTGCAATTTCATCGATTGGCTCTCCCAGCACATTAAACAAACGGCCAAGTGTTTTTTCTCCTACCGGTACCGAAATCGGGCCTCCCGTCGCTATGGCATCCATACCGCGGACAAGTCCGTCCGTCGGTCCGAGTGCAATACAACGCACGGTATCATCCCCCAGATGCTGTGCTACTTCAACGATCAGTTCTCCGCCCTTTTTTAAAGGAATACGGATTGCATCATTGATCTCCGGAAGATGTCCTTCCGGAAATTTGATATCGAGCACGGCACTGATCACCTGCGTGATCTTTCCTATTGCTCCTTTATTTTCCATGTTTCTTCTCCTTTATTACGTCACTCTATCGCATTTGCTCCCGCAATAATTTCCGTCAATTCCTGTGTGATAGATCCCTGTCTTGCACGGTTATATTTTAAGGAAAGATCCTCTATCATCTCTTCCGCATTGCTTGTTGCGGAATCCATGGCCTGCATGCGGGCACCGTTTTCACTTGCCACGGCTTCTACCAGTGCCCCATAAAACAGACTTGTCACATATTTTGGAATAATCTGATTCAGAGCCTCCTGTTCGTTTGGCTCATAATTCATAAGAATTTCTCTGGAAGACTTTTCCTCCGAAGGTTCACTTACTTCCACCGGAAGCATACGGATCAGCTGCGCTTCCTGACTAACGGTATTTTTAAAATGCGTATATGCCAGATAGATCTCTCCTATTTTTCCTTCCGCGAAATCGTCGAGCACTCTCTTACAGAGTGCTGCTGCATCCGGATATGTCGGATTTTCCATAATTTCCGAGGCATCTACCTCGATGTGATATCCTTTTCGCTCCAGTATCTCAATTCCTTTTCTGCCAACTGCATAGATCACGACATCCTCTTTGGCAACATCATCACTTTCTGTGATCAGTTTCACCACATTCGCATTATATCCTCCTGCAAGTCCACGATTCGAAGTCAGTACAACGATCGCTTTCTTTTTGGATTCCCCGCTTCTTAAGTATGGATGATCAATATTGCCGCTGTGTGCTAAAATGGAACTTACCGTCCGGTACATATACTGAAAATAGGGATCTGTCTGTTCTGCCCGCCCTTTGGCTTTCTGGAGTTTTACGGTAGAAACAAGTTTCATGGCTTTGGTAATCTGCTGTGTGCTCTGGATACTTCCTTTTCGTCTTTTTATATCCCTCATAGACGCCATGTGTTATCACCCCCTGTTATCATACCTTTACGCCAGGTATTCCTTTTTCGTTTCCTGAATGGCTGCTATCAGTTTCTGCTCTGTCTCCTCATCGATAACCTGGGTTTCTGTAATCTTTCCGGTAATCTCCGGATATCTGGTATCAATAAGTTCGAGTAACGCATCCTGAAAATGCAGAATTTCCTCTACCGGAATGTCCATAAGATACTTTTTCACTGCCGCATAGATGATAACGATCTGTTTTGCAACCGGCATCGGCTGATACTGCGGCTGTTTTAAGATTTCTTTTAATCGTTCTCCCTGTGCCAGTTTCTCACTCGTGTCTGCATCCAGTTCGGAACCGAACTGTGCAAATGCAGCCAGTTCCCGGTACTGTGCCAATTCTGTACGGATAGGCGCCGCAATCTTTTTCATAGCCTTGATCTGTGCGGCTCCTCCTACACGAGAAACGGAAAGTCCTGCATTGATTGCCGGGCGGAAACCTGCATTAAACATCTCCGTCTCCAGATAAATCTGCCCATCTGTGATAGAGATTACATTTGTCGGAATATATGCAGATACATCTCCCGCCTGCGTTTCAATGATCGGTAATGCCGTCAGGGAACCTCCTCCCAGTTTGTCCGACAGACGTGCCGCACGCTCAAGCAGACGTGAATGCAGGTAAAAGACATCACCCGGATAAGCCTCACGGCCCGGTGCACGCTTTAACAGCAGCGACAGGGTCCGGTATGCCATGGCATGTTTGCTCAAATCATCGTAGATGACAAGTACATCTTCGCCATTCTCCATCCACTCTTCGCCGATTGCACAGCCGGAATACGGAGCAAGATACTGCAAAGGCGCAAGTTCACTTGCCGTAGCCGCAACAACGGTTGTATAACTGAAAGCTCCATACTCTTCGAGTGTCTGGACAATATTGGCAACGGTAGAAGCTTTCTGGCCGATTGCCACATAAATACACTTTACCCCCTGCCCTTTCTGATTAATAATGGTATCAATTGCAATCGCGGTCTTTCCGGTCTGACGATCTCCGATGATCAGTTCTCGCTGGCCTCTTCCGATCGGCACCATGGAATCAATGGCTTTGATACCGGTCTGCAGTGGTGTATCCACTCCCTTTCTGGAAATGACACCGGATGCCACACGTTCTACCGGACGGTATTTATCCGTTGTGATCGGTCCCTTTCCGTCAATCGGCTGTCCGAGCGCATTCACAACACGTCCGAGCAGTGCATTTCCTACCGGCACTTCTACCACACGTCCGGTTGTTTTAACCGTATCTCCCTCATTGATATTGTGCTGACTTCCGAGAAGTACCGCACCGACATTATCTTCCTCCAGGTTCAGTACCATACCGTATACCTCTCCCGGAAATTCTAACAATTCTCCCTGCATCGCATTTTCCAGTCCATGGATACGTGCAATGCCGTCCGCCACCTGAATGACGGTTCCCACATCTGCCACTTCCAGCTGGGAAGCATATCTTTTGATCTGCTCCTTAATGACAGAACTGATTTCTTCTGGTTTTAAATTCATGGAGCGCACTCACCTACTTTCAATTGTATACGTTCTAAGTCTCTTGTCAGATGTTCCAGTCTGGTCCGGACACTGCCGTCCACAACACGGTCCCGGATCCGGATGACCATGCCTCCGATCAGTGCGGGGTCCGTGGTATAATGTATCTCAAACTGAACGTACTTTGTCGTGTCGAGCAGCTTTTGTTCCACCGCCTGTTTCTGTTGCGGTGTCAGTTCCATCGCCGATGTGACATAGGCAGTACCTATTTTTTTATACTCTTTGACACGGTCAATAAAATAAGTGAATACCTGATCGGTCTCCTTATAATGCCCTTTTTGTACAAGCATCCTGAGCAGTCCCACCAGTTCATCACCGATACGTCCTTTGAAAATATCCTCGATCAGTCTGACTTTTTCTTCTTTTTCGATTTTGGGATGATTCATCAGGCGGGTCAGTTCTGTATTTTCACGCAGAATCTGTGCAACAGCCTGCGCCTCTTCATATAATTGATCCACCATATGTTCTTCAACCGCCAGCGCAAACAAAGCATCCCCATATGTTTTGGATACTAATTTTGCCATGTTGATTCACCCATTTCTTTTAATGTTTCATCCACAAGTGTGCTCTGAATCTCTGCGGTAATGGAAGATGCCACAACTTTCTGTGCCATCAGGGATGCCACAGTGATCATTTCCTGTTTCATATCATTCATGGCATGCTTCTTTTCCAGAAGTGCCTCCTCCTGTGCATGTTTTACAATGCGTGCAGCTTCTTCCTTTGCCTCATTGACAATGCGGTTCTGGTTCTTTAACGCCTTTTGTCTGGCATCCACCAGAATCGTTTCCGCTTCCTTGTCAATTTCTTTTAACTTTGCCTCATACTCCGCTTTCAGCGCTGCTGCTTTTTCTTTGTCGGCGCTGGCCTCATCCAGTTCCGATGAAATGTGATCCTGACGGTCTTTTAAAAGTTTCCGCGCGGGATTAAACAGCAGATATGACATCAGCATATAAAGGAAAAATACTGCAATTGCCAGCAGGGCAGCATCAAAGAGCAGCTGTGGATTTAAATCAAATAAAAATTCCTGTGCAGCTAACACTCGTTTGCCCCTCCTTTATCCAAGCGGATGTACAAAAAGTAAAAGCAGTGCGACAACAAGACCATACAGACCTGTCGTCTCTGCAACTGCCTGACCTAACAGCATGGTGGACATAATCTGTCCCCTTGCTCCCGGATTACGTCCCACGGCTGCTGCGCCGTGTCCGGCTGCGATACCCTGTCCAATACCAGGTCCGATACCTGCAATAACTGCAAGTCCTGCACCGATAGCCGAACATGCTCTGATTAAATCCTGTCCTGAAATATTCATAGTAAAATCCTCCTTAAATTAAATACTTGTTTTGATACAAGGAGCAAATCGCATGAGAGTTCCGCTTACGCGGAAGCGATTTGCGTAGGAAATGCATCTTGAGGATGCATTTCAATCTTCTCCACATGCCTGTGACACATAAGTCATTGTGAGCATACAGAATACATACGTCTGGATTGCTCCGGAAAACAGATCAAAATATACGTGCAGTGCTGCCGGCCATGCCGTTGCAATTACCCCAAGCAAACCGTATACCAGTGCCATGATTACGGTTCCTGACAGCACATTTGCAAACAGACGCAGCGACAATGAGATCGGTATTGCAATCTCACTGATAATGTTGATCGGCGCCCAGAGTGGAAGCCATGGCGGAAGCGGTGAACACATACCTGTCCATATTTCTTTCAGACTCTGGTGTTTTGCCTTGTTGAAACGGATCATGAAAAATGTGATCAGTGCAAGTGCAAGCGTGGTTCCGTAATCTGCCGTCGGCGGGCGCAGGCCAAACAATCCAGATATGTTACTCATCAGTATAAAAATAAAAATCGTGCTGATATAGTTGACGAATCTGGGTGCCCACTTTCCCATGGTGGAATCCACCATTCCGTCTAATTTTTCTACAATCAGCTCGATTATATTCTGAAAAGCATCCGGTTTTTCGGTGGCATGCTTTAACTTGCGATTGGCAATCACAGCAAAAATAACCATTACTGCCATAACAATCAAAATACATGCGTGGCTGTCGGTGATCCAGACTTCCTGACCAAATACTTTTACTTTAAAAATTCCATGAATCATAAAGTCGATATCCGACGCCAGTAAAATCCCCTCATTCATATAGTCACCTCCTTCCTTTTACTTTCTCCCATAAAGGCTGAAGATATGCTCCAATTTTTAAACCAAGCAGCCCAAGAAAAGCCGCAATCAGGTTTCCCCATTGAAAATACCCAAATAACACGAACAAAATCACCACTACTACATAACGAAGAATTGATTTTGTGACAATTCTTCGCGTCGCATGTGCGGTGTCCCCCATCGTAACAGAATCAAAGATCACAGTTGCAAGATTGATTGCCATCCCCACGGCAACCGCTATGCCAAACCATACCCCGATGGAATATGCAATCCTGTCCTTTACAAACCATACCCCGATCAGTTCTACCATCACCCCATATAATAAAATTGAGACGACCAGCCCCGGTAATGCTTCGTTAATCCTTTTTAACATGGTTTTCTTTCTTTTCCTCCTGCCTGTATAGTTTCCTTACTGTCTTGTAAATATTCGTAAACCCTGCCAAAGCTCCCATAAAGAAAAACGGAATCATTAACCAGTTAATCCCTGTCCGGTTTCCCAGCCACACTCCCAGTATACTGCATAAAAAAATCGGCACCAGCATACTGATTCCAAACTGAAAAATGAGTGTTAATGTCTGTATCACGGATCTGTTGTCTTTTTTCATAGCCTTCCTCCGTCCCGATGGATGTATTATACCTCATTATTCGTCGTTTTGTCTATAAAATTCCATAGTTTTTAGAATATTTTATCATTTTCACCAATCATTTTCTTTAGCAGCCAGCTAATCCGATTGACAATCCCAGAGCCTATGGACTATAATAGACGGGATATAAAGCGGAAAGCAAAGTGTGAATATGATGAATACAAAAATAGAACGTGTCAATCCCGAACAGATTGACGAAACAATTATGGAAGAGGCCGGACGTCTGATCGCAGAGGGTGAACTGGTCGCTTTTCCGACAGAAACGGTATACGGTCTTGGCGGAGATGCCCTGCATCCGGAAGCTGCCCGCAAAATCTATGCAGCAAAAGGACGTCCTTCGGACAACCCCCTGATCGTGCACATTGCGGACTTTTCCGATATGGAACGTGTTGCACGTGAAGTTCCGGAGGCTGCCCGCAAACTGGCCGGTGCTTTCTGGCCGGGTCCCCTGACGATGATCGTCTGGAAAAGCGATGCCGTTCCGATGGCAACAACCGGAGGAATGGATACTGTCGCTGTACGGATGCCGAATCACCCGGTTGCACTTGATCTGATACGCAAAAGCGGATGTCTGATCGCTGCGCCAAGTGCCAACACATCCGGTCGTCCGAGTCCGACAGAAGCTTCTCATGTTGCAGAGGATTTATCCGGTCGGATTGCCATGATTTTAGATGGCGGCCCGGTCGGTATCGGCATTGAATCTACCATCATTGATCTGACCGAATCAAAACCTATGGTACTGCGTCCCGGCTACATTACGCCGCAGATGCTTTCCGAGGTGCTTGGCGAAGAGGTTATCATTGATCCGGGCATTATTGCTGCAGATGACACACGCAAACCGAAAGCTCCGGGTATGAAATACAAACATTATGCCCCAAAAGCCGATATGGTAATCGTAGACGGACCATCGGATGCTGTTATTTCCAAGATCAATGCACTGGTGCACCAAAAGCAGGAGAACGGACAGAAAGTGGCTGTCATTGCCACGGAAGAATCCGGACCTTCTTATCACGCCGATGTCATTCTTTCCATGGGCAGCCGTTTGGATGAGGATGCCATTGCACAGCATCTGTACAGGATTTTGCGAGAATGTGATGAACTGCACGTAGATGCCATTTATTCAGAGAGCTTTCAGACCCCGCGGATCGGACAGGCAATTATGAACCGTCTGCTCAAAGCCGCCGGTCATACCGTAATACATTGCGATTAGGAGTAATCATATGGAGTATAACAAACTGATTTTCGTTGCCCAGACGGGAACCTGTCGCGAGGCAATGGCAGCCGGTATCATGGGAGATTTTACCCTGCGGCATCCGCTGGAGATTTTATCCCGTGGCCTTGTTGTACAGTTTCAGGAGCCGATGAATCAAAAGGCGGAAGCTGTTTTGATCAGCAACGGTATCAATATGGAAAATTATGTTTCCCAGCAGCTGACGGAGGAAGATCTGACAGAAGATGCCCTTGTCATCACCATGGAAGAAATTCACCGGGAACGCATTTTGGAGCAGTTTGAAAATGCGATTCCGGAAAATATACAGGTTCTTACCAAATATGTCGGGGACGAACTGGAAATATTAGATCCATACGGAGGCGCTTTGCCAGCCTATGGACTCTGTTATGAAACGCTGCGCAAATCAATCAAAAAACTTGTGAAAAAATTTAACGAAGAAGAAGGAGCATAAATTTATGGGAAAAGTAGTAGTCATGGATCATCCGCTGATCCAGCACAAGATCGGATTAATGAGAAGAACCGAGACCGGCTCTAAGGATTTCCGTACACTTGCAGGCGAAGTTGCAATGTTTGAGTGTTACGAGGCAACCCGTGATCTGGAGTTACAGGATGTGGAGATCGAAACTCCGATCTGTAAGACAACCGTAAAAGAATTAAAAGGAAAAAAACTAGCAGTGGTACCGATTCTGCGTGCCGGACTTGGCATGGTAGACGGTATGCTGGAAATGATTCCTGCTGCAAAAGTCGGACATATCGGTCTCTACCGTGATCCTGAGACAGCAAAACCAGTGGAATATTACTGCAAACTTCCGGCAGACTGTGCCAACCGCGAAGTATTTGTCGTAGATCCGATGCTGGCTACCGGCGGATCAGCCATCGCAGCAATCCAGATGCTGAAAGACAAGGGTGTAAAAAGCATTCGTTTTATGTGCATCATTGCTGCACCGGAAGGTGTAAAAGCACTTACCGATGCTCACCCGGATGTTGATCTTTACATCGGAGCACTTGATGATCATTTAAATGAACATAAATATATTGTTCCGGGTCTGGGAGATGCCGGTGATCGTATCTTTGGAACCAAATAATCATATATTACCATATTCAGGGGGGCAAAAGTCAGTATGGACTTATTGCCCTCTCGTTATTTTACAAAAACCACAAAGGAGGCTAACACATATGAGCACAAAACGACAGGACTACATCAGCTGGGACGAATACTTCATGGGCGTTGCCATGCTCTCCGGTATGCGTTCCAAAGATCCAAACACACAGGTTGGAGCCTGTATTGTCAGTGACAAACACAAAATTCTTTCCATGGGATATAATGGATTTCCAACAGGATGTTCCGATGATGATTTCCCATGGGTACGCGAAGGCGATGACAACAAATACTTTTACTCTACCCACAGCGAATTGAATGCCATTCTCAACTACCGGGGCGGAAGCCTGGAAGGATCAACCATATATGTTACGCTCTTTCCATGCAATGAATGTGCCAAAGCCATTATCCAGTGTGGTATCCGTGAAGTTGTTTACGACAGTGACAAATACGCTTCTACCCCGGGTGTGATCGCATCCAAAAAAATGCTGCGCGCCGCCGGTGTGACACTGCGCCATTATGAACACACGAACCGGGAAGTAAAATTGTCATTGTAAGAGTTGAAAAAAATAAATAAAAAAGACAGCTACGAACGCTGCCTTTTTAGGAGAAGGTATTTTTACTATGGGGTATAGCAAAAACTATATATAATGTATTGGGGGGTTTTTACAGTGATTATAGTACCATGGATCTACGCAGAAGTGTGCACAAACTTCACAAAAGTTTGACATCGTTTTTGTGCACTATGTATACAGAAAAAAGGCTCTGCCGGAAAGTTTTTCCCGGCAGAGCCTTTTTCTGTCATTTTGACCATCCAGATCTTTTATGCTTCAAATAATGCTTCAAACTCTTCGCGTGTAATCTTTTCTTTCTCCAGAAGAAGTGCTGCACAGCGGTCAAGCACATCCCGATGCTCGGCAATGATTGTTTTTGCCTTCTCATAAGACTCATCAATGATACGCTTTACTTCCACATCAATGGCAGAGGCAATTCCCTCACTGTAGCTGTGTGCATGTGCCAGATCACGTCCGATAAATACTTCATCGTCATCATCTTTGTAACAGATCAGGCCGATATTTTCGGACATTCCATACCGTGTCACCATATCGCGCGCCATCTTGGTGGCCTGCTTGATATCCTGGGAGGCACCTGTGGTAATATCATCAAATACCAGTTCCTCTGCAACACGTCCTCCGAGATCTACCACGATCTCCTGCAGCATTCGTCCCCTGGAGTTAAACATCTCATCCTTCTCCGGAAGCGGCATGGTATAACCCGCAGCCCCGGCACCGGTTGGGATAATGGATACCGTATGCACCGGTCCCACATCCGGCAGAAGATGAAACAGAAGGGCATGTCCGGATTCATGATATGCTGTAATTTTCTTTTCTTTTTCGGAAATCACGCGGCTATGTTTCTCCGCACCGATTCCCACTTTGATGAATGCTTTCTGGATATCTGCCTGCTGAATATATGCCCGGCTTTCTTTTGCTGCAAGAATGGCAGCCTCATTCAGCAGATTCTCCAGATCTGCTCCTGTAAATCCCGCAGTCGTCTGTGCGATCTGTTTTAAATCAACGTCATCTCCCAGCGGCTTGTTCTTTGCATGAACCTGAAGAATTTCTTCACGGCCTGCCACATCCGGTCTTCCGACTACAATCTTTCGGTCAAAACGTCCCGGACGCATGATCGCCGGATCAAGAATATCCACACGGTTGGTTGCTGCCATCACGATAATTCCCTGATTAACACCAAATCCATCCATCTCAACAAGCATCTGGTTTAAGGTCTGTTCGCGCTCATCATGACCGCCTCCCATACCTGTACCACGGCGTCTGGCCACAGCATCAATCTCATCGATAAATACGATACACGGTGCATTTTTCTTGGCATCCTCAAACAGATCACGGACACGCGAAGCTCCGACACCGACAAACATTTCTACGAAATCGGAACCGGAAATACTAAAGAACGGTACTCCGGCCTCGCCTGCAACGGCTTTTGCCAGAAGTGTCTTACCGGTTCCCGGAGGTCCGACTAAAAGCACACCTTTCGGAATACGTGCACCAAGGTTTGTATACTTCTTTGGGGCACGCAGAAAGTCCACCAGTTCCTCAAGGTCTTCTTTTTCTTCTTTCAGACCGGCGACATTCTCAAATGTCATATGGTTATCTTCCTCGGTGGAAAGCTTTGCACGGCTTTTTCCAAAATTCATCATTTTGCCGCCGCTGTTGTTTGCTGCCGCATTGTTGCTCATAATCATAAACAGAATGAAGATGGCACCAAAAATAAGAAGATATGGCAGAAGTGTCATAATCCAGCTCTCTGACGGCACATCATCCACAACAAACTGGGTAAAATCCTTTTCTTTTAATTCTTTCTGGATCTCGTTCACATCTGAGGTATACATCCGTTCCGTAGAACCATCTTTCAGTTTGATATTCAGATAACCGGTCGGTACTTCACGGTTCTGCTCTACCCGGATACTGACAACCTTTTCCTCACGGATGGCTTTCCAGAGATTATTCTGTGTGAAATCACTGGTTGTACTGTTGTTGGTAAATGTATACCACAAAATAATCACAAGCAGGATCAGCATCGCATAGACACCAAATCCTCCAAATCGGGGTCTGTTCTTTGTATTCAATGTACTACTCTCCTTTTTTTAATCCGCATCTTCCACGAATCCAATATACGGAAGATTACGGTATCTCTGATCGTAATCAAGACCAAATCCGACTACGAACTTATCCGGTATCACAAATCCGGTATAATCCACCTGCAGGTTTTCTACCACCCGGCGATCCGGTTTATCCAGCAGCGTACAGATCGTAAGAGTTTTTGGATTACGACTCTCAAACAGCTGCATCAGCCGGCTTAATGTATTTCCGGAATCCACAATATCTTCCACAACGATCACGTTCTCTCCTTCAATCGACTGTTCCAGATCCTTCTTGATATTTACGACACCGGAAGAATGGGTCTGTGCTCCATAACTGGATGCTGATATAAAATCGATCGTCATTGGCAGCGCAATCCGCTTTGCAAGTTCTGTTGTGAAAAAGATAGATCCTTTCAGGATACAGACCAGATAAACCGACTCGCCTTTGAAACGTTCCGTGATCTGTGCACCGATCTCTGCAATCCGCTGATTTAACTGTTCCTCGGTCAGATATACCGATATCTCATGTTTCTTACTGTAATCCATCCTCTTATCCTCCTTCAATGGCTGCTATTACTGGCAGTGATCTCCAGCACCCATCGGGTTGCATCGGAAATCCCTGTGCCATATGCCATACGCCCTCCGACAATCCAGAAGATTTCATCCTCCCCGGCCAGAAGCAGCTGCTCATCTCTATGCGATGCCGGAATCTTTTCATTGACGAAATAATCCTCCAGCTTCTTGTGATGTCCTGCCGCATCCAGCACAAAATAGTCTCCTTTTCGGCGGTTACGTATAGCTAAACTATCTTTTATCTTATCATAATCAAACCATTTCGTATACATTTTTCGTGGAATTTTATCGGTATTCCCATCATACAAAAACTTTTTAAACGAAAATTTCCATTCACCGGCCAGCAGATTTTCCGGCAGCCGGTCCGTATCTATCGGCAGACAGATCTTTTCCGTTTCCTTTCTTTTTCCCATGATTTCGATCACATTGTAAACTCTTGTGGCGGTCAGCCCATAGGGCAGTTTTACATATCTTCCGGTCTGTTTTTCCAGAAGGTCCGCCACTGCCTGCAAATGTGCCGCCGTAATATCTTTGCATGCCCCGGCAGCTTTCCAGACAGCTTTGCGGATCAGCCGCATCCGGACAGCCTGCGAAAGCTCTGCCAGCCCGTCCGTATCCAGTTTCACATTTTTCCTCTCCCCGGAAATAAATTTTTTCTCCAGGGAAACCGTCTCTTCTTCCAGATAATCTCTTACCTGCTGCAGCTGTTCCATCGCCGTCTGCATATGCTGTACCGCCTGCGGATTCATCTTTATCAGTTCCGGAAGCACCCTCTTTCGCATCCGGTTTCTGCTGTAGGACTCGTTGGCATTGGTACTGTCCGTACAATACCCCTGCCCCCGTTCCTCCAGAAATTGTTCGATCTGTTCCCTGCTGCACTGCAAAAAGGGACGGATATAGATTTCCCCGTTTGTTCCTGTCCGCTGTGGACGCATCCCGCACAGTCCATCCAGTCCGCTTCCCCGGATCAGCTGAAACAGCATGGTCTCCGCATTGTCTTCCATATGATGCGCCAGTGCGATCCGGACGTTTCTGTCCTGCCCGGCTGCATCCGCAAACACCTGATATCGCAGAATTCGTGCCGCCTCTTCTTCTCCCAGATGATGTATTTTGGCATAACGTGGAACATCAACATTCCGGATATGACAGACAATCCCCCGTTGTTTACAGAGCTGTTCCACAAACACCGCATCATTTTTACTCTCTTCTCCACGAATTCCATGCTCCACGTGGATAACCTCAAGTGAAAAATTCATTTTCGTGGAAAGTTCATACAGAATCAGGCACAGACAGACAGAGTCCGCACCGCCGGACACTCCAACGAGTACCCTGCCTCCCTCCGGCACCATATTCCACTTTCTCATAAATTTTTCTACCTGTACGATCATTATTTCTCCCAGATTCCGCTTACCACTATTGTCATATCATCCGGTGCATGTCCTCCTGTAAAAAGCATCACATGTTCCATCAGCTTTTCAGCAAAAGTACCTGCGTTCTCTGTTTTTATCTCTTTTATCATTTCCGCGAGCTTTTCTTCCGGATTTTTCACATGTAGATATTCTAACACACCATCCGTAACCATGACAAGGAAATCCCCATGTGTGAGCTTTCTGTGGATGACATCCCCGGTACAGGACGCATCGACTCCCGCCGGAAGTGTGGATGCCCGCAGACACTCCACCCGGTCTTTATGTTTCAGAAAAGATGCTGCTGCACCGATTTTGGTAATCGTCATCTGCCCACTGTACAGATCCAGATCCATGAAATCCAGTGTAGAGTAAGACTCACGATCTCCCTGCAGAACCATTGCCGAATTCATCATGCGGATAGCCGTCTCCTGAGGAAATCCTGCTTCCATAAATTTCTGCATCAGCTCTACCACCATATCGCTCTCCCGGAATGCAGACGGTCCGCTTCCCATACCATCGGAGACACATACATGATAATGCCCGTTTTCCATCGAAAACAGAGAAAAGTTATCTCCACTGACACTCGATCCCTCTTCTTTTTCCGAGGCAACCCCGGATAATGCATAAAAGCAGGTATCTTCATACGCTGTAATCATAACCGGTTCCTGTGTCAGTATGGATCTGGTATCCTCTTTCAGCCGGACCGCCATGCCTGAAGCACGCTCGAGCGCTTTTCGATAATTTTTAACAGGAATTCCGCCTCCCCACTTACTTGCCACCAAAGCGGTCACCATGCGCCGCTTTTCTTTGTCCTCATAAACATGTATCTGTTTTACATCCAGTCCCCGTTCCCTTGTCTCAAACGCAATTTTTGCCAGCAGAACACGCTCTGTCCGGTCCATACACCGGATTCCCTGATCCCAGTCCTGCAAAGCATCCGCCATCGCATCCAGCTGATCCGCGATTACCTTGCGGTTCTCCTGCAGGCGGTGATACCATGCCTCATTGAGTTCCATACGGGAAAAAGCCCAGATTGCCTCTTCCACCATCCCAGAATAACGCGGACACTCTTCCATAAAATTCTGACTTAAAATTTCTTCTTTGGTACTGTGTTGTGCAACTGCCTGCAGCATCCGGCGGATTTTTATCCAGAAATCCGGTTTCTGCTGCTCTAAACACACGACACATCCATCGCAGTCCGCACACAGCTTTCCGGTAATCTCCTGGGCAAGAATATCCAGATGGTCCTGCTGTTTTGGCTTTTGCCTGCCGTCCATCGCGGCAAATGCCACGGAAAGCTCGTCAACTGCCTCTGCAAATGCATGAATCCGCCCCTGAGGGTCCATTCCAACCATCGTTTCCACGCCTTCCTCTTCCACCCGGCTCTTATGTCTCTCCCGGAAAATCTGACTGCCCATTCCGATTCCATAATGGAACAATACTGCCAGTGCAAACACGATCACACCTTCGCTGATGCCAAGGATCAATGCCTTTTTCTCCATATTCAGAATCAGAAGTCCCGATGTATTCATCGCGATCGTTGTAATTCCCGCAATCATTCCTGCCGTCCATCCGCTGCAGCGCCTGTTTGCCCATATATAAAACCGGATTGCGATTCCCAGTACAAAAAGAATAAACAGATATTTTACAATCGCAGCCACCGGCATGCACCAGCCCATTCCCACAACCAGTCCTATGTATAACAGAAAATTTCTCTTTTTATCCAGACAGCATGCCGTGTAAAATGCCGGCACCACCGGATAATATCCCATGATACATAACATACTTGCCGCCAGCCCGAATACTGCATAGATCATTTTTCCGATCAGCGATCCTATCCCCATTGTTTTCCATTGTCCTGTACGCATGATACACCTCCAAAAAATTGTTTTCGAGGGACAAGTATACACAGACAATGACGCATATTCTGTCAGATTTTCTGTGGTTTTCAAAAAAGTTTTCGCTCAAATCTTCCATCAATGCATTAAAGAAAAAGAAGAACCTGTTCAAACAGATTCTTCTTTTCTACTTCTTTTCCTTGAAGATGATTTCATTCTTATAAGTCAGTCCAAGCTTGCTTTTTGCCACATCTTCAATATATTGTGAGGATTTCATATACGTCTCAAGATCATCTATCTCCGTAGATCTCTCGGTTTCTTCCTCATACTGCTGTTGTAATTCTTTTTCTTTTGCCGCATATTCCGCATCTTTTGAACGTATCCTGCAGATCTGAACCGTCATGACAACCAAAAATGCAAGCACAATGATCATGATTCCTGCAGTACCGCTTCCACGGCGACGCTTTTTAGTTTTTCTCATGTTCTTTCTCCGATTCTTCAGGCTTCTTTCTTTTACGAAGCTTATTTAACTTTATTGTAGTCATTTCCCGGAACTTTTTCAACCTCTTTTTCAGATAATGAATCTTTTCCGTCAGATACCGCATAACAAACCGACTGCAGAAACTGTAATAAATCCACGCTCCCAGAAGACTTCCCAGGAGTACATAGCCCCGGATTTTTCCATTATTTACCTGACATAGATGCAGAAAAAAACAAAGCGAAATGACCATCCAGTATACCAGATCCTCTAAGGAAATCATAAAGATCCCATGCGGAAAAATTCTACGAACTACACGGATTCCGTCATATGCCGCAAATGCTATCATCCCAAACAGAAAAAAATGTACAAAAATCCTGCCCTCTTCCACTTAACCGAACCACTTTCCAAAGACACCCCGGCCAGGTGTTCCGGAATATTGAAGCATATCCACGGTTCCATCAATTTCCACTTCTTTTTTCTGCAGGTCCAGCCGGTTTACGTGAAGTTCTTTTCCCTTAATCGTCAACCGTCCGAGTTCTGTGTCAAGGATAATCTCATTTGCATCAAAATTTACAACATCCGTTACACCGGTAAAACTTCCGCTTTTCCGGTTCTGCAGGATCAGCTTATGCTGCCCTGTGCTGTTTGACTGTCCTCTTTCTTCCATACAAGCGCCCTCCTGTTAAAGAGTATGCGCCACACTTCTAGGATATGTATTCAAACAGATCTTTCGCCTGTTCTTTTTTGGTCGTATCCTGAATATCCGTAACACGCACTTTTACGGATTTCTGTCCAAACAGAATTTCTATTTCGTCTCCGACTTTTACATTGGTGGATGCCTTAGCAGGTTTTCCGTTTACCATAACACGTCCTGCATCACAGGCTTCATTGGCGACCGTTCTTCGCTTGATCAGGCGTGATACTTTTAAAAATTTATCTAATCTCATATTATTTCTCCTTATAACAGAAAAGAGAGCGTCCAATGACGCTCTCCCACATATTCCACCAGAATTAGTTCAGGGAATCCTTTAAAGCCTTACCTGCTTTAAACTTCGGTGCCTTAGAAGCTGGGATTGTGATTTCCTGCTTTGTCTGTGGGTTTCTTCCAACTCTTGCTGCTCTCTCAGAAACCTCGAAAGTACCGAATCCAACTAACTGGATCTTCTCACCCTTCTTCAGCTCCTCAGCAACAACATCTGTGAATGCCTTAACTGCTGCTTCAGCGTCTTTCTTTGAAATCTCTGCCTTCTCAGCTACTGCTGCAACTAACTCTGCTTTGTTCATGTTAAAATTCCTCCTATGGATTCCTATATTATATAATTCGAGTTCCTTCTCTCAAATTACTTACAAATCTATTTATACTTGTTTTCCATCCTTTTGTCAAGGAAAAATGCGATATTTTCGGGCTTTTGGGCACTTAAAAACAACCAAAATTCTGTCCGAAAAACCGTCATTTTGACACAAGCGAACTGGAGGATGTCATACTGGAAATCAGATCCTTGAGTGTATCAAGCTCTTCCTGCCGGTTCTTGTACTCGCTCTGACTGCTGCTTTCTGAACTGCTCTGACTGCTCCCCTGTGAGCTGCTCTGGCTGCTGCTTTCTGAGCTGCTCTGGCTGCTCCCCTTGGCACTGCTGTGGCTGCTGCTTTCTGAGCTGCTCTGGCTGTTTCCTGTTTCACTGGAATCTTCATCCGCGAGATTGATAACAATTGTCGATTTCTCCGAGTTGACATATAAGTTCCGCTTCCAGGTATCATAATCCGAAGAATATACCGTAATTGTATGGCTTCCATAGGTTAATTTCACCGGCTTCTCATAGTCCGTTTCTTTTCCGTCAATTGACAGCACCGCATCTTTTGCATCGATGACAAACTGCACCTTTCCGTAAGACGGTCCTTTGCCTTTTAAGGTGTCAAGATCCACATTTGTAGTCTCGCCACGCGTAATCGTCACTTCCGTACTGCCGCCCCATCCGTCATTGGCTACGCGAAGTTCATAGGTTCCTTCCGGCACCTGAATCTCCATATCCGGTGTAATTTCCGCAAAAATCTTTGTGCCCAGCTGCAAAAAACTTTCTTCAAACAGTTTGGTGTTGGACAGTGCAAGCGTTCCCTGTGCGGTTGTCACACGCACCGCAAGAATGTTTTTATCCCTGCCGACAACGCTTAACGTATCCCCATCCGACAAATCCGTCATCTGGATTCTTTTATCTCCGGAAAACACAATCGTGTCATCCGTATAGCGATATTTTCCATCTCCGATCTTTAGCATGTCCAGATCCGGATTTACCGAAAACCGGGTGATATTGTCGTATACCCATGCCTGATCCGAAATCCGGGCTTCCGTGAGGATTCCTTCGCTGTCTACATCCCCGATGGTCACAAGCAGACCGGGTTCAAAACTTGTCACAGGTGTCCGGTTTCCGTATTTATCATAAAAACGGGTGCCTGTTCCGTAATAATACCGGTATTCCATTCCATCCGCATACCGGTACAGCTGGAGACTTTCCTGAATCTGATCGACTGCGGTCAGCAGAAACTCTTCGGACTTTTCCGTTTCCGTGGAATTCTCCTGTGTTTCCTGTGTATTCCGGTCTGCGATGGAATGATGAAAATAGGTAACTCCGTCATCTGTCGTCTCCTCCTGCTGTCCACATGCCACAAGCAGACACAGCCAAAAAAGCAGACTCAAATATGTAATTGTTTTTTTAATTCTGTCTCTTCTCATATCCTTAGTATAGCTCATTCTTCACAGAAAAGAAAACAAATTTTCCAGAAAATGTTCCCTTGCCGGCTCCGCTGCAATCAGCCGGTTTAATTTTTCAATATCTCTGCCGGATACCCATGCTTTATGCGAGTTACTGTAGTGATTGGATACTTTCCAGAATTTCTCTGGAAACAGAAGCAGCACATGCAGCAGCTGTTTTTCTTCCTTGCACAATTTTCTCTGCTTTTCATAGGCTTCCAGAATATGTTTTCCCATGTCCGTACTCCAACTGTTTTTTTCCAGAATCTTACGCAGATAGTTTGCCAGATCCACCATCTGTTCTCCGTAAAACAGATTTTCATAATTTACGAGCCGGACCCCCTGTGCTGTACGAAGCATATTATGCTGGTTACAATCCCCGTGACAAAACCCCCTGGTTCCCCCCTGGTCTTTTCGCTCCTGCAGCATCCCGACCGCTTCTTTCGCCTGTGCGATATAATGCGTATACTGTTCCCAGAATGACCGCTCAAACTCGTTTCGGGTTTTTCTTGACTGCACAAAATTTTTTACCAGGATCAGTTCCCGGTAATGCCGGTAATAGAGCACTGCCGGTTCATTCTTTGTATTTTTCATAAAATCCGGAATTTCCGTAACACAGGATGAAACGCAGCAATGAAACCCTGCCAGCGCCTGGGCACCGGCAGCTACATCTTTCTCCCGACCTGTCTGGCATTCATTTCCCTCTACCAGATCTTTCAGCCAGAAACGCATGCCACTTTCATCCGTTACCACACACTGCCCGTCTTTTGTCAGACTGACCTGTTCCACCGGATATCCCTTTTCCTGCATGCTGCATAATATTTCGCGCACAAATTTTGCGCGTTCTGCAGATCCCCGAAACGGTGCAAGTACTTTTTTCCCCTGATCCGTCTCACAGCAAAACACACCTCTGCCTTTCGTGATCTGTTTTATTTCTATGTCATATTGCTCCAACATTGCTTCCGGCTGATAATACAAAATGAAACCCCTCCCACATGACTTGAATCTATTTTCATCATATGGAAAGGGTGTCTTATTTATTCCTGTTTTGTCTGTTGCAATTGCAAAGCAAGTGCAAGCAGCGTCTCTTTATTATTCAGTTGCGGTTCATCAAGAACCTGTTCATACAGTGCCTGCAGCACTTCTCCCATTTCTTTGCCCGTTTTCATTCCCTGTGCAATCAGATCCCTGCCGTTTATGGCAAGATCCTTTTTCTGCACACACTGGTGTTCTTTTAATATCTCACGATAAGTTTCTTCGTAGGCATCAATATAGGAAAGCTTTTTCTGCCGCTCATACATGCTCTGCGCCAGTGTATCTGCACGCTTTACCGCAAACAGAGCCTCCATATTTTCCACTCCGATCCTGCTGATCGCACGGCGCACATTGCGCGGTGTCACGGCCGGACGGTCATCATGATAGCGCACGAGCAGGCATACGCGTTTTATTGTTTCGTTGTCAAACTTCAACCGCCGCAAAATAACCCGTGCCATTTCCGCACCTTCTGCCGGATGTCCTTTAAAATGATTCTGCCCTTTTTCATCTGTCGTTACACACACCGGTTTGGCCACATCATGAAGCAGCATGGTCAGGCGCAGAATCCGGTCCTGTTGGACTTCCTGCATGGCATGAATGGTATGTTCCCCCACACTGTAACAATGATGTTTCGTAATCTGCGGGGTTTCCATCATCCTGTCAAACTCCGGGAGAAATACTCTGGAAAGTCCAAGCTCATATACCGTACGCATCTCCTCCGGATGTGCGGAGGTAAGCAGTTTCACCATTTCCGTCTGGATTCTCTCCGCACTGACTTTCTGTAAATTGTCTGCCAGATCTGCCACAGCCTGTCTGGTTTTCTCCTCAATGGAAAATCCAAGCTGTGCGGCAAAACGCACGGCGCGCAGCATACGCAGCGCATCCTCTCCAAACCGGTCATGTGGTACCCCCACGCAACGGATCACGTGCCGTTTGAGATCCCCAATCCCGTCAAATGCATCCACCAGTCCTGCGGTATCATTATATGCCATGGCATTGATCGTAAAATCCCGGCGTTTTAAATCCTCTACCAGATTTCCCGTAAAAGTCACTGTCTTCGGATGTCTGGCATCTTCATATTCCCCATCGATCCGGTAAGTTGTCACTTCATACCCTGTATGATCCAGCATAACCGTAACGGTTCCATGTGCAATACCCGTATCAACCGTATGGGAAAACAGGGCTTTCACCACCTGCGGTTTCGCGGAAGTTGTAATGTCCCAGTCCTGTGGGCTGCGTCCTAAAAGTGTATCTCTGACACATCCACCCACGGCATAGGCATCATACCCCTCCTGCTGGAGTCTGTGTATAATTTGCTTTACGTGTTCTGGTAATTGAATTTTCATAAAAATGCGTAGTGTCCTTTTTCCCCTGTTTTGACTTTATATAAAATCTCATCTGCGCTGCGGATTAATTCATTAATATCTTCCTCTTTTCTCACATCCCCTGCGCTTGCAATTCCGATGGAACAGGTAATCCGCGATTTTTCGGTCGTCGTGATCGCATGGCCGAGATAATTTTCAATCTGCCGCTGGAATCCCTGCGTGGAATTGATTTTCTCATAGATTCCTTTTGCGATCTGTTCAAGGATTTCCCGGGCATCGGTATTTAAGATCATAATAAATTCATCCCCGCCATATCTGGCGACAAATCCTCTTCCCTTTACCGCCTTGCGGAAAATCTTTGCCATTTCCTTTAAGATCAGATCCCCGACGTCATGTCCGAATGTATCATTATAATGCTTGAAATTGTCCAGATCAATAAACATCAACCCGACATGATGTGTCTTTTCTGACACACGGTAACACTCAATCATCTGCCGAATCTCTTCGTACATACCGGCACGGTTATAAATACCGGTAAGCATGTCCGTAACCGCAGCTTCCTGCAGCTTGCGGTTCATCATATAAATCTTGTCGTTTGCCTCCATGCGATTGATCGAATACTCCATCTCCCGAAAAAGCAGGGAATAGATTCTCAGGTCATCCTCGTTGAGCATGTAGCGTTCGATCGAACCATGCCAATTATCCTTCATGCGGACATATGTGATCAGAAGGCTGGTCAGCTTTCCGTTTTTGAGAAACGGTGCTGCCACAAACGAACATACATCATCTATTCCGAAATAACAGATCGTATCCTGATGTTCCAGAAAACTGTCGCTGATCTTTGATACCGCAAACCCCTGTGGATATTCCAGCATGGTATTTCCGATCGCCACAATGTCCGCTTCCGTCATCTCACATTTGGTATCGTTATAAAGTACATGGGCACCATCTTCATGGTAACAGATATACAATGCACAATCCAGGCTGAAATGATTCATAAACGTATTGAACGCATTCTGTACCATACCCTCTACGTTGCTTCCGTTCACATCAATCAGTTTCTGCCATGTGGAAATAAACTCCATCTGTCTCCGGGACGTTGCATAATCCTGTAAAAGGCCTTCCTGTTTGATCAGGGCTTCAATTTCTTCCTCCCGCACGGCACACGTTTGCGGATGCTCTCCCAGATCAATTTCCTTCAGGAGATTCATGGGAAGCAGCCGTGCCGCCTGGGAATTAATCTCCTCATGCTGCAAAAGCGTTGCGCGTTCCATCTGGCAGCGCTCACTGCGCCCCATTTCCTCAAACAGCTTCATTCTCTCTTTCCGGAATAAACGATAACTGAAAAACTCATTTCCCTCTGCCTGAAGCAGGAAACGCTCTGCCTGTTCAAAACTGACCAGTACCTCTTCCTTCTTTCCATCCATGCGGTTAAGCATTGCCATGGAAAATGTGTATAGAAACATATCCTCATCACACTTGGCATAGTCATGGATGATTTCCTCGTTTTCATTTTCTTTTTCTTTCTCAATAATATAATTCAGGAACTGCCGGCAGTTAAGCAAGTAACGTTCACAGTTAAACCGGTCTTTCTGCATGATGCTCACAAGTGCTAAAAGACCATATAATTTTGACAGATTACATACACGCAGACTGTTAAGATGCAGTTTTTCTATTACCTTCATCGCCATCAGCAGATCATGTTCCGCCTTCGCATAGTTCTCCTGCATAATATAATTCAGTGCACGGTTGTAAAACACTTCCGCAATATCCTCCGGAAGACGCAAATGGTAAAACACCTCAATGGCACGGTTATAATAATGCTCCGCAAGCCGGTTTTTTCCCATGGCACTCAGATTATATCCGATGCCGGACAGAATTCTGCCCTCATAAACATCATCCCTTGATTTCATGAACTGGTATGTACGCACGGAATACAGCATGGCAATCTCATTCATACCATTCGTTGATGCAAGCATAATGTTTTTCTGATATGCATCATATACCAGCTGCTCATTTCCAATCTCTTTTGCCAGTGCCACCCCTTTACTGAAATATAAAAGAGATGCCTCGGAACGGTAGGCCCTTGCAACCATCTCCGGCCGATTATCATATGCATAAATATAAATATGTGCCAGATGATTCCGGTAATTGTTCTGCATCAGCTTTTCAATCAGCCCTTCATGAATCGGGATATCCTGTATACAGAAAAAAATATTGTACCAGCCGGACATACGCGCCATAACAGACAAGAGTTCCGCCTTGAATATCTGTTTCTCATTCCCACTTTTTTGTGCTTCCTCCCTGGCATACTGTGCATACATTTCCGCCTGTTGCAGTTTGCCCTGATACATCAGGCACGTTCCCTTTAAAAAGGAACATTCACTGCGGTAAAACAGATCTTTGCAAACGGATGGCAGACGCATTGCTGAATCAACCATCTCCAGTGCCTTAGAAAGCTCTGCACGCAAAATAGCGGTACGGGTATACAATAGATAAAATTCCCGCAGGGTTATATCATCCACAAAAATATCTTCAAATTTAAGTTTATATTCAAGTTTCTGCAAGTACCATTTTGCCTGGTCACAATCCAGAAACGTAATGATTGTCTCTACCTTTGCAAGCATGTGGCTGTAATTTTTCTCTTCTGCCACATCCTCCGCATTCTCCCGGTTTCTGTGTTTCCCGGAACTTCCAATATGATAAATCTGGCTGCTGTCTTCAAGTTTTTCCACGATTGCATCCCACATGTTGACGGCCATATCCAGCCGCGGCTGCATTTCGTTTACTCCAAGCACAATCCCGATTTCCGTACACGGTTCTGTCAGCAGCCGGTAAATAAGTTCCATGGAACTGCGTCCTGCCAGCTGGAAACGGTTAATTACAATCATAATCGGCCGGTATTCCGTGAGTTTTTTCAGCATGGCAACGATGGCTTCTGTCATGCGCCGCTGCTCATATTCCACTTCATTTAACAGCACCCCTTCTTCCCTTTTGCAGATACCATCTTCATAGTACCCTAAAAACAAAGACCGGTGCAGTTCATAAGTTCCGCATTCGCGCAAAAAAGCTTCAAAATCTCCCTTTACAAATTTGCGGAACATGTCACAGATAATGTCCAGAAAAGGCGCATATGCCCCGGACAATGTCTCATATTGCAGTTCACAACAGGCAAAAAAAACGTTATCGTCTTCCTGATAACGTTTTTTATTCTCCAGCCCGGACACAGAAAAGTCATTGTTATAGCTTGCCATAACAATGTTCTTTTCTGCGGTTCCGATTCTGTGATATACCTGTTCTATAACACCATTAAAATACTTTTCAATCATGGCTCCAACCCCCTCTTTGAAATCCATAATCCCGTCTGATTTTTAATATGCCTTGCCCCAATATACCAGCTTATGTGCCGGTTTTCCACAGCATACACAAACATCTGAAATCTGTTCCTGATCATTAAACGGCATACAGCGTGAGGTTACTGCCAGATCTTCTTTGATCTTGTCCTCACATGCCTGATCTCCGCACCACATACCACGGATGAATCCCGGTTTATTTTCTGCAATATCCTTAAATTCTTCGTAATTATGTGCATCCCAGATATGTGCATCACGATGTGCCTTTGCACGCGCAAACATATCTTTCTGAACGGTCTCTAACAGTTCCGGAATCTTTGTCTCGATCTCATCCAGGGAAACCTCAATTTTCTCTCTGGTATCTCTGCGGACAACCACACATTTATTTGCTGCAATATCTTTCGGTCCCAGTTCCACACGAAGCGGAATTCCACGCATCTCCTGCTCAGAGAATTTCCATCCCGGACTCTTATCGGAATCGTCCAGTTTTGCACGGCAGACTTTTCCCAGACGCTCACGCACTTCGTTTGCCTTATCCAGTACGCCATCCTTCTGCATCTGGATCGGGATAACCATTACCTGTGTCGGTGCTACCTTAGGTGGCAGAACCAGACCATCATTGTCGCCGTGAACCATGATGATGGCTCCGATCAGACGTGTTGTCATTCCCCACGAAGTCTGGTGTACATACTGTAATTTATTCTGTTTATCGGTATACTGGATACCAAATGCCTTTGCAAATCCATCTCCGAAATTGTGACTGGTTCCGGACTGCAGGGCTTTTCCATCATGCATCAGTGCCTCGATGGTATAGGTGTCTTCCGCACCGGCAAATTTTTCTTTTTCTGTCTTCTGTCCGCGGACAACCGGCATGGCAAGGAACTCTTCACAGAAATCTGCATACAGATTCAGCATCTGGATGGTACGTGCCTGTGCCTCCTCTGCGGTTGCATGCGCCGTATGCCCCTCCTGCCACAGGAATTCTCTGGAACGCAGAAACGGACGGGTTTCCTTTTCCCAGCGTACTACGGAACACCACTGGTTGTACACCTTTGGCAGATCACGGTAAGACTGGATCAGATTTTTATAAAAATCGCAGAACAGTGTCTCAGAAGTAGGTCTGACGCACAGACGCTCCGGTAGCTGATTGAGTCCGCCGTAAGTCACCCATGCGACTTCCGGTGCAAATCCTTCCACATGATCCTTCTCTTTTTCCAGAAGGCTCTCCGGAATAAACATCGGCATATATACATTCTCTACGCCTGTTTCTTTGAATCTGCGGTCTAATTCATGCTGTATATTTTCCCAGATAGCATACCCATCGGGCTTGATGATCATGCAGCCCTTTACTGCGGAGTAATCGATCAGCTCTGCTTTCTTTACGACGTCGGTATACCATTGTGCAAAATCTTCCTCCATGGAAGTAATGGCTTCAACAAGTTTCTTCTCTTTCGCCATGTCTTTCTCCTTTTCTGCGACCACTGTGCGGTCATTTTTTACGTTATACTCGTGTAAGAGTTTTCCTTTTCTGCCCACAAAACACGCAGAAAAGCTCGAATATATAATATGACGAACACAGCCGATTGTCAAGATTTGCGTGAAGTGAAACCGCTCGATAACGGCTAAATGGGTTACTGTTCACTCAGCACCTGAATACCATTAACATTCTGTTTCGAAATTTCTCGGACTGATTTCATAGGTCATCTCTTTGCCACTGACCGGATGAACAAAATCGATATGATAACTGCACAGTGCCGGGGTTCCTCTTTCAGCCTTTCCATATTTGTGATCTCCGCAGATCGGAGTTCCAAGATGTGCAAACTGTACACGGATCTGATGATGGCGGCCGGTATGTAAAGTAATATCCAGCAATGCAGATCCTTCTCCCTGCCTGATCACCTGATAATCAAGTACCGCTTCCTGTATCTTATTTTGTGACGTTGCTGTATGCCGTGGTTTCTGCAATTGCAACCGCTTCCCGTCTGCCGGATGCCTGATGTCTTCCCGTTCGTTCTCCCTCTGCTTCTGTTCTATTACACAGGATTTATTTTCTTTCGGTTCAAATTGTATCCAGTCCTGCAGTGTTCCTGTCTTTTCATGCCCCGTAGCCTGTTCAAAAGTTTTTCCTTCCGGCAGCCGGACTTTTGCATAATATTTTTTCCCAAAGGAATGGTCTTTTACCTGTGCCGACAATTTTGCTGCCGCCTGTTTTGTTTTTGCAAACACCATCACGCCTTCCACTGGCTGGTCCAGCCGATGGACTACACCGATAAACGGCTGTCCGGTTCCTTCCTGCGCTACGTGATTTAAAAGTATGTTCACCATGTCTTTCTGCCCCAGTTTTTTGGTCTGCGTTGCAATGCCTGCCGGTTTGTAGCAGATGATCAGCTGTGCATCTTCATATAAAATTTCTGGTTGTATCATGATTTGTTTTTCCTTATGTTTTCTTTTCTGCTGCGCATTCTTTTTTGAGTTTTTTTTTTGGGGGGGTGGAAAATGAGATCTACGCAGCTTTTACTGCTCCCTATGGTTCTCTTATTCTGCTGTCTGGACATATACAATTTTTCTTTATCTTTATATCCTTCTTATTGGTGCTGTTGGGACATATACTGTTTTTCTTTATCTTTATGTCCCGACCATCTATACTGTTGGGACATATACAATTTTTCCTTGCTTCTATGTCCCTCTTTCTTTTTCTGTCGGGATATTTCAGCTATCTTTTTGCACATATGTCCCACTCTCTTTGTTTGATGGGATTTCACAGCTATCTTTTTGTGCATATGTCCCATTCTCTTTGTTTGATGGGATTTTACAGCTGCCTTTTTTGCATATGTCCCTCCTGTTCATACAATCAGGATTTATAACCGGGAATAATGATTTCCCGTGCATGTTCCACCTGCTCTTTGGTCGGCGGCTCCACATCTTCCAGCGCATAAGGAATCCCAAGTTCTTTCCATTTAAATACCCCCAGCGTGTGATATGGCAAAATTTCCACACGTTCCACGGTTTTTAACGTATCAATAAATGCACGGAGCCTGTGTAACTGCCCATCATCATCGGTAATGCCCGGCACAAGTACGTGCCGAATCCACATCGCTTTACCGTGATCCGACAGACAGGTTGCCATATCCAGAATATTTTTATTCGTCTGGCCTGTCAGTTGTTTATGCTCGTCCTCATCAATTTCCTTTATGTCGAGCATAAACAGATCCGTCACTTCCATCAGTTTTTCAAACTTAGAATAGAATGGTTTCTCACGGGTAAACGGGTTGCCCGCTGTATCCAGACAGGTATTGACGCCTTTTTCTTTGGCAAGCGTAAACAATTCTGTGACAAAATCAATCTGCAACAGTGCTTCTCCGCCACTTACGGTAATACCGCCCTTTTTGCCCCAGTATCTTTTATACCGCAGCGCCTGTTGTAAAATTTCTTCTGCGCTTTTCATTTCCCCCTCGGTTTTTGCCCAGGTATCGGGATTATGGCAGTATTTGCAGCGCATATTGCAGCCCTTCAAAAAAATCAGATAACGCACGCCCGGTCCGTCTGCGGAACCGAATGTCTCGATTGAATGTATATTTCCTAGCATTGTTTTACCTCGTTTTTAACCAAACCAATAAAAGCATCGAATTATCATTTCATTAGTATGTGCAAATTATATCATAAAAACAGGGCTAATACACAAATATTCATTCATGTATTAACCCTGATTTCATATCCATTCCAACAGATATGATCTACGAATTACTCCGTTGCTTCGCAACTCTCGTGACCCCTTAGATCCTATTACATATGATCGTGACAAGTACGTGCGATAACGTCCATCTGCTGCTCTTTGGTCAGATCAATGAACTTCACAGCGTAACCGGATACACGGATGGTGAAGTTTGCGTACTCTTCTTTCTCCGGATGCTCCATAGCGTCGATAAGCTTCTCCTTGCCAAACACGTTAACATTGAGGTGATGCGCACCCTGGTCAAAATATCCGTCCATAACGTTTACAAGGTTCTCAATACGCTCACCTTCTTCATTTCCAAGTGCACCAGGGTTGATGGTCTGGGTATTGGAAATTCCGTCAAGTGCCCACTCATACGGGATCTTTGTCAGAGAGTTCAGGGAAGCAAGAAGTCCGCTCTTCTCTGCGCCGTAGCTTGGGTTCGCTCCCGGTGAAAGTGGCTCGCCAGCCTTACGTCCGTCTGGCATTGCTCCTGTAGCTTTACCATATACAACGTTGGAAGTAATGGTAAGGATAGAAGTTGTAGGCTCAGAATCACGGTAAGTGTGATGCTTCTTTAACTTATCCATGAATGTCTGTAACAGCCATACTCCGATATCATCGGCACGGTCATCATCGTTACCGTATCTTGGGAAGTCTCCCTCGATCTCGAAGTCTTTTGCAATTCCGTTCTCGTCACGGATAACTTTAACCTTTGCGTACTTAATTGCAGAAAGAGAATCGATTACGTGTGAAAATCCTGCAATACCGGTTGCGAACGTTCTCTTCAGATCAGTATCCATCAGAGAAAGTTCTGCTGCTTCATAGTAATATTTGTCATGCATATACTGGATCAGGTTTAAGGTATTTACATAAATATCTACTAACCAGTCCATCATCTTGTCGTACTTCTCCATAACTTCATCGTAATCAAGGTACTCAGATGTGATCGGCTTGTAATCCGGTCCGACCTGCTGGCCTGTCTTCTCATCCACACCACCGTTGATTGCGTAGAGGAGACACTTTGCAAGGTTTGCACGGGCACCGAAGAACTGCATCTCCTTACCTGTCTGTGTAGCAGATACACAGCAGCAGATGGCATAATCATCGCCCCATACCGGTTTCATAGCGTCATCGTTCTCGTACTGGATGGAACTTGTATCAATAGAGATACGTGCCGCATAATCCTTGAATGCTTCCGGAAGTCTGGAAGAATATAATACGGTAAGGTTTGGCTCCGGAGCCGGTCCCATGTTCTCTAAGGTGTGCAGGAAACGGAAGTCGGACTTTGTAACCATGGAACGTCCGTCTACGCCTGTACCCGCAACGTCAAGTGTTGCCCAGACCGGATCACCTGAGAACAGCTGGTTGTAAGAAGGAATACGTGCGAATTTTACCATGCGAAGCTTCATGGTAAAGTGGTCAACCAATTCCTGTACTTCCTGCTCTGTGATGATGCCTTTCTTTAAGTCTCTCTCAAAGTAGATATCAAGGAAGGTGGAAACACGACCAACGGACATTGCTGCACCGTTCTGTGTCTTGATTGCTGCAAGGTATCCGAAGTATAACCACTGTACGGCTTCCTTTGCGTTTGTTGCAGGTCTGGAAATATCGTATCCGTAGATCTCTGCAAGCTTCTTCATATCCTCTAAACACTTGATCTGCTCGGCGATCTCTTCTCTTAAACGGATCACATTGTCTGTCATCTCACCACAGCCACAGTTTGCCTTATCTTTCTTCTTCTCCTCGATGAGGTGGTCGATACCGTATAAAGCAACACGGCGGTAATCACCAACAATACGTCCGCGTCCGTATGTATCCGGCAGACCTGTTAAGATCTTATTGTGACGTACTTTCATCATCTCCGGTGTGTAAGCATCGAATACGGCTGTGTTGTGTGTCTTGTGATACTTGGTAAAGATCTCCTTTAATTGGTCACTTACCTGATATCCATATGTCTCACATGCCTGAACAGCCATCTTGATTCCACCGTAAGGCATGAATGCACGCTTTAACGGCTTGTCTGTCTGTAAACCTACAATTGTCTCTAAATCCTTTAAAGATTCATCAATATATCCCGGACCATAAGCTGTAATACCGGTTACAACCTCGGTCTCCATATCGAGGACTCCGCCCTTTGCGCGCTCTTCCTTCTGCAGTTTCTGCAGTGCTCCCCAAAGCTTATTGGTAGCCTCTGTAGGTTCTGCAAGGAAATCCTCGTTACCATCATATGGTGTGTAGTTATCCTGAATGAACTGGCGGACATTAATCTCTTCTTTCCAAAGACGTCCTTCGAATCCATCCCACTCTTTCATTTCTAACATGGTGATCCTCCTTCTCTTATTGGTTAGTATTCTCTAATCATTGATAGATTACACTAACGTTCATCATTTTGTCAATACCCACGCATGTCTTTATTTTCGTACAATATATTTACCAAAAACCGGAAAATATAAATGAACGCAAAAAACCGCCTGGGTTTTTTATCTTTTGCCCAGACGGTACGGCTCATGCCTTTGTTATACTTCACGTGGTGCTCCACATTATCCGTCAGTCATATAACAAAGTCATTATAAGTCATATGATATTTTTTATCAAGTAGTACTTTTGTCCCATTTTATGAAATAACTACCATTCTTTCATACTGTTATAGTATCCGGTAATCGCACGGCTGTTTTTCCGCACCGCCTTTGCCTGTCTGTGAATTGTGGCAAACTTTTCACGCATCAGTTCTTTGTTGCGGGCTTCCTGCGCCTGAATCTTGACACTTTTGTCCGTTACCCGGCGAATGCACTGCTGCATGTCACGAATTTCCTTTGCATAATCTTCACGGTTCTGATCCAGTTCTTCTGCCACCTGTGCATAGAGCTTCTCAAAACCACTGTCCAGCTGGTTCAGCTGATCAATACACGCACTTTTTGCCTCCACGGTTTCATCAAACACATCAAACGGGCATTCCGGATCCGTCAGGGTATCTTTCTGCCGGTCATCCAGGCGGATAATTTCATCCAGAACCTGTTCCTTTTTTTTCAGGCTCTGCAGCATAATTGCAATATATGTATCTGGCATACTGTCTCCTGCCGGCATTACGCTACCGGTTCCTTTGTCTTGATATTGTTTCCGTTTGCGGTCTTTGCCATAACTTCTTTCCATGTATCCCGCATGGTACGGAGATGACCAAGCACTTCCTCTAAGATATCCTTGTCCTTTTTCATGTTGGCCTCTAACAATCTCTGTAACAGATAGGTATAGACCGCATCAAAATCTTTGGCAACTGCATATTTGTGGTCGAGAGTTATCTGAAACTCCCGAATGATATTCTCTGCCTTTCGGATATTGTTATGCGCCTTTTCAATATCGCCCTTTTCAATCGCTACAATCGCAATGTTTGTAAATTTAATAGCTCCCTCATAGAGTAACAGCGTCAGTTCTGCCGGTGTTGCCGTCTGGATCTTACTGTTGTTATACGCTGCATATGGATTTTTCTGAATCATCCTGATTCCCCCTATTATTTCCTGTATATTTTATTTTGCAAAAGATTGCCCTGCATGATACTGATTAACTGCTGAACATACCTGAAAGAGAACTTGTCTGGCTGTTTAACTTGGAAAGCGCAGTCTCCATCTTGGAGAATTTCTTGTAATAATAATCTTCTTTATCGGAAATCTTTGTCTCCCACTCTGCAATGGTCTTCGTATAGCTTGTATACTGGGAAGTCATCTCCTTATCATTGTAAATGCTGTATCTGCTTCGCAGGGAATTAGTCTGCATCTGCTTGTCGATTGCCGTATACAGATTGGTCGACAACTGCTTCATGAAATCAATCACGGTATCCGGATCACTGCTTAATGCAGCCATCAGCTTATCTTTATTTCCTGATGTATTTTCATCATCCTCATCACCGTCAATATGATAAGCATTCTGCTCATTCTCTGCCGCATTCATATAACCAAGTGTACTGATTCCAAAACTGGAAAGCGAATAATTCTTTCCATTGATGGAAATTGCCTTGGTCATGGAAGTCGTCATGGCATTCATAATCGTGCTCAGATTGGAATCACGGCGAAGCAGGGAGTCCTTGATCTTTGTCTCCCACTTTTCTACTTCCGAATCAGACATCTGCGACTTCTCATCATCTGTCAATGGCTCGTAATTCTTTGCAGAATCTGCGTTATACAGTTTCGTCATCTTATTGATGATGTTGTTGTAACTGGTCAGGAAGTCTTTAATCTTGTCATAAATTCCCTGTGTATCGGTCGTTGTGGAAATAGAAACTGCCTTGCTGTCATCTAAGGCATCGACATCGACATTTTTAAGATCATCGACTTTGTCTGTCACTCCATTGACGGAAATGGATAATCCATTGATAGAAAAATTATTCGTTGTACTGGTATATTTTACGCCATTTAAAACAATAACCGCATCGCTTCCGTCAATCTTCTTTGCCGTATCGCCCAGACCCAGTGCGTTTAATAATGTTGTAGAATTTGTATCGCTGCTGTCCGCAGTAATATTAAAATCCGTCGCATATCCGGAATCTGAAGAACTCAGATAAAAGCGTCCGTTTCCGGCATCAAAATTTGCATTCAGTCCCGCATCCTTCAGCTGGTTTACAACGTCACTGATTGTGCTGTCTTTTCCTACTTTGATCTGTTTTGTGGTTCCAGATGCAGAATTTTTTGCCGGTCCCACATTAAAGGTAATTTCATCTGCTGTAACACCCAGATCCGAAAGCTTTGTAGACGTAGTAACTTTCTCGTTGGCTGTTGTCTTAATCTCAGCCCCCGTCAGATAACCGGACTGCGCGGTAGAAAGCACATGCAGTTTCTGTGTTCCAACAGTCGCATTTCCGCTCGCACTGACGGTTGCCTTCGTGCTGTCGGACGATGTTGTCTTTTTGGTATTGTATCCGCTGTCAAACCGCAGATTACCAACACTCTTATAAAAACTGTTTACTTCCTTATTCAGACTTTTCCAGATCTCCTGCTTCCAGCCAAGTTTTGTCCGCTCTTTTTCGTATTTTTCCTTTTTGGTACTGTATGCAGAAACGAGTTCTTTTACGATAGAATCGGTATCCAGTCCGGACACCATACCTGTCATTCTGATTGGCATAATTTTTCCTCCCCTTTTTTATCTTTTTTCATCTACCATAAGGCCTGCAAGTTCCCACACTTTTGCAATCATATCCAGTGTTTTCTCCGGTGGGATCTCTTTGAGTACTTTTTTGGTATCTTTATCAATAATTTTTATGGTCACACGATTGGTTGCCTCATGGATGCCGAATATTGCTTCCGAGTTGACCGCCTTTTTATTCACTTCATCCACGGCTTTTTTGATCTGCGCATTTGTATTCCGCTGATCTGCTCCCTGGGAAGTGTTTACGTTCTCCTCACCAGCCTGCTTTATATTCTCCGATACGATGCCCTTTTCAGGTGCATCGGTCTCTGCAGCTTTTACCGCAGAATCTGTTTTGAGCTGGCTTTCTGCAGATGACACACTTCCCTGATACGTCATTCCTGCACCTTTAATAGCCTCCATTGCCATGATGATTACCTCCTGTCTCCATCATCCGCCGCCGGTTATGCCGGCTGCATAGCCAATCTATTACTGTCATTCTATAAATAATTATCGGAGCGTGTCAGTAAAAACTTAACACCCTCCGATTGTTTTTCCGATTTATCCAAGAATTCCTTTTAATGCTTCGATACCATCAAGGCTGATTGCCTCCTGGTTTTCTTTCTGAATCTGAAGATACACTTCCTTACGGTATACCGGAACATCTTTCGGTGCCGTAATTCCAAGTTTGATCTGGTCTCCCCGGATTTCAAGTACGGTGATCTCGATATTGTTGTTGATTACAAGGGACTCCCCCTTTTTTCTTGTCAATGCCAGCATATCTTATTCACCCGCCTTTTCTTTCTTTGCCTTAAGCACATCATATACTTTGTATTTTACCGGATAATCATCCTCCACTATCATCTGTACCCCTTTGCGGTTATCCATATTGATCACAACCGGTGCTTTCAGGTTTACGGAAAAATCTTCTATATTTTTCGGGACCGTTACCGTCACAAGAATATATGTGTTTTCCGGTGTCAGTTTTCCGAGTGGTGCAATCATTTCCTCACTTACATTCGGGTTGTAATCTTCCTTGACAATATGCGGCATCATAACCGGAAATGCAATGTCTGGATCATCCATCGACTGCAGCCACATAATGGAATTGTATTTTTTTTCTTTCTCTTCGTCATAAATCAGTGCAAAATGATTGAGATCCGGAAAACCGATCATACCTTTCTCTAACGTGATGATTTTATCATCTTCTATTTCAATTTTTCCAAAAATACGTGAATCAGCCTTCATGGTCTTTCTCCTTCGCTCCGCGTTTTTATAAATAGTTCAGTAATGTCTGGCTTCCAACTTTCGATGCAGCCGTCAGACTGGACGTATATGCATTGTAAGCAGCATAGTAATCAATGATAATATCCGAAATGTCACGGTTATCATTGTTAGACTTCAATTCTTCTACCGTCTCTTTCTGGTTTTCCACACGGGTCTTTGTCAGCTCCACGCGCTGCTGCAATCCGCCCACATTGGTATGTGCCACATTTACTTTATTCAGGTATCCGTCAAAATTCGAGATAAACTGCTGGTAGGTTTTTGACAGATTATCGTCTGCATAGGTAGCTTCTTTATTGGCAGCATCCAGATAGGTCTGAAGTTTCTTCTGGCTCTCCTCATCCGAATACTTATCCATCGACATCATCTTTTCAATTCGTGAAACTTTGTCATGTGCCTGTGTGGAAGCAGAAACAAGCGTCATCATCTCTGTCATGTCCCGTCCAATGTCAGTGCTTAAAACATCGCTTGCCTGTGTATTTGCCGCGAGCATGATTCCACTGGAAATTTCGAAATTGATCGGCTGATCTTCCTTGGTATACTGTACCGCCTCCTGCATATCCGGAGTCTTCATCTTACAGTCATAGTAATATTCCGGACGAACCTCTCCTGCATCAAATCCGGTTTTGGTGTACGTGATGCTAAGATCTGCCTTTTCCCTCTTTAATGTATTGGACAAATCTTTTCCGAGAATCATTTCACCGGTATCTTTGATAAATACCATGTCCGTGTCTTCGACTTTGGCTTCCCCGTTGTTCGCCTTAAGCCACTCCTCCTTGGATTCGTACATGGTAAACTTGCCGGTTTCTGCCCCATTTTCATCTACAAATTTTCCCTGTGCAAGGTCTAATTCCACTTTCTTTCCTGCAGCTGTCGTATAACTCATACTGGAAATCGGATCAATTGCTCCCGTTCCATCCGAATTATCTTTTCCGTTAATCTTTCCATACGCCAGACGCAGCCGGTCGTAGGTATTTTCCCCGATGGAAATCGTTTCATCAAAACTGTTTGTGGCATCCGTCGGTACATCTACGCTTCCGTATGTGTAGCGTGCCTCGGAAATATCTTTATAGGATAATTTCTGATCAATCGTGTAGGATGTAGTTTCTTCATCCGTCTTAAATGTCAGCTGCTCGGTCGTGCGATATCCGGTAAATACCGTTCTGCCGGAAAAATCTGCATTTCCCTCTGCATAAATCTGATCACTTAAAGATTTCAGCTGATTCAGAATCGTTCTGCGGTCATCTTCTTTTAAGGTATCCGTTGCCCCTTTGACACATAATGAGCGGACATCCGTCAGGATTGTTTTCATATTTTCCAGCGCCGTATCCGTCACATTCAGCCAGGAATTGGCATCCGAAATGTTATTGTTCAGATACTGGTCAATATGGGACAGACTGGTCTGCATACGCAGGGAACGAATCGCAATGACCGGATCATCCGACGGTTTATTGATCTTCTTCTGCGTTGTCATCTGGGTATTATATTTATCCACAAGCACCTTATTTGCATTGATATTGCTCTTTGTGTTGCTTGTGATCATATTATTGGTAACTCTCATAGGATCTCCCTCCTAAGTTTTATACTGTCAGCTCACACGGTTTCGTCCACAGGCATCATACCACCCCGGTCTCATTGATCAGTTTGTCATACATCTCCGACATCACGGAAATCACCTTAGATGCCAGATTGTATGCATTCTGGAATTTGATCAGGTTCATCGCTTCCTCGTCTTCATCCACACCGGATACCGAGGTACGCTGTGTCGCAATCGCGGTAGACAGGTTCGAATAATTATTGGAACTTGTTGTTGTCTTGTTCACGTCAACCGTCACATCTGAAATCAGTGTTTCGAGAAACGTCTCCGCAGAATCCCCGCGGAACATCCGCACATCCTTCTGCAGCTTCAACAGATTCTCAACGGTATCGTATTTCGCCTCCCCCTGTGTAATCTGGGTTGACGTTGCAAAGTAGCTGGGATCCTTTAATGATTTGCTGTTTACTGCAAGGGTTGTCGCTGTAAACTGATAATAGCTGTCCCCGTCGGATGACAGTTCAATATCCGTCGTCCATCCGTCTTTCTTTGCCGCCTGTACTTTCGCATCCCACGCATCTGCACCAAACGTGTTTCCGGTTGGGGAAGTTCCCACAAAAAAGGCTCCCATTTTATCGCCATCTAATGTAACACCCTGTTTTTCAATATCATTGAATGCCTGGGTAAAATTACGCAGGAACTCATTGATCTGATTCTGATAATACGGAATTCCCATTGCATCCATGGAAGAACCGGTTGTCAGATAATTGCTCTGCCCGTCTCCCTTGACACGGTCAACTTCTGCCTGATCTGCCATCTGGGATTCCGGGGCAAGCTTAAATGTTACACTGTTTACCCCGTTTTCACCGACTTTTGCTGTCCATCCATCATAGTAATAAAACTTATTATTTACCATAATCCGGCCTTTATTCGCCAGTGACAGTTCATTCACTTTTGTATCCGGAATCTTTATCGTAATAGAAGACAGATCTGCATCCGAGACCGTTCCCTTCATATTTTCATTGTTATTTCCGTCACGGATCATAAACAATGCCTTGAGGCTTCCGTTGGCACTGGCACCTTTGGCATTAAATTCCATTCCGGTATCTTCCCAGGTAATGGCATACATGCCCTCGGCATCCATCTGATTGTTCAGATACTTTGAAGAGGTGCATTTTAATGTCCGGTAATCGTTTCCGTCTACAAGTGTCTGTCCGTTGATATATACGCGGTAATTGGTTCCTCCTAAGTTTTGTCCGTTGGAGTTTGTCACCTCGAATTCTTTCGTCTCTACATCTGCAATCCCTGAAAGCTCATCAATCAGATTCGCGCGTTGGTCGCGCAGCTCATTTGCATGCCCTCCGCGTACTTCAATATTATTAATCTGCTTGTTGAGCACCGAAATTTTCTCTGCAATGGAATTGATATTATCCACAGAAGCCTTGATCTCTTCGTTGGTATCCTCCTGAATCTCCGTCAGGCTCTTGGACAAAGCATTAAAATAAGTGCAAAGGCTCTGTGCCTGATGAATAAACTGATTGCGGACGGCTTTCACTTCTCCCTGTGTCTTTAAGGTATCCAGATCCTTAAACATCTGGGAAAAAATACTGGAAAATCCTTTCTGCGATTGCTCATCATCCCGGAAGATTGTCTGGACCTGATCCACATAATACAGTTTCTGTTCGAAAAATCCCCGGCTTGAATTACTCTGCCAGTATTTTTCATCATAATAGAGATTTCGCTCCTGTGTCACGGAAGTCACTTCCACACCGGTTCCGACACTGCCGTATCTGGTATATACACGGATCGGATCGGTTGCGGACAGATTTGCCGTCTGTCTGGTATATCCTTTGGTCTGCACATTTGCAACGTTGTTTGCCGCTGTATTCACTGAGGTCTGAAATGCCGACAACGCACTTGCCCCGATATTCAATCCAAAAAATTGTGATGGCATAACTACGCCTCCTTATCTCTATTTCAATCCTGTCACGATCAGTTCTGTCATCTGACTGATTACCGTCATAAAACGGCTGGACGCATTATATGCAGACTGGAATTTGATCATGTGTGTCAGTTCCTCATCGGAGGAAACGCCCATCGTCTGCTGTCTCTGGTTGTCGATGGAAGACAGTGCCCCCGTCAGTGTCTCACTTGCCGACTGGAAAGTGCTTCCATCATTTCCGATCTGCCCGATCAGCTTGTTATAATAGCCTTCAAACGTACACGGCTTTTTGTCGTACGGATTCAGTGTCATTTCCTTGTCGTTCCAAAGGCTCATCAGTTTTTCACCCAATGGATAATCCGTACCGTTCTGATTCTTGTACGGCATCAGTGTGATCTGCTTGCGCAACTCTTTATTGATGCTGATATTGTTCAGGGAATACAGCGTCGTGGGATCATTTTCGTCCTCTTCGTTGTATACATAGTAGGTATTCCCATCATCTCCTGTCACCTTGGTATAACGATCCATTCCCACACGGGTAAACAATTCCCTCGGTGGCAGCTGCCCGTCTTCCCCGACCGCACAGTTTGCGGCATCCAGAACTTTCTTTCCCTTTAATGATACCTGATTCCCATCGGCATCGGTATAGGTGACATCCGTATCTACTGTCTTATTCGGACAGTATGCATCGTTGATTTTTGTCACAATATTGTGAAGCAGTGCAGAAACCTGTGCTTCTGTCTCCATCATGGTACAACCGGAAATACGGTCATACGCCTCTTCGCTTTCCAGATCCTGATACGTTCCGTATCCGTCCCCACGGGCAAGAAGTTTGGCTTTAATACTTCCCACATCGGTATTTAAATCCGTGGAAATCACTTCGTTCTTTTTAAATACGCGGACATACTGCTGCTTGTCCACATCAGAAAGCTGCGTCCAGTACGGTGTGTAAAATCCGGTTTCTTTGTCTTCCTGCAGTCCGATGTTATAGCACTTATTGTCATCGATAAACGGTGTGCTTTCAAAATCTACATACGTAAATCCCGTCGCATCTTCCTTAATGGAGACACTTCCGTATCCGCCCAGCTCATCCAGCAGATTGTCACGCTCATCTCGCAGGGTCATTGCAGTTTCCTGTCCGCCAGCTTCTACTTTCTGAATCTGTAGGTTCAGTTCATAGATACGGTTTCCGATCTTGTTTACACGGTCAACATCATCTTTAATTTGTTCATTGATATTGGATTGGTACGATTTCATGTCATCATACAATGACTTCGTACGGCTCAGCAGAAGATCCGCTTTTTCAAGTACCAGATTCTGTTGTGTGGAATTATCCATATTAGGCTCCAGTTCCTGAAATGCCTGATGCAGATCACTGACACTCTGTTTGAACTGTTCTCCGTTTAATTCCTGAAACAGATCCTGCACATAATCCGTGATTTCATAAAAAGAAGTATAAAATCCCTTGCGTCCATTCTCCTGCCGATAAGATTTGTCTAAGAAAATATCCCTTGCATGAACCACATCCCCAATGGATACACCCAGCCCATACTGCTGCATGTTCACATTTTTATTCGGGTCCTTTAATTTATTATAAGTTTTATCTGCAAAACGAACCTGCTGACGGACATATCCTGTTGTATTCACATTTGCAAGGTTGTTTGCCGTTGTATTCAGTGCATACTGGGCATTCTGAAGTCCAGACGCCCCAATATATAAGCTTCCGAATCCGTTTCCCATTCTTTTGTTCCTCCTTAACTCATTGCGTCAAATCCGCTGCTGCCCAGCAAGCTTCCTGTATTGCAGGCAGTTTTGTCATAATTGGCGGTCTCAGGGGCCTGCCGCAAACTCTTGAACAACGTAAGGTCGAATTCGTTTAACTCTATGGCCTGTTTAATCAGAGCCACGTTCTGATCATTCAGATGATTCATCCGGTCTGCTGCCGCAAGCAGACGGTCTCTCGCTTCGGTCAGTTTTTTCTGTACATCCGGCTGCGACTCCAGCAAAGTGATCAGTCTGGTAACTGTCATCTTTTCTTCTGTACGTCCGAGTACATTGGCAATATCCTTTAAGAGCTGTACCTGCTGGTTGCTGTGTGTCACCAGATCATCACTTGCCAGCTGTTCCAGACATGTCAGTTTTTCCAGTTCCGGAACATCTGCCCGAATCAGGATGTCTGTCTTTGTTTCTCCATAAGAAATCAATGTCTGGTAAATCTTTTCTTCTTCTTCCAGTACTGTTACAAGCTCTTCTACTAAACTAGCCACTTCAAAAACCTCTCTCGTCTGCCTTTTGCATCAGGCATTATACTTTTCAAGTAATTTGCTGGCAAAATCGCCAGGCTCAACGGAATATGTTCCCGCATCAATCATTGATTTGAGCTGACTTACCTTATCTTCCCTGATATCCGAAGCTTCTGATACTGCACTTTTTGCGACCTGATAATCACGTCCGGCCTGTGAAATGGACACCTGATCTCTCGGACCTGCTGCATTCTGCGCCTTCTGTGTCTTTAAATTCTTTTGTATACCGTATAACTGTGCTACCTGGTTATATGCATCTATACGCATGCTCAGCATCTCCTTTCTTCCTTGAAATAAGCTTCCGAAATGCATCTGTTCTTGCATCTCTATACATTGTTTATCGGTTCGTTTGGCAGATACTTTAGCTTTTTTTTAAATTTACAGATGCGGGCAGTTTTGCTTGACAAGAGCCTCTGATATGAATTATACTTAAATCTCCGAGTAGCCGGGGTGGTAGCGGTACCTTGTACCAACAATCCGCTATAGTTGGGGTGATATCCCGCAGAGGGTCAGGGCGGTGGAGCTGCCCTTCGCAAGTGGCGTTGACGTCTGGGTCTTGCGCAATGGGAATTCGTGAACCGGGTCAGGGTAGGAATACAGCAGCCCTAAGCGAAAGCTCTCATGTGACGTGAGGGTGCCTGGGGGGAGTTAACTGCAAAGGTAACGTCTATTGTTTCTGATTCGAAGCGGGATACTCGGTTTATGTCATTATGAAATTTTAAAAGGAGGCCGCATTATGCGCCTCCTTCTTTTATTTCCTATATTTCCCCGGTCTATTCCGCATATTGTGTATCAAACAGTTCCAACAAAAAATCATGGTACAAACGCTGATACTCTTCATGAAAAGCTGCCGCAATATTCGCATCCCCGCCTTCCATCTGTGCCGCCTCAAATAATGCAAATGCATTCTCGTAGACTTCCGGATTCTTCTCATAAAACGCTTCCGTCAATCCATCCTGAAACGCGAACTGCGCCGCCTGTGAAAGATTGTCCATAAAATCCTCCCGGCTGACATTACCGGATTCCTCATAATCCGACAGAAAAATATGCTTATCCGCAGATTTTACAAAATCCTCGTATGCTTCCCTTACATCCTCATAAGTAAGCGGAACATAATGTTCTTTCCAGTAGGCATCAAATGCATCCTTATCTTTAAACTGTTCAAAAATTTCTTCCATAATAACTCCATTCTCCTTATCTTTCCTTACCGCCTGTCAGATTTGCAGCGCCGATGATTCCCGCCTTATTTCCAAGAACCGCACATGCAACTTTCGGAATAAACGCCTTGCTGCCACCAAAGCATTTATCCTGAATGTATGTTTCAAGAGGCTCTGTCAGTTTTTTCCCCTGATTGCAGATGCCTCCCGATAACAAAACAATATCCGGCCGGAAAATATTGACAAAATTTGTAATGGTTTCTCCAAGATAGCAAATATAATCATTTACTACTTTTTCTGCTGCTGTATCCCCATCCTGTGCGGCATCAAACGGAATTTTTCCATTCATGTGCGAAAGATCTCCCTGACACATTGTATTCAGGATGGATTCCGGGTGCTGCTGCGCGGCTCTTTTTGCATCACGGATCAGCGCTGTCGCCGATACATATGCCTCCACGCAGCCTTTCCGTCCGCATGTGCACGGCTCACCGCCACATATCAGACTTGTGTGTCCGAGTTCGGCACCGCCTGCATGTGCGCCCTCAAACACCTTTCCATCGAGAATAATTCCACCGCCCACACCAGTTCCAAGAGTCAGCAGAATCGCATTTTTTGTATTCTGCGCCGCACCGGCTTTTACTTCACCTAAAGCCGCACAGTTTGCATCATTGGAAACTGCAATCGGACAGGAAAAGTACTTCTTTAACTGCTCTGTGAGCGGAACATTTTCCCACCCGAAATTATTGGAATACAACACAACTCCATGTACTGCATCAATCGTTCCCGGGCTTCCGATTCCTATACTCTTCAGCTGTGTTTCCCCGATACCTTTCTGCTTCAAAAGCGTTTTTACCAGTTCTGCCATATCCCTTATGATGTCCTGATACGGTCTCTCTACATTCGTCGGCACAGATGCTTCTGCAATTATATGCTGTTGTTCGTCAACAATCCCTGCTTTTATATTGGTTCCACCAAGATCAATTCCTGCTCTGTACATTTCTTCCTCACTCAGTCTGTTATGATTCTAATCATACTTACTCTGTCAATATATTGGTTTCAAAGAAAAAAGTCAAATAGTAACTTCAAAAACACGCGCCATGACCGGCTGCTCATATTCCACCGTGATTGTATGATCCTGATTGATGCGCACATGCTGTGCCTCTTCCACCGGATAAATCTGTTTTACTGTCATATCCGCCCCGTTCCAGTCCGGTGTGTTATATGCAGGTACCGGGAGAAATGTGCATGCTTTCTGCTCCCCGCCTCTTCTCCAGACAGACAGATAAAATGTTCTGGTTTTCGCACCTTCCTGTGCGGGTGCTTCCATTCCGTATGCCATCCATGAATCCCCTGCTTTTGCAAGTCCAAGCGGCCAGTATGGATGCCCGTTTTTGATGTCTTTGCGGATCTGTTTATAACAGTCAATCCCCTCTTTTACAAGCTGGAACCGTTCCGGTGAAAGCTGCGCCAGATGCCCGCTCTGGTGAATACGCAGCAGCATCGCATTTACCATATTAAAGATGGTTTCCTCGCGGTCTCCCTGCTCTAACGGATAGGACCACACTGCTGCCTGCTCCGGTGCGACACCGGTAGCTGCATTTGCAGAAATCTGTGCATACATATCATATTCTTCCTGATCACTGGTAGACTGGATACTTAACCGGGACAACAGGGCATAGTCCATGCGCAAGCCTCCACTGGAACAATTTTCGATCACAAGATCCGGGTATTTTTCAAATACCGTATCCAGCCAGGCCAGATATGCTCTCTCATGTGCAAGCAGTCCTTCTCCAAAACTGTCTGCATCCAGTTCCGTTCCGATCCCCGGCTCAATGTTATAATCCATCTTAATATAACCGACGCCATATTCATTCACAACACGGTCGATCACTTCATTGGCATGGGCGATCACCTCCGGATTCCGGAAATCCAGCTGATAGCGGCTTCTGTCATATATCCGTCTGCCATGCCGTTTGAAAAAGCAGTCATCACTTAATTCTGCAAGTTTCGGACTGTGGATTCCAATTACTTCCAGTTCCAGCCAGATTCCCGGTATCATCCCTTTGCTCCGGATATAATCGGTCACCTGCCGGATTCCCTTTGGAAAACGCTCGCGGCTTTCTTTCCATTCTCCTACGCTGTCCCACCAGATTCCCTTTGCGTACCATCCGGCATCAATAACAAAATATTCACATCCGGCCTTTGCTGCAGCATCAATCAGCGGTAATTCTTTTTCCGTCGTTGGATCTGCCCACAGACAATTCATATAATCATTAAAAATTACCGGGAGTGTATCATTGTCACGGTTTTTTCTGCGGATTCTTCGCCGGTATTCCGTTATTGCAGAAAATGCATCTGATATATCTGCCCGCACTGCACCCACTGCTGCCGGCACACTTTCAAATGTCTCTCCCGGACGCAGCACCTTACTGAAATGTGACTGTATCTCGTTTGGTCCGCTGACATTCAAAACATAATGATCATTCTGGTCTGCGATCTCATAATGCCAGGAACCATTGTTTTCAATCTGCCAGATCAGCCCCGCGTCACTCTGCGGATGGCTCAGAAACCCCATCGGCAGATACTCTTTTGTGGACCAGTTCCCGGTATTGTAAACTTCTATTGTTTTGGAACTTCTCCGGATACTTTTCGTCTGTGTCACCGGAAATCCAAGCTCTTCAAACGAATATCTGCGCCAGTTCAGCTCTTTCTGCCACCCATTATGCGGAATATACAAAAAGTTTCCATCTCTCTTAATTCCAGAGCAGGTAAAGGAGGACAGGTACGTCAGTACCTGTTCCTCCTCTCCCTCATTCGTTACATGGTTGACAAATCTTGCCACCGGCACTCCGTCATAAAACTGTATGTCGGTCTGTACACAGACTCCGGTAAGAGGATCTTTCTGCCGGATCTGAAGCATTCTCCCGGATTCATTCTTTGTATCCTGCATATTTTCATATTTCAGATAACATCCGGGAGAAGTCACCACATATTTATTTCCATGCCGCTCATATGGCCGATCATAGCCAGCCAGTTCCAGCTGCACCAGAGGAAATCCTTCATCCATCATCCGGCATTCATCCTCCTGCCTGCATTCCTGTACGGACATATCCTCTGCCTGTGGAACGGAAGAAAAGTGTAAAAATTTGATCTGATCATTCCGTGTAATTCCAAAAACCAGAAAAATCCCATTTTCTTCTATTTCTATCATCTGCTTCCAATATGCATGTTCCATATAATTAAATAACTCCTTTGTCTGTATAATTTACTTCAAGCTCTGTCTGAATTGCAACCCCCGTCATACCATGCACCATAACCGACGGATGGTATTGCGGATGGTCCACGGTTACAGAAACCGTATTGCCCTCTCTCTTTGTATTTGCAACAAGCACGGTCTTTCCGGACACATCGGTAACTTCTGTGGTAATCTCTGCACCATCTTTGATTTCAAACAGATGCAGTACTACATTCTCTGCATATTCATAATCCGGCAGCTGATCATTTTCGCCCATGGCAAGTACCGTATTTTCACGCACAAATACCGGCAGAGAAAAATAATCATAGACTATGGAACGTGCCAAAGAGCTCTTAGGGCAGCCTGATATAAAAATCATGGATATTGCGGAACGTTTAGGCTATGCCGATAACCACTATTTCAGCAAAGCATTCCGGACCTATTACCATGTCACGCCAACGCAATACCGCAATCAGTTGCAGAACCCTTAAGGGTTCTGCACGCGTGTCCATACCTGCATTTCGTTTTCTCCGCGGTTTGCCCATGTGTAATACGGAATATAATGCAAACGTACCTTTTGCTTCTGCGGCTTTTGATACATGTGATAGAGAGTCTCCTCTGCATCCCCACTCTCTGTCAGCCGCCACCCGTCTGTTTCTACCATTTTTACTACGGTATCGCAGATTTTTCCCTCCGACACCGATGCATGCATATCTGTATCGACCAGCAGTTCATGCAGGTTCTTTCCATTGTCTTTCTCTTCAAGGCAGTAAACCACAGGGCCGCGCATAATCGCTGCCTTGCCAATATCCTCGCGGACACGCTCCGATGCGGCAAACATCTGTACCTCCATTGGAAAATCAATACAGAAGGTTTCTTCCCTGTTCCACACTTTTTTCAAATACAGGTATCCATCTTTTTCTTCCTGTGCGGCATCCTCTATTCCGGAAATTTTATAATTTTTACACCATCCCGGTATCCGGAGTGCCAGCGTCATTTTTACATTTTCAGCCTGCACACGGATCTTTATGTTTCCTTCCCATGGCATATCTGATTCCATCTGCACGTTTACCGTTTTCCCATTCACCGTTTTTTCCACATTGCTTCCCATATACAAATGCACAAACAGCGTATCCTCATTTTCTGTAAATGCATAAGATCCAATGGAACTGATCAGGCGCGCAAGATTTGGCGGGCAGCATGCACATCCGAACCATTTCTGCCGTACCGGTTTGACATGAAATTTCCGTTCATCTTTGTGGCACGCCTCCGGCAGCACCTCCAGCGGATTCACATAGAAAAAGCTTTTTCCGTCCAAAGCCATTCCGCTTAATACGCCATTATACAATGCCCGCTCCATAATATCTGCATATTTTGCATCCGGAACAATTTCCAGCATACGCCGCGCCCAGAACATCAGTCCGATCGATGCACAGGTCTCTGCGTATGCCGTATCATTCGGAAGATCATACGGAAAAGAAAAGGCTTCTCCCAAATGTGTTGCACCGATGCCCCCTGTAATATACATTTTCTTTTTCGTCACATTATTCCACAGACGTACACATGCCTGATACAGTTCTTCGTCCTTTGTAATACGTGCAATATCTGCCATACCGGAATACAGGTACACGGCACGGACTGCGTGACCAAACGCCTCATCCTGCTGCCGTACCGGCAGATGTGCCTGATAATAGCTATACCGCAATTCATTCTCATGCCCTTTCTTTACGGTTTCCGGATGTTCTTTATCAAAGTAATATGGTTTTGTGCCTCTTTCATCAATAAAAAAGCGGCTTAAATCCAGATACTTTTGTTCTCCTGTAACTTCATAAAGACGGACGAGTGCCATTTCTGCAATTTCATGTCCCGGATATCCCTTGCATTTTCCTTCCTCCGGTCCGAAATAATCTGTAGCATAATCCGCGAATCGTTCCGCCGCATGAAGCAGTTTATCTTTTCCCGTTGCCTCATAATATGCCACAGCACCTTCGATCAGATGCCCCATACAGTACAATTCATGATGGTCGCGTAAGTTGGTAAAAATACCATCTTTTCCATTGATAATATAATACGTGTCCAGATATCCGTCTTCCTGCTGTGCCGCACAGACAATATCAATTGCAGCATCTGCAACCTTTTCCAGATCCGGATCGGGATGCTGTGTCAGCGAATATCCGACCGCTTCCACCCACTTGGAAAAATCCGTATCCTGAAATACATATCCATAAAACTCATCCTTGAGATTTTCTGGATCTTCCGGTAACATCTCAAATCCACGGTATGTATACGAAGGTTCTTTATACGCAGCTCCCTGTTTTCTCTTTTGCCGGTTCATTTCTGCCGCCACTTTAAAATTATGCATACAATAACTTGGTGCTGCGCCTTCTACTTTATCATTCAACGCATTCCACTGATAAGGGATCACCTCCGTACGCACCAGTTCCATCTCATTTTTCCAGAATTTATCTGTAATCTGCATCCTGCGCAATGAAACAGGATATGAAAATTTTTCTTTTTCCATATGCATTCCTCCTAATGTATAATCAAGAAATCACTATCCAATTTATCTTCTTTGTTATATACTTATAGTATATATTTTATGTCAAAAAATCCATTGTCAAACCGGAAAGCAGCATGTATAATTTCATCTGAGCAAGGCATTTAAAAACAGTTTGGAGTATCCCCTTCCAAATACAGAAAAGCATTCTGTCAATATCTTGTTTCCACATAGAAACCACTTTCCTGCAGCTCCTTTTTTGTTATTTTTCTTCCCCAGTGAACGGTGGCATTATAGTTTCCTTCCACGACCGTAAGCGTATTTCCGTTCTTCTGGAGAACCATAACGGAATGTTCGTTTCCGATGCGGATATGATCGCCTGCCTTGATCCTGCTGAAATTGCTGTGTTTTGTCACCGGTGCATATTTGCCAAACACTTTATCACTAATTTCTCCACACAGGGCAATACATCCATAACACTGACAGTTCGTGGCTTCCCAGAAATACTGCCGGTTTTCGTTTGTCCAGGACAGACCCTCTTTGTAAGTCTTTTTCATAGCCATAATCTTACGTCTGGCCTGTTTTGTGGTAATTTTTTTACTCACACCGACCTTGCAGGTCATAGAACCGATCAGATTTCCACCGGAAACCGAAATCATTGCTTTTCCCGGTTTGATTGCTTTTACCAAACCTTTTTTATCTACTGTTGCGACCTTCGGATTGGATGATTTCCACACCATCTTTCCGGTCGTTCCATTACACACAAGCTGCTTTGTTTTTCCAACACGGAGTGCCACATCATATGTATTCAGCGATGCGGTACCAACGATGTCTATGTTTTTCTGACCGCTGTCTGCCGCCATAACCACTCCCTCTGAGGGATACTGGACAAAAACGCACATAAAAAGTATAAAACTGATCCATCTCTTTATATATCTCTTCACAACTGCAACCTCCCACCTTGCTCTTTTTTGTCACTATTTTCAGTAACACTTTTCTATATTCTATAATCATGCGACTATTGCTGTCAATAGTTTTCCCTCCGAACGGGCATGGAAAACAGATGATTTGCTGCAGCAAAAAAAGGATAGACAGTTAAACAACCATCTATCCTCTGAAATGCTTATTTTATGCGTTTTAAAGATTAACCAAAATATCTCTTTAACAATCCGGCAAACGCTTTTCCATGTCTAGCCTCGTCTCTAGCCATCTCATGAACGGTATCATGGATTGCATCAAGGTTTGCTGCCTTTGCTCTCTTTGCAAGATCTGTCTTTCCTGCAGTCGCTCCATTCTCAGCTTCTACTCTCATTTCCAGGTTCTTCTTTGTAGAATCTGTTACTACTTCACCAAGAAGTTCTGCAAATTTTGCAGCGTGCTCTGCCTCTTCATAAGCAGCTTTTTCATAATACATTCCGATCTCCGGATATCCCTCACGGTGGGCAACTCTTGCCATAGCCAGATACATACCAACTTCAGAGCACTCTCCCTCGAAATTTGCGCGAAGATCTGCAAGAATATCTTCACTCACGCCTTTTGCAACACCAACTACATGTTCGGAAGCCCAGGTCATTTCACCCTCCTGCTTTACGAACTTCTCTGCCGGTGCATGGCAGATCGGGCACTCTGCCGGTGCAGCCTCACCTTCATAAACATAACCACATACGGTACATACAAACTTTGCCATTTTAAATGTCCTCCTTATTATAAATTTAATTAATGGGTGTTTTTCTTTTTGCAGTCCGGGCATAATCCGGAAAACAAAATGGAATGGTTTTCAATTGTTCCATCAAACTGCTCCGCTGCAATCTGATTTAACTGTTCCTGGGAAGGCATGTCCAGATCCATCACACATCCACACTCTCTGCAAGAAAAGTGGTAATGCGGTGCCGGGTTTCCGTCAAATCTGTCCGGGCCTCCACTGACAGTAATTTTTTGAACCTCCCCCAGATCAGACAAAAGAGAAAGATTCCGGTAAACAGTTCCGAGACTGATATTTGGAAATTCGTCTTTGATACTCATATAAACCGTTTCCGCAGTCGGATGATCATAGCGGCCTGTCAGGCACTGCCGGATCGCCTCCCGCTGACGACTTCGTTTTATCATAATACTCTCCCTCATTTCTCCATTAGTCCAAAACAATAATAGGAACTGTTACTGACATTATAATAATACTTTAGTACCAAAATGTCAATCCTTTTTTCAAAATAAACGACATATTTTTTTCCCCGGCTCATAAACTATACAAGACATCAAATACAAAACAGGAGAATTCTTCAATTGAGACGATTTATTACTTATATTTATGAATATGAACAGGGAAACCGCGGACGAAATACCGGGTTCATCCGCACCGATCTGCGCGAAAACAGCTGCCGTATGGAACTTCAGATCCGGGGGTTTGACCGTTTCAAGGGAAAATGTCCGGTCTATCTGACAGTATATGAAAATGGTCTGCAGGCTATACCTGTTACCGAATTATTGCTCACGCAGGGTATGGGAACCTGTAGCTTTACCTGTGAAAATAATCGGATCGGAAACAGTGGTTTTGACGTGCATCAGGCACAGACCCTGACCATTGCCTGTGGCAACGGAAGGTTTCTGACCGGATGCCTTTCTTCCGCTCCGGTTCCGGAGGCACTCCGGGGAGAATTTTCAATCTTTCAGAAAAAAGAAGCGGTACCGCCTGCCGATCAGGCACAGACAGAGCCGGTCATACAGACGCAATCTACAACCGAACCAGAGCGATTCCGTCAGCCGCAAGCCATGCCAGAACCGGTACCCGTCCGACAGTCACAAGCCATGCCAGAACCGGAACCCATCCGGCAGCCCGAAACTACTCCTCAACCGGAAACGATCCAACAGCCAAAAACAATCCCTCAACCAGAAGCAGTCCGGCAGCCACAAGCCTCTTATCAGAAAGTAGAAATTCAGGATATCCGAAAGCTTCCAAAAAGCAACTGGAATCTGTGCAACAACCGTTTTCTTCTGCACGGTTTTTTCAATTATCACTATCTCATGTTGAAAACGCTGGAAATGAATGGAGAAAAACAACAGTTTCTTGGAATTCCTGGAATCTATGAGCAGCCGGAACGTATGATGGCAATGCTCTTTGGTTTCCCGGAATTTGAGGCAGCAGCCGCAGTATCCTCAGACTCCAAAGACATGACCGGAGTTTTCGGATACTGGATGTGTCCGCTTAATCAGGATTAATCATGCAAAACTGCGCATGATCCCGCCACTTTTGATTGAGCATCATATAATCATGGCAGATACCTTCGTACACGAACCCCACCCGTTCAAGCAGCCGGATACTTGCCGTATTATCCGGAAGTGCCCATGCCATGGCACGGTGAAGTTTTAAATCCCGGAACACCAGATCCATAATAAAACGCAGTGATTCCGTTGCGTATCCGCGATGATGATATGCGCTGGAAAACTTATATCCAACCTCACACTGTTCAGAAAATCCACGCGTAATATGATGTACGCATATCGTCCCTATGATACGGTCCGGATGCTCTTTCTCATATACATAAAACCGGAACAGCGTTCCCTGTACTGCCATGTTATACTCAAACAGGAGCATCTGTCTCTGGAACTGGCGGGTATAAAAATTCGGCATCCGATCCGGCTCAAATTTTTCAAACAGTTCTTTATCCCGCATATAAAAATCCAGTACCGCATCTGCCTGATCCGGCTTTATTATTTTTAAAAGAAGACGTTCTGTCTCATATGCAAATAACATACTTCTTCCTTCCATATGATTTCTATGGTATAGTATTATACTGTAATTAAAAGGTTACTTATCCCCATAATTATCATAACGATTTCAAGGAAGAATGTCTATGACTGATGATGAAAAATTTATGAAAGAAGCCTTAAAACAGGCGAAAAAAGCCTATGTGATCGATGAAGTCCCGATTGGATGTGTGATTGTCCAAAACGGTAAAATCATCGCAAGAGGATATAACCGGCGCAACATCGATAAAAATACACTTGCCCATGCAGAACTGTCTGCCATCCGCAAAGCAAGTAAAAAAACGGGTGACTGGCGGCTTGAGGACTGCGACCTCTACGTCACATTGGAGCCATGCCAGATGTGTGCCGGTGCAATTGTACAATCCCGTATGCGGCGGGTAATCATCGGTTCCATGAATCCCAAAGCCGGATGTGCAGGATCTGTCCTGAATCTTCTGCAAATGCAGCAATTTAACCATCAGGTGGAAATTACCAGAGGTGTTCTTGAAGAGACCTGTTCTTCTATGCTTTCTTCTTTTTTCCGGGAACTGCGCCAACGCAAAAAGAAACCGGCTAAATCTGAATGATCTTCGCCTCGTGATGCATTGCAGGAATGATTTTTTCCATCAGATCTGCAGTGCGCACACGCAGGCTGGACGTATTAATACACGGATGGCATCCCACATATTCTCCCTTTAAAACATCTTCATCAATGACCAGCTGCACATGATTTTCAGTATCATTCATAAGCCCCAGCACGCTGACCGATCCCGGTGTGATATCGAGGTATTCTTCCATATACGATTCACTGGCAAAAGAAAGCCGGCTCGTACCAAGCTTTTTTGATACATCCTTTGTTACCAGCCGTTTATCTCCCACAATCATCAGAAGATAAAATTCTTTTTTATTTGCCGTACACAAAAACAGATTCTTGCATATGGTAGCTTCCAGCACGCGGTCTGCCTCCTCACATGCTTCCATCGTCATCAGGGCTTCATGATCTACCCTGTCATATATAACGCCAAGTTTATCTAAAAAATCATACACACGGATCTCCTTTTCCTGTCTTCCTGACGTATCCGCGGGTCTTCCCTGTTCCAGTTTCAACATAATTCTTCCTCTTTTTCTTGTATTTTGTACTCATCATACCCCTCTTTTTTGCATTTGTATAGAAATTTCTGCATAGACTAAAACTAAGATGGCTGCTTTTAGAGCCGCAGCCCAACGGTAAGGAGACAAATTATGTGTGGAATTTCAGGCTTTTGCGATTTTTCATTGAACTACTATGACAAAAAACCCTTCTGGGAAACGATCCTTGTACAAATGCACGAAACTTTAAAGCACCGCGGTCCGGATCAGGCGATGATTGATCTACAGCCACATGTGGGGCTGTCACATGCACGCCTTTCCATCCGCGATCTTAAAAGCGGTATCCAGCCTATGACACGTACTTTCCACGGGAAAACCTGTTCCATTGTTTACAATGGAGAAATTTATAATCACCGGGAACTGCTGCCCGAACTGCAGGCAGCCGGATATCGCTTTACCACAACGTCAGACACGGAAATCATTCTGTGCGCTTATATGCATTTCGGAAAAGACTTTGTCGAAAAGTTAAATGGGATTTTCGCATTTGCGATCTGGGACGATACCACCAGAGAACTGCTTCTCTACCGTGACCGTGCTGGCACAAAACCTTTGTTTTATACCCAGACCGGAAGCTCCTTTGTTTTCTGTTCGGAACCCAAGGCATTATTTTGTCATCCGGATGTCACTCCATCCATTGACAAAAACAGTCTGCAGGAAATTCTGGCGGTCGGTCCGGCACGCACCTCCGGAAACGGCGTATTCACAGGCGTAAAGGAAGTTATGCCGGGACATTATCATATATTCTGTCCGGACGGACAGCACGACATTCTCTACTGGGATCTGCCCTGCCGCGAACATAAAGATTCCTATGCCCAAACCGTACAGACCGTTTCTTTTCTCGTGCGTGACACTGTAGAACGACAGATGGTGTCCGATGTTCCGGTATGCACCTTTCTCTCCGGCGGCATTGATTCTTCGATTGTCACTGCATTAGCCGCCCGCCATATGCAAAAAGAAGGAAAAATTTTAAACACGTTTTCTTTTGACTTCTCTGAAAACGAGAAATATTTTAAGTCCAATGCCTTTCAGCCGGAACGGGATCTTCCTTACGTCAACCGGATGCTGCAATATTGTAAAACATCCCACACCTATTTAGAGTGCAGCCAGGAGGCTCTCTTTGCCGCCCTGTCCGATGCGGTCACCGCCAAAGACCTTCCCGGAATGACCGATGTGGACGCCTCTCTTTTGTATTTTTGTTCCGAAGTCGCCAAACATAATAAAGTAACACTCACCGGAGAATGTGCCGATGAAATTTTCGGCGGCTATCCATGGTTTTACCGACCGGAACTTATGAACCGGGATGGTTTTCCGTGGTCTGCCGATCCTGCTGCACGTACCTCCATTCTTTCCGATGACGTGCTTCGCACGCTGGATCTGGCAGAATATTCTCATGCACGCTATGAGGAAACACTCTCCCACGTTCCGCATCTGGATGGCGAATCCCCTGAGGAAGCCCGCCGTCGTGACATTGGCTATCTGAATATCAAATGGTTCATGCAGACCCTGCTCGACCGCATGGACCGCACCAGCATGTACTCTTCTCTGGAAGCCCGTGTCCCATTTGCCGATCACCGGATCATGGAATATGTTTTCAATGTGCCGTGGCAGATGAAATATCGGAATGGAGTCGAAAAATCCCTGTTGCGGGATGCCTGTGCCGATCTGCTGCCACGGGAACTGCTCTGGCGCAAAAAAAGCCCGTATCCAAAGACATACCATCCGGCCTACGAACAGATGCTGATCAGGCGCATGCGGGAAATTCTGAACGATCCGAATTCTCCGGTACTGCCGCTTCTGGACCGTTCCAAAACAGAAGCTTTCCTTGCCGCACCAAAGGAACTCGGCAAACCATGGTTCGGCCAGTTGATGGCAGGTCCGCAGCTCATTGCTTACTTTATCCAGATCAACACCTGGATGCAGATCTATCATTTGTCCATCTGACGTCCCGACACCGGATATCAATCATTCTTCACTAAAAAAGGAGTTGCCCCGCAAAAGGCAGCTCCTTTTTGTAGTACAGCATCAACTGCAGTTTTTAACGTTATATTTCACATTATCCCTTGACACTTCCCAGTGCAATACCCTGAACGATATGCTTGGAAAGAATCAGATATACAACAATAACCGGCAGGATCGAGAATGTAATCATCACATATACCTGACCCATATCAAACTTCAACCAGTCTGCTGCACGAAGTTGTGCAATCAGAATTGGAAGTGTTTTCTTTTTATCATCATGCAGAATCAGTGCCGGTGTAAAATAATTGTTCCAGCTGCTGACGAAAGTGAAGATTGCCTGTACGGCGATCGCCGGTTTCATCAGTGGAAGTACAATACTGTTGAATGTACGGAACTCTCCGGAACCATCAATTCGTGCGGCCTCTATCAGAGACAGTGGAAGTGCACTCTCCATGTACTGCTTCATGTAGAAGAATACAACCGGAGAAGCGATTGTCGGAACAATCAGTGGAATGAAGGAATCCATCATTCCCATCTTTGTCACTAACTTGATAAATCCAAGTGCAGTAACCTGTGTCGGAATCATCATGATCATCAGGATGAACGGATAAATAAACCGTTTCATTTTGAAATCATATGCATGAATGGCATATGCTGTCATGGTTGAGAAATAAGTACAAAGCACTGCCGAGCAAGCGGCGATGATCAGACTGTTAAACATTCCATACCAGATTGGAAGCGTTCCGTGCACCAGATTGTTCCAGTTTTTTAACAGGTTCGTACTTGGAATCGCGGTAAATCCGGATTGTAACTCTCCGTTTGATCTGGTTGCGTTGATAAACATAATGTAAAACCAGAACAGACAGAAAAATGAGATAATAATCAATACTACATAGGCGATGATGCGCCGTGCGTGAAGTCCTACACCCTTCTGGGTGTCGTTTGTATTTGTCTTTGCCATATCAATTACCCCTTTCTCTTGTCATTGCCGGTAACCTTAAATACGATCAGGCTTAAGATTGTGGTAAGAATGAACAGTACAACAGACAGTGCACCAGCCATACCATAGTTCTTACTGAACAAATGCTTATTCAGATACATGATCAAGGTCATGGTAGATCTCATCGGATCACCGGTTCCATTTGTCAAAATCTGCGGTACATCGAACAGCTGCAGACCACCGATCAGTGATGTGATGATTACATATACCAGAATCGGGCGAAGCAGTGGAAGTGTAATCTTGAAAAATACCTGTGTGGAAGTTGCTCCATCCACCTCAGCTGCTTCAAAGAGGGAAGTATCAATTCCCATCATTCCAGCCATCAGAAGGATGGTCGTGTTACCAAACCACATCAGGCAGTTCATCATGGCGATCAGGCCTCTGGCACTTCCTGCATGTGATAAAAATTTATAAGGTTCTGAGATAAATCCGATCTGCATCAGCAGGGAGTTGATTGGTCCACCATCTGAAAAGAGTGTGAAGAACAACATAGAAAATGCAGATGCCATAATCAGGTTCGGCAGATAAATTACAGTTTTGAAAAATCTGGACCCTTTTAATTTCAGACGGACATCGGAAAACCATGCACCTAATAAAAGGGAGAGGAAAATCTGTGGTATGAAGCACATGATCCAAAGAACCATCGTGTTCTTAAAATATGTCCAGATATCTCCACCACTGAATAATGCCTTGTAATTATCTAATCCAACAAATGTCGGTCCAACCTGTGTTAAACCGGACATATAATTTTCGAAGAAACTGTTATAAATGGTGTTTACTAACGGTACCAGCTGAAATATTACAAATACAACGATAAATGGAATCAGAAATATGTAGCCCCATTTATTATATCTGACCGCTTTTCCTCCACTATTACTTTTCATAAGACCTACCTCCCAACTGGTATGTTATGATGAATATAGTTTTTGTTACACATATTTTTGCTAAAAAGATGGTGCCTGCCTTCCGTCATATCGTCTGGCAGGCACCTGTGGGGTAAGGCGAACGCCTTATAGTATTAGTAAGTTAACTCTGGGTACTTCTCAGTTACAGCCTTGTAGAAGAGATCAAGTGCCTCATCCTTTGTTGCTTTTCCTTCGAAGTAGTTCTTCATAGCGTTCTGGAATTCTTCGTTACATCCCTGATCGTAAGAAGACAGGTTGCTTAAGTCAAGTGTCTCAACACCTGCGCAGTACATTGGGAGTGGATTCTGTCCACCAAGAATCTTGCTGGTATATTCTTTATCATCTTTAACCTTAATAGATCCATCTGCCAATCCGTTCATAACGGTGCTGTTGTTTACGAAATCGTCATCATCTACAACGATATCTTTCATAATGTCGTCGTCTGTTGTCATCTTTAACATAATATCTTTTACAAGATTTGCGTTATCTGTTCCCTGAGCTGCACAGATCCATGTACCACCCCAGAAGAAGCCCTGCGGTCCCTGAGCTGCGCCCCATCCGCCGTTGTATCCGATAGATCCTTCTGTATCAGCTGCCATAGAGAAGTTTACTAACCATGCAGGTCCAAAGTAGCAGAATACTTTACCCTGTGGATAGAATCCTTTTGACCAGTCATCTGACCAGAGATCACAAGTACCTGTCTCGCCAGCATCTACCTGAGCCTTAGAATCGTCTACCCATTTCATAATGTTGTCATCGATATTGATCTTATTTCCGTCTACCCACTTAGATGTTACATTGTTGGAGTATACACGGTATGTATCGTTTGCGGAAGCAGTCATCTTGTAACCTGCATCCTTCATCTTCTTTGCGGTATCGTTATATGTATCCCAATCCTTTACATATTCCTGAACCTTATCTGGATCGTCTGTTCCGAGAACTTCTTTGGCTGCATCTCTGTTATAGAAAAGAACACCTGGGCAGCCCTGCCATGAAAGGCCTTTTAAAACGCCCTTGGAATCGGTAACGATATCCTTTGTGTACTGATACTGTTTTGACAGATCGCTGTCTGCAATTCCCAGATCCTTAATTGGCATCGTATAATCGGTATCTACATACTTCAATGCGTAATCTGCTTCTACCAGGAATAAGTCAATCTTATCATCTGCTGGAGCATCTGCCTGATTTAATAAGGTAGCATCCAGATTGTTCTGGTACGCATTGTCATCGTTTGGTGTAATGTTCCAGACAACATCAACATCACCGATCTTTCCATGTGTTGCATCAACTTCCTGATAATCCGGATAGTGAGCTGTGATACGGCTCTTGAACTCCTCGTTCCAGCAATAAATGTTTAAAACCTTTCCGGTATCTTCTGCCGGAGCAGTTACTTCAGAACTGGTATCTGCCTTTGAAGTATCCGGTGTTGTTGCATTGTCGCTGCTCTCTTTACTTCCGCAGCCAGCAAACATTGTTGCTACCATTGTTGCGCACAGCAGTGCACTTACGACTTTCTTTTTCATATAAAACCCTCCTTAATATTTGTTGACCTGTTGGTCAGTTTGTTTTGAAGAAATCTGCCGGCTTTATTCTTTCGGCTGAATTGCACCTACGGACTGTCCCGGTACTAAACTTCCTTCTATAACGACTCTCTCGACGAGAGTTGTTCTCGGTTTCTCAATGGTTCCGACGAGCCTTATTGCAGCTTCGCTTCCAATTATTTCTGTGTTCTGGCGAATTGTTGTAAGTTTTGGATATAAAAGCTGCGAGATCATCGTACCGTCATATCCGGCTACCGAAATGTCTCTCGGAATTCGAAGTCCCATTTCAATAATGACATTTCTACCTCCTATTAAAGAAGTATCATCCGGATAAATGATACAGGTTGGCGGATCTTCCAGATTCAACAGTTCCTTTGTCTGTTTTGCAGATCCTTTTGTCTCAAGATAATCAGCTGAGCGGACATATGTATCGGGAATTTCAAGCCCCAGTTCATCAATTGTCCGATAAAAACTTGCGAGCCGGTCCCGCGTAACACTTGATCCTTCCTGTCCATGAATATATGCAATTTTTCTGTGTCCCTGACTGTATATGTACTTTACTAAATCTTCCATACCCTGTATATTGTTGGAAGTAACTGCGGTGCAGTTATGATGCACATAATCAATCGTAACTACAGGTATTTCACTGTTCATCAGCTCGGTCACATCCGGGTCGTCAAAATTGGCACATACAATTACGACTCCCTCAAAATTTCGGTACCGGCAATGTTCATAATAGGACATCTTCCGGTTTTCAAAGCAGGTGTTGATAAATGTAATATCATATCCTAACTTTTCTGCCTGAATCTTAAGTCCGTTCAGCACACCGGAGAAATATTCATGGGTCAGACCTCTTCCGGCTTCCTCCTCGAAGAGTACCCCGATATTATATGAACGGTTCGTCTTAAGTGCTCTGGCCGCTGCATTCGGAAAATATCCAAGTGCTTCTGCCGTTTGCTTTACCCGGTTTTTTGTCTCTTCACTGATATCTTTATGATCATTCAGTGCTTTGCTTACAGTCGCAGTAGAGACACCACATCGTTCAGCAATTGTTTTTAAAGATACCATATCGTTCCTCCAATGTTTCGGAAAACTTTCTTAATCGTTTTCGTAGCTTTAATATACCCCCGTATGGTCAGAAATGCAATAGCTTTTTGTCATTTCGTCAATTTAAACACTTTATTCTTGACTGTTTTGTGCATATTGTATGTGTATTTTGTGTCCGTGCATGCGCACGCTATTTTATTCTTATACGTTTACGCAATTTTTTTGGTTTTTTAATGTTGCGCACGCATTTGTTGCTTTCTTATATTTTTTGTTTTCGTTTTTGTTCAAGTTGCTGTATTTGCCTGTTTTAAGCCATTTTGTGTTGATTTTTTAAATTTCAGAGACTATACTCTATTTATAAAAGAGAGTGCTTAAACGTTTTCGCTCTCATAGATAAGTGGCATTTAAAACAAGCACGATGGATTGATTACTCCACCAAATGCTTCTTTCCACTTTCATCTACTATGTCACAAGTAAATAATTTTATATGGAGGATACACACATGAAATTTGGATATTTCGATGATGCGAACAAAGAATATGTTATTACCTCTCCTAAGACACCACTCCCATGGATCAACTATCTGGGTTCTGAGAATTTCTTTTCTCTGATCTCCAATACCTGCGGTGGCTATAGCTTCTATAAAGATGCAAAGCTTCTTCGTCTGACGAGATACCGTTATAACAATGTTCCTTTCGACAGCAATGGACACTACTACTATATTAAAGAGGGCGATACCATCTGGAATCCCGGATGGATGCCAGCCAAGACCGATCTGGACGCTTATGAGTGTCATCACGGTATGGGCTACTCCACCTTCCGGAGCAGTAAAAATGATCTGCTGGCAGAGCTGACCGCATTTGTTCCGGTTGGAAAGAACTGTGAGATCAATCAGCTGACTCTTACCAATAACAGTAAAGAGACGAAAGATTTTTCTGTCTTTTCTTATGTAGAATTCTGTTTATGGAATGCAATGGACGACATGACCAACTTCCAGCGTAATTTCTCTACCGGTGAAGTAGAAGTTCATGGATCTGCAATTTATCATAAGACCGAATACCGTGAGCGTCGTAATCACTATGCTCTGTATGCAGTTAACGCCCCGGTAGACGGATTTGATACTGACCGCGATTCCTTCCTTGGAGCATACGGAGAAAACTCTGCTCCTGAAGTTGTCGTGTCCGATCAGTCCAAAAACTCCATTGCCAGCGGATGGGCTCCGGTAGGCTCCCATCATCTGAAAGTGTCTCTTGCTCCCAGCGAGTCTAAAACTTTCGTATTTATTCTGGCATACATAGAGAATCCGGTTGAAGAAAAATGGATCGGACGCGCCGAAGATGGAAAGATTAACCGCACACGTGCGGAAGCTCTGATGAAAGAATTTGATACCAAAGAAAAATCAGAAGCAGCACTGGCTGAACTGAAAAAATACTGGGATGAACTGCTTTCTCACTTTACGGTATCCTCTTCCGAGGAAAAACTGGATCGTATGGTAAACATCTGGCATCAGTATCAGTGTATGGTCACATTTAATATGAGCCGTTCTGCTTCCTACTTCGAATCCGGTATCGGACGAGGCATGGGATTCCGTGATTCCTGTCAGGATCTGCTTGGTTTCGTACATCTGATTCCTGACCGCGCAAGAGAGCGTATTCTGGATATTGCAGCAACACAGTTTGAAGACGGAAGTGCATATCATCAGTATCAGCCTCTGACCAAGAAAGGTAATTCTGATATCGGAAGCGGTTTCAACGATGATCCGCTCTGGCTGATTGCAGGTACCGCAGCATATATCAAAGAAACCGGGGATTACACCATCCTGGATGAAAAAACGCCGTATGACAGTGATCCTTCCAAGGCAACTGATTTTATGGAGCATTTACGCCGTTCCTTCCACTACACCATCGATCATCTCGGACCGCATAAACTTCCGCTGATCGGCCGTGCAGACTGGAATGACTGCCTGAACTTAAACTGCTTCTCCACAGAACCGGGAGAATCCTTCCAGACATTCGGCCCATCCGAAGGACCAAATGCAGAGTCTGTTTTCATTGCCGGTATGTTTGTCCGTTACGGTAAAGATTATGTAGAGATCTGCCGTCACAGAGGACTTGAAGACGAGGCAAAACTTGCAGAAGATGCCATTGCGGAAATGGAAAAAACAGTTCTTAATGCCGGCTGGGACGGAGAATGGTTCCTGCGTGCATATGATCATTACAAAAACAAGATTGGTTCTAAAGAATGTGAAGACGGTAAGATTTTTATCGAGCCACAAGGCTTCTGCGTTATGGCAGAGATCGGCCTGAAAGAAGGAAACTGTCTGAAAGCCATGGAATCCGTAGAAAAATATCTGGATACTAAATACGGTATTGTACTTCTTCAGCCACCTTATCACAGATACCATGTAGAACTTGGTGAAATTTCCTCTTATCCACCAGGATATAAAGAAAATGCCGGAATCTTCTGCCACAACAATCCTTGGATTTCCATTGCAGAAACCGTTGTTGGACGTGGAAACCGTGCATGGCAGGTATATACAAGAACCTGTCCTGCATATATCGAAGATATCAGCGAAATTCACCGTACCGAACCTTATGTATATTCGCAGATGATTGCCGGAAAAGATGCTCCAAACTTTGGAGAAGCCAAGAACAGCTGGCTGACCGGTACTGCAGCGTGGACATTCCTGGACGTTTCCCAGTATATTCTCGGAATTCGTCCGGATTACGACGGATTGACCGTCGATCCATGTATTCCATCCACTCTGGATGGTTTCGAAGCAAAACGTGACTTCCGTGGTGTGACCTATCACATCAGCGTCCGTAACCCAAAACACGTAGAAAAGGGTGTTGCTTCCATGACCGTTGATGGCATTGCCGTAGACGGAAATACGATTCCATTACCAACCGGCAAGACAGAAGTCTCTGTCGAAGTGGTTATGGGCTAATACTTAATCACAGTAATTCTTGTTTCCGGTTTTGTGCCGGAAGCAGTTTTACCATTTTTCATTATTTTCCTACCCCCAAAAAGAGGGTGCGCATTATGCGCACCCTCTTTTTATTCATGATGATTTTATTTATGATGAATTGCTTTTTTCACCCATGTAAATAAGTTTCTTACAAATACTCCTCCAAAAAAGATCTGCCAGCATAATGCCATTGGGAAGTTTAAAGCAAGTTTCTGCAGCCATACCGCAATTACCTGATTTCCCGGATGTGCAAACAAAACTGTGGCAATCAGACTCATTACCGGACACATCAGACATACAATCATAGAACAGATTGCAAGTGTCACAAAGACCGGCTTGTCTTCTTTCGGATTTACCAGACGAAATGCCAGCATCGTTGCCAGTTTCTCCACTACAAAATACTCCAGGATACATGCGATCGGCCACATAATCGGTATTTCATGAAACGCCAGCAGAAAAACTTTGTTTGTCATTCCGCCTTTGTCGATTGCGATGTTATAGCATACCATGGCATACACCATGACAAACGCCATAACAAGTGTAAATAAAATATTTTCGAGTCTACTCTTCTTTGGCATAATTTTGCCCTCCTTTAATATAAATAAATTTGAGCATAGAAAAACACACGCGTGTTGTTCGTTAATCAGTGAGTAATGCACACATGTGTCGTTTCCAATTATACCAATATGTTCTCTATACAATTAAAAGTGCCTAGTTCCGGAATCGAACCAGAGACACGAGGATTTTCAGTCCTCTGCTCTACCAACTGAGCTAACTAGGCACATAGTTGCGGGAATAGGATTTGAACCTATGACCTCCGGGTTATGAGCCCGGCGAGCTTCCAGACTGCTCCATCCCGCGATAATATATTTTATTATATGCAATTACTGAAAAAGTAATTCCAATGGGCAGAGGTGGATTCGAACCACCGAAGCAATTTGCAGCAGATTTACAGTCTGTCCCCTTTGGCCACTCGGGAATCTGCCCATATATACAATATGAAATTGTATAAAAGCCGATGATCGGACTCGAACCGATAACCTGCTGATTACAAATCAGCTGCTCTGCCAATTGAGCCACATCGGCATATGAATAAATGGGACCTACAGGGCTCGAACCTGTGACCCTCTGCTTGTAAGGCAGATGC